>Ga0126306_10000266_pt1 | contig 22113 bp, 27 predicted proteins | sample Plot27_FD_92592 | JGI IMG/M metagenome (GOLD analysis project Ga0126306, IMG submission 92592) | Serpentine soil microbial communities from UC McLaughlin Reserve, CA, USA - Plot27 | ecosystem: Environmental > Terrestrial > Soil > Grasslands | place: USA: UC McLaughlin Reserve, Lake County... | reverse complement strand
GGACCGCCCCGGCGCCCGGGCCCTGCGGTCGCGGCGAGGCATCCCCGCTGGGCCACAGGACCACGAGGCCGGCCAGCACTCCGAGCACCAGCAGCCCGGCGAGCGCGGCGGCGATCCGGCCGGGGTCGTCGCCAGCAGCGCGCGGTCGGGCATCCCTCCGGGCTTCGCGCGCCGGCGCGCGATCCCTTGAAACCGCGACCGGGTAACTTGGCGCCATGGCGCGACGAGACGCATCCGCACTCTACGGCGACGAGCACATCCGGCAATACCGCGAGACCGACGGCGAGTACGGCCACGACTGGCGCAGCGGCAGCTCCACGCTGCTGCTCACCACCACCGGCAGCCGCTCCGGCGAGCCGCGCACGGCGCCCCTGATCTACGGCCGCAGCGGCGACGACTACCTCGTCGTCGCCTCCGACGGCGGCGCCGATGCCCCGCCCTCGTGGTACGTCAATCTGCGCGCCAACCCCGAGGTCGACGTTCAGGTGCTCGGCGACCGGTTCCGCGCGCGGGCGCGCGACGCGACCGCCGCGGAGAGGCCCGCGATGTGGCGCGAGATGACCTCGCACTGGCCGCCCTACGACGAGTACCAGCGCAAGACGGAGCGCGAGATCGCCGTCGTGGTGCTCGAGCGCATCTGAGCGCGTGTTCGACCACGTCACGATCCGCGTGTCGGACCGGGCGGCGTCCGAGCGCTTCTACACGACCGTGTTCGCGCCGCTCGGGATCGAGCCGACGCACGCCGACGACGAGCTGGTCGAGTGGGACGACTTCTCGCTCGCGCCCGCCGACGGCGAGCATCCGGTAACGCGCCGCCTGCACGCCGGGTTCGGCGCGCGCTCGCGCGCGCTCGCGGACGAGTTCTGGCGCGCCGGCGCCGCTGCCGGCTACCGCGACGACGGCGCGCCGGGGCTGCGGCCGGAGTACGGCGACGACTACTACGGCGCGTTCCTGCTCGACCCCGACGGCAACAGCATCGAGGCCGTCCACAATGAGTCGCTGCACGGCCCGGGCCACATCGACCACCTGTGGATCCGCGTCGCCGACGTCGCGGCGTCCAAGCGGTTCTACGAGACGATCGCTCCGCACGCCGGCCTGCGGCTCGGCTCCGACACGCCCGACCGGGTCCAGTTCCGCGGCGCGGGCGGCTCTTTCTCGGTCGTGACGGGAGCGCCGACCGAGCACCTGCACATGGCGTTCCCCGCCGCCGCGAACGCCGCCGTCGACGCGTTCCACGCCGCGGCGACCGGCGCCGGCTACCGCGACAACGGCGCCCCCGGCGAGCGTCCCGTCTACCATCCGGGCTACTACAGCGCGTTCGTGCTCGACCCCGACGGGAACAACATCGAGCTCGTCTGCGACAACCGTTAGGGGAGCGGGATCTCCGCATGCACGGTCGTGCCGCCGGTCGGCACGCTCGTGACCGTCAGCTCGCCGTCCAGTGCGGCGACGCGGTCGGCCAGCCCGGACAGGCCGGTCCCGTCGCGCATGTCGGCGCCGCCGGCGCCGTCGTCGGAGACCTCCACCGTCAGCACGCCGTCGGCCGTGCCGATCCGCACCGTGGCGGCGCTCGCCGCGGCGTGCTTCGCCACGTTGGTCAGCCCCTCGGAGACGACGAAGTAGACGCTCGCCTCGACCGGCGGCGAGAGCCGCCCGGCCGGCGTCTCCAGCACCCTCACCGGCAGCGGCATCCGCGACGCCAGCCGCTCAACCGCCGGGCCGAGCCCGCGGTGCGTGAGGATCGCCGGGTGGATGCCGGCGGCCAGCTCGCGCAGCTCGCTCGTCGCGGCTGCCGCCAGCTCGAGCGCGTCGTCGAGCAGGCGCGCCGCCTCCTCCGGCTCGAACGGCAGCTTGCCGTGCGCGATCCGCAGCCTCAGCGCGAGGTTGACGAGCTGCTGCTGGGCGCCGTCGTGCAGGTCGCGCTCGAGCCGCGCGCGGGCGGCGTCCGCGGCCTCGATGATGCGCCGGCGCGCCAGCCGCAGCTCGCTCGCACGGGCGCGAGCGACGTCGCGCTCGCGCGCGGCCTCCTCGGCGCGCAGCTGCTCCTCCATGTCGGTGAACGCGGTCACGGAGCCGGGCCCGTCGGGCAGCTCGAACGGCGCGGTGGCGAACCCGATCCGGAGGATCGAGCCGTCCTTGCGCACGAGCCAGTCCTCGTGCTCGGTCAGCGGCTCGCCGGTCAGCCGCGCGCGCGTGATCGGGCAGTCCTCCTCCGGGTACGGCGTCCCGTCGGGGTACTTGTAGTGGACCGTCTTGTGCCCGGGCTTGCCCTTCAGCTCGGACAGGTCCTCGTAGCCGAGCGCGTGCAGCGCGGCCGGGTTGGCGTAGCGGAAGCGGCCGGCGCGATCGACCACCCAGACCGGCTGCGCGACGCTCGCGAGGATCGCCTCGCGCTCGCGCAGCTCGCGCTCGGCGCGGGTGCGCTCCTCGATGTCCGTGAACGAGATCACGGCGCCGGTCCCGGTCGCGGTCTCGATCGGCGCGGCCGCGTAGGACGCCGGGAACATCGACCCGTCGCGCCGGACGAACCAGTCCTCCCCGCTGCGTCCGGCGGCGCCCTCGAGCACGGAGCGCATCAGATCGCACTCCTCGGCCGGGAACGGCGTCCCGTCGGGGCGCTTGTAGTGGATCGTGTCGTGGCTGTTGCGGCCGAGCAGCTCGGCGATGTCGTCGTAGCCGAACACCGCGACCGCTGCCGGATTGACGAACACGATCGTGCCGACGTGGTCGACGACCCAGACGGGCTGGGCGACGCACGCCAGGATCGCCCGCAGCGACGCTGCGGCGTCCTCTTCCGGACCTGCGCCCTGGATCGTCCCCTCGTGCCTCGTCACAGCCGTCACTCCTTCGACGCGGACCACCCTATCCACAGCGGCTCCGCATGAGAAGCCGGTGAGAGCACTCTCACGAGCGGCTCACGGATGGCTCATCGCGCCCGGAGAGAACGTGGGCCATGGCCCTCCATCATCATGGCCGGCCGGCCGCGGCTGATCGACCTCAGCGTCGCCCAGCGCATCGGCGACGTCCTCGGGCTTACCGCACCGGTCGGGACCGAGCCGTACATGGCGCCGGAGCAGTGCGAGGTCGAGCGCTTCGGCGAGCTCGCGTCCGCGACCGACGTATGGGGCCTCGGCGCGACGCTGTACGAGGCGCTCACCGGGGAGCCGCCGTTCCCCGCGGACCGCCAGCGCTTCCCGCAGCTGCGTCACGCGCCCGCCCCGCTGCCGCGCCACGTGCCCGAGCGGCTCGGCGCGCTCGTGCTCGACTGCCTCAGCCCGCGCCCGAGCGGCCGGCCGTCGCTGGGCGAGCTGAGCGAGACGCTCGAGCTCCTCGTCGGAGGCCTTCCGGCACCGCGGATCAGCCGCTTGCGCCCCGGCGGCGCGGCCCGGCTCAGACGACTGTGAGGCGGCGGTGAGAGCTTTCTCACTGCCGGCTCATAGGTCACTCACGGCCAGCTCCGAGGATGGGACGGCAATCGACCCAGGAGGTGAGCAGGCATGACCGCACGTATGGCAGTTATCACGCTCGCCGTCGTCGTTGCCCTTGGTGGCCTCGGCGTCGGTTATGTACGAACGTTCGACGAGGGCTCGGCCCAGGCCGTGGACTCGATCGATCTGCGCAAGGACGACAGCGGCGCCGAGCTCGTCGCCGAGGAAGACGACGACGAGGGCGACGGCGACAAGACCCGCGGCAACGACGGCACCGGCGGGGGCAACAACACCGGCGACGGCGACTGGACCGGCGGGAACGACGGCACCGGCGGAGGCGACAACTCGTACGTCGCTCCGGCCACGCCCAACTACGGCGGCGGAGGGGACTCGGGTGGCGGCTACGACACCTGAGCGGACCCGCCGCTCGCTGATCGTCGCAGCGACACTCGGCGCCGGCGCGCTCTGCGCGCCGGCGCCGGCCGTTGCGGCGAACCCGCTGGCGCGGGTCGACATCCGCGTGAACGGCGCGATCCCGGATGACGACAAGAAGGCCGCGCGGATGACCGTGCGCGACGGCGGCCGCTGGCAGTACCGCGGGCGGGTCGGGATCGAGCTCCGCGGCCAGTCGTCGCAGATGTTCCCCAAGAAGGGCTGGAGCATCGAGCTGCGCGACCGCAAGGGCGGTAACCGCGACGTCGGACTGCTCGGCATGCCGGCCGACGACGACTGGGTGCTGTACGCCGCCTACAACGACAAGACGCTGATGCGCAACGTGCTCGTCTACCAGACCGCGCGGCGGCTCGGCCGCTACGCCAGCCGCACGCGCTTCGTAGCGCTCCGGCTCAACGGTCGCTACCACGGCGTCTACGTGCTGATGGAGAAGCTCAAGCTGCAGAAGGACCGGATCGACCTGCCCGAGCCGGCCCAGTTGCTCGAGTGGACGTTCACGTTCCAGGCCGGGCAGAAGGGGCGCTCGTTCCGGCTTCCGCTCTCGCGCTACCACATCCTGTTCGAGGACCCCGAGCGCGTAGATCTCGGTCGCAAGGGCGTCGCCCGCGTCCGCCGCAGCATCGAGGCGGCCGAGCGCGCGCTCTACCGGCGCCGCGACTGGCGCCGCCACATCGACGAGGCGGCGACGGTCGATTACGTGCTGCTCAACGAGCTCTTCAAGAACCAGGACGCGTTCCACGCCAGCACGTTCCTCGCGCGCGGCGCGCCTGGGCGCGCCGGTTCTTCGGCGACCGGGCGTTCGTCCGCGCCGTGACCGCGCGCTGGCGCGAGCTGCGCGCTGCCGGCCTGCGGGAAGACCTGCTGCGCGACGTCAACCGGAGTGCGCGCCGCCTGAGGGCGAGCGGCGCCGCGCGGCGCAACTTCCGCCGCTGGCCGGACTCGGCGTGCGCGTCTGGCCGAACCCGCCCGCGGCCGTGCGGCGGACGACCTACGTGAGCGAGGTGCGCGCGCTGCGCTGGTGGCTGAAGGGCCGGATCGGCTGGATGGACCGCAACGTGGACGATCTGCGGCCGGGTGGCTGAGCTGCGGCTCGTGGCATAGAGTCCCGGCGCATGCCGCCCGCCCGCGATCACATGTCACGCGATCTGTTGACCGTCGACTCCGGGCTGCGGCTCGCCGAGGTGGCCGCGCGGATGGTCGAGCGGTCCGTGGGCGCGGTGCTCGTGCTCGACGGCGAGCGGCTCGCGGGCATCCTCACCGAGCGCGACGTGCTGCGCGCGGTCGCCCGCGGGATCCGCGCCGACGCGGTTGTGCGCGAGTGGATGACGACCGACCCGGAGACGATCGAGCCCGACGAGACGACCGAGCACGCGGCCACGCTGATGATGCACGGCGGCTTCCGCCACCTGCCGGTGACGGAGGGCGGCACGGTCGTCGGGATCCTCTCGATCCGCGACCTGATGGCGATCGCGCTGACGGACTCTGCTCCGCGCGGGGTCTGAGCTCAGGCCACCGACCTCGAGGAGAGACCGATGCACCAGTTGAAGCTGCTGAGCGCGCTCGCTGCCGTGGTTGCGCTCGCGGCGATCGTCCCGTCGACGGCGGCCACGGCGCCCAAGGGCAAGCGCGACGTGCTCGTGGTGAGCAACAACTGGGCCGGCACCGCCGATCTCGTGGACCCGCACCGGTTCAAGTGGATCAAGCGGCTCGACGTCATCCCGGACAAGGCGGAGCGGATCGCCGAGATCGAGTCCGATCCGACGGCCACGTTCTACTACGACAGCATCCGCACGCTGGTCGGCGAGGGCCATGACCAGTACGTCGACGACGGCTTCGTCTCGCGCAGCGGCCGCGTCGTGTACTTCTCGCGCCCGAGCTTCGCGGACGTCGTCGCGATCGACATCCGGACGAACAGGATCCGCTGGCGCACGCACGTCGACGGCTACCGCGCCGACCACATGGCGCTGTCCCCGGACGGACGCAGGCTGCTCGTGTCGGCCTCGACCGGGCGGACGGTCGACGTGCTCGACACGCGGAACGGCCGGATCGTCGGCCGGATCGCGTCGGGCGACGCGCCGCACGAGAACAACTTCTCGCGCGACGGCAAGCGCATCTTCCACGCCAGCATCGGCACGGTCTACACCGACACGGACGACCCGTCGCAGGACGCCACCAAGGGCGAGCGCGTCTTCGAGATCATCGACGCGCGCACGTTGCAGGTGACGCGGACGCTCGACATGGGCGAGAAGCTCGCCGCGGCCGGCTACTCGAACATGAGCTCCGCGGTGCGCCCGATGGCGCTCTCGCGCGACGAGCGCTTCGTCTACTTCCAGCTCTCGTTCTTCCACGGCTTCGTCGAGTACGACCTGGAGCGCGATCGCGTGCGGCGAGTCGCCGCGCTCCCGCTCAGCGACGAGGCGAAGGGGCTCGCGCGGCAGGACTACGTGCTCGACTCGGCCCACCACGGGCTGGCGATGAACCCGCGCGGTACGAAGCTGTGCGCCGCCGGCACGATGTCGGACTACGCCGCGATCGTGCGGCGCAAGACGCTTGCGCTCCAGCGGACGGTCGCCGTCGGCGAGACGCCGTACTGGTCGGCCTCGAGCGACAACGGCCGCTACTGCTTCGTCTCGGTCGCCGGCGACGACCGCGTCTCGGTGATCTCGTTCAAGACGGCGCGCGAGGTCGCGCGGATCAAGGTGGGCGACCACCCACAGCGGATGCGGACGGGCGCGGTGCGCCGGCGTGCGCTGCAGTGAGCGGCCATAAGCGGCGCCTACGAGCAGATCGACGCAACTTGGTCGACGCGGCTCCGCGGAGGCATCCTCCCCCGCGCCTAGGATGGTGACGTGCTCGAGCATGCGCAGCTGCCCGGAGCCGACCTGTTCGACGCGGGCATCGACGACCTCGACGCCGGAGTCGAAAGCGTGCCGTCGCTGCTCGTTTCGCTCGCCCGCGAACGGCTCGTCGCCGCCGGGCTCGCCGTCCCGCGAGCGACGGCCGAACGGCCCGCGCACCGGCTCTATGACCGGCTGGCGGCCGAGGACGCGAGCGACGCGCATGGCCGCTACAACGCGCTGCTGCGGCGCATCGTGAGCTTCGCCCGCGCCGCCGAGCATGCGAACGCGCGCTGACGCCGAGCGGATCAACGCGTTTATCCGTGAGTTGGGCCGCGCCGCACGGGCGCCCGCTCGGCTTCACCTCACCGGAGGAGCGACGGCGGTCCTGGAAGGTTGGCGCGCCACCACAGTGGACATCGACATCCACCTCCTGTCCAAGCTGGAGCGCGCGTTCGACCACGATCTCGAGGACGTTCGTTCGATGATCGCGCGAGGCCTCGTCGACGCTGTGCAAGCGCGAGAGCTGTTCGGCCGGATCGAGCCCGAGCTCTACCGGTTCCCGGCGATCGACCCGGCGTCGTTCCGCGCGCGCGTCGAGCGTGAGCTCGGGTAGCCGACGCGCTGTGCCCGCGCCCGCGCATTGTTTGCGCTGTCGCGTCGCTGGATCGACACGAACCTCGTGTCACCTGGGCGCCGAGCCATGGCACCGTCAGCACGGTGCAACCGAGCGCGAGACACCGGCAGGTCGAGTCGACGTTTCGCGAGCTCGTTGAAGACGCTGGCATCACGGCTCCGGACCGCGTCGACTACGTGCCCGCGTCGGTGATCTTCTACTGGGACGAGCCAGGCGTCGCCGTGTTCGTCGACTTCGATAGTGACGAACCGGAATCATCTGGACGAGCCGGAGTTGCGCCGAGCCGCACGCTACCGCTCGACAACCGATCTCGGTGAGGAGCGCCTTTTTGCGCGGCGGCGCAGCAGCGGTCAGCTTGCGGCGTCCAGCGCGGTCCGCAGCGCATCGAGGTCAGCCGCGCCGAAGACCACGCGATTTTGGGTGGCGACATAGACGAGATCGAGGTCGACTCCCGCCCGGGCGATCTTGCGGGTCAGATCGGCCAACACGCCCGGGCGGTCCTCTACATCGACCACGACGACCTCGCGCTCGCGGGAGACCGCCAGATGGGAAATCGACAACGCATGCTTCGCGGCCCCCGCGTGCGGGACCAGGATGTGGAGCTCAGCCCGCTCGCCCGGCCCCGTGCACGTGGCCGCCGCGATGTTCACCCCGGCATCGCTGATCGCGGCCGCGACCCGCGCCAGCGCCCCTGGGGTGTTGTCGATGTCGATGACCAGGTCGACGGCCATGTGTCCCGTGCGGCCGCAGCCTACTGCTAGGCCTCCAACCAGCCCATGCCGGCAGCGAAGTGACCGCCGCTTACCAGGCTGCGAGCGCCGTGGTCTGCGGTCGCGCGTCGGCGAAGAGGATCTCCTGGACGACGCGTTCGGCGGATTCGAGCGCGCCGTTCATGTAGGCGATCCAGAGCGAGGTGTGCTCGCCGGCGAAGTGGACGCGGCCGTCGGGTTGGCGCATGGCGGGGAACATCCAGCTCAGTTCGCCCGGCTGGGTCCAGCCCCAGCCACCGCCGGCCCAGGGGTCCTCCTGCCAGGCCTTGTGAGCGACGCCGATGACCTGACGTCGGATGCCGGGCAGCAGCCGGTGAAAGAGGGTGCGCGTGGCGGCTATGCGCCGGTGGCCGTGCGAGGCGAACTCGAGCGCCTCGGTGTCGAACATGTACGCGTGGATCATGCCCAGCTCGGGGTTGGACTGCTGGGAGCTTGTGTTCCACACCCGGCCGGCCATCGTGTCGGTGCCCACGAGGTTGAGTCCGCCAAGCGGCCCGAGCGGGTCGTCCTGCCAGAACCGCGTGCGGGTCTGGAAGTAGCAGCGGGCGGCGGCCATGTACTTCAGCTTGTCGATGGCAGCCATCTTCTGGTGCGAGAAGGGCGTCGCGATCGACACACGGCGCAGGGGCGCGAATGGCAATGCACACACGACCGGTCGGCGCTGACCTCGTGCCGGCCAGCGGCCACGGCGGTCCGGGCGGCGGCGCCAGGAAGCGCCTGCCCTGGAGATAGAACGCGCGCGTGCCCGTGTCGTAAGGGGTCAGCTCGAGCCCGAACTCGTTGACGTACTTGAGTGTGTACTCGTGCGACTCGGGGATGCGGATGGCACCCAGCTCGGCGTGGCCACCGCGGTGGAATCCTTCGCGGACGGTCTGCACCCGGCCGCCCGGGCCGTCCTGGGCCTCGAGGACCGTCACCTCGTAGCCGTGCTTCATCAGGTTGTAGGCGGCGCCCAGCCCGGCGAGCCCGGCACCGAGCACCACCACGCGGTTGCCGCCGCCGCCTCGGTTCGTCGCAGCCGCGGTTGGCGAGCGAGCCTGGTCGGCCAGCGCGACTGCGCCGGCGGCGGCGAGGTACTGGAGGAACGCTCGGCGATCGAGTGAGTCAATCATCGGTGAGCTCCTTCAGATCGAGATGTCCGCCGGCGACCTTGCGCGGGCCGAGCCGGAAGAGCAACGCCGATGTGGCCTCGCTCGCCGGCGGCGATCTCGGCCAGGTCACCGTGCTCACCTTCCAGAGCTTTGGCGCGCGCGTGCTGCCGAACGTGCTGCGGGCCTTCCGCGCCCGCTGCCCGTGCGTCGAGGTGCGGATCGAGGAGGCGCTCGACGTCGATATGCGGCTCGGCGCCGTCGAGAGCGGCGAGGTCGACATCTCGTTCGCCGCGCTGCCGTTGCCCGAGGGCCCGTTCGCGGCGCGCGAGCTCTGCGATGACCCATACGTGCTCGTCACGAGCGCCGACGGCGCGGAGCGCGGCCTCGACGACCTCGACGGCCGCCCGGCTGCTCGGCATCCGCGGCTGCCCGCAATACCGCCTCGTCGAGCTGGAGATGCTCGCGCGGGGCGTGGCCCCGGAGTCCATCAGCCGCTTCGACAACAACGCGATCATCCAGGCGCTCGCCGCGGCCGGCGAGGGCGTCGCGATCGTGCCGGAGCTCGTGATCGACGCCGACGACCCGCGCATTGCCATCCACCCGCTGGCCGAGCTGCCGGCGCGCCGGCTGATCGCCGTCTGGCACCGCGAGCGCACGCTCAGCGACGCGGCGCGCGAGTTCGTGGAAGCCACTGCGGAGGCCAGCCCGCGACGTCCTCATGACCGCCGCCGGAGCGCCCGGCCGCCAATCGTGTCGCGGTCGTGAGCGTCTTGTTCGCGACCGAAAAGAACAAAACGACCGATGCGACCGCAAGCGTGACTGCGTCGTGATGCGTGCGTACCGTCGGCTGCGAGTGGTCGCGCCGTGGGGGCGCGGCCGGATCGTTCTCTAGGAGAGGAGCAGGTCATGCAGTCCGTCCCGTCGGGTCGGCGCCGCCGTGTGCCGGCACAGCTGTGGTTCTGGGTCGTGATCGGGATTACTGCCGGTGCGCTGTTCGGTCTGGTTGCGCCGGCTGCGGCGAAGGAGGCCAAGTGGCTTGCTGACGCGTTCTTGCAGCTGGTCAAGACGATCACCGCGCCGGTGATCTTCCTCACGGTCGTGGTCGGGATCGCCTCGCTGGGCGACATGGCGAAGGCCGGCGGCCTGGCGGTACGCGCGCTCGGTTACTTCTTCTGCGCGACCGTTGTCGCGCTGGCGCTCGGGCTGCTCGCCGGGAACCTGATCAAGCCGGGCGCGGGCTTCGCGGGCGGACCGACGGCCGACGGCGCGGACGCCGCGAAGGAGAAGATCGCCGAGGCCGGCGAGGCCGGGCACGGCCTGGTCGGGTTCATCACGGAAGACCTCTTGCCGACGAGCTTCGTGCAACCGTTCGTCGAGAACGAGGTGTTGAAGGTCCTGGTGCTGGCGATCCTGGTCGCAGCCGCGCTGACCGCTCTGGCCCCCTCGCTGCGCGCGCGGGTGCTGGGCGGGTTCGAGGTCGCCTCGCAGATCGTCTTTGGCGTGATCCGGCTGATCATGTGGACGGCGCCGCTCGGAGCGTTCGGCGGGATGGCGTACACAGTCGCGCAGTTCGGCGGCGGGGCGCTGCAGAACCTGGCGCTGCTGATGGCGACGTTCTGGGGCACCGCTGCGATCTTCGTCGTCGGCGTCCTCGGGCTGGTCGCCCGCTTCAACGGGTTCTCGATCTTCAAGTTCGTCCGGCTGATCAAGGACGAGCTGCTGATCATCGTCGGCACGTCGTCGTCCGAGACCGTGCTGCCGCGGATGCTCGTCAAGCTCGAGCGCGCGGGGGCGTCACGCCAGAGCGTCGGCGTCGTGCTGCCGACGGGCTATTCGTTCAACCTCGACGGCACGTGCATCTACCTGACGCTCGGGGCGCTGTTCATCGTGCAGGCCACCGGGCAGGACATGGCGCTCGGAGAGCAGCTCGCGCTCGCGGCGCTGATGGTGCTCACGTCGAAGGGTGCAGCGGGGATCACCGGCGCCGGTCTCGTCACGCTGACGGCGTCGCTGCAGGCATTCGGCGGGACGTTCTTCTCCGCGGAGTCGATCGCGCTCGGCATCGCGCTCGTCGTCGGCATCGACCGTGTGATGTCAGAGGGACGCGCGCTGACCAACTGCATCGGGAACGGCGTGGCGACAATGGTGATCGCACGCTGGCAAGGTGAGCTGGACGACAAGCGCTTCCAGGCGGCGCTCAGCGATCCGTCGCTGGCCGACCCGGAGCTCGGGCCGCTGACCACGCCGGTGCCGCCGGCCCCCGCCGTCGAGCCCGAGCCGGCGCGCAGGCCGTCCGAGCCGGTGCCGGCGCTCGCCTGACGCAGTACGTGGCAGGCGGCACAATTGAGCCGTGTATCGCATGAGCCTCGCCCGTCAGCTCCTGCTGCTGCAGCTGGTGGTCGTCGTGGTCGCGGTCGTCGTGGCCGGCGCTATCGCCGTCCGCGCCGCGAACGACCGCGCGACCGAGCAGCAGCGGGAGCGGGTGCTTTCGCTGGCCCAGACGCTGGCGGCATCGGGCGAGGTTCGCGCGGCGCTGCGACGCGACGATCCGTCGCAGCTGTTGCAGCCGCTTGCCGAGCGTGTGCGGCGCACGTCGGACCTGGGGTTCGTGGTGTTCATGAGCCCCGCCGGCGTGCGCTACTCGCACCCGAACCCCGCGATGATCGGCGGCCAGTTCATCGGCACGATCGCGCCGGCGCGCTCCGGCCGGGCGTTCACCGAGGAAACGACGGGAACCCTGGGCCCCTCCCTGCGTGCGGTCGCCCCGATTCGCGACGGCGCGCGTGTCGCCGGGCTCGTCTCGGTCGGCGTCCTGAAGGAGGCGATCTCCGACCAGGTGAGCGATCAGCTTCCCGGACTGCTCGCCTCGCTGGCGATCGCCGTCGTGGTCGGAGTGCTCCTGTCGCTGCTCGTCGCACGACGGGTCCGGCGCCAGACGCGGGGACTCGACCCCGATGAGCTCGCTGCCCTCTACGACCACCACGATGCGGTGCTGCATGCGATCCGCGAAGGCATCGTTGTCGTCGGCAGCGACGACCGCCTGCTGCTTGCGAACGGCGAGGCGCGCAGGCTGCTGGGACTCCCCGACGACGCGGTCGGGCGCCCGATCGCCGAGCTCGTCGAGGACCCGTCGCTGCTCGCGGCGATGCGCGGGTCGGCCGCGGCCGGCGAAGGTCTGCACGTCGTCGGCACCCGAGTGCTCGTCACCGGCCAGCGACCGGCCGAGCGCGACGGCCGGCAGATCGCGACCGTCACGACGCTGCGCGACCGCACGGAGCTCGAGAGCCTCGTCCGCGAGCTGGCCACCGTGCGCGGCCTCGCCGATGCCCTGCGTGCACAGGCGCACGAGTCCGCCAACGAGCTGCACACCGTCGTCGGCCTCGTCGAGCTCGGCCGCCATGAGGACGCGATCGCGTTCGCCACCAGCCGGATCGGCGTCACCCAAGACGAGGTCGACCTCGTCCAGCAGCGCGTCGGCGACCCGGCGCTCGCGGCCCTGCTGCTCGCCAAGGCCGCCGCCTGCCGGGAGCGCGGCGTCCACCTCGCACTCGATCGCGACAGCGACCTTCCCGGCGACCTGGTGCCCTCCGAGGACCTCGTGACCATCGTCGGCAATCTCATCGACAACGCGCTCGACGCGCTGGCCGACGGCGTCGGCGGACGCATCGAGGTGCGGCTGCTCGTCGAGGGCGAGCGGGTCCTTCTGCAGGTACGCGACGACGGCCCGGGCATCCCCTCGGACGCGCTCGGACACGTCTTCGACGCCGGTTGGTCCACGAAGCCCGGCTCGGCGGCCGGGCGCCGCGGACTTGGCCTTGCGCTCGTCAGCACCGCGGCCGCACGACTCGGCGGCCGCGTCGACGCGGTCAACGACGGGGGAGCCGTGCTTACCGTCGACGTGCCGCTCCCCGCATGCGGCCCGGTGGGCGCGCGATGATCCGCACGCTCGTCGTCGAGGACGACGCACTCGTCGCGGAGGTGCACGCGTCCTACGTCGAGCGCGTGCCCGGCTTCGCCGTCGCCGGTGTCGCGCACCGAGCCACCGAGGCGCTCGAGCTGCTCGCCTCGCGACCCGTCGATCTCGTGCTGCTCGACTTCCATCTGCCCGACATCAAGGGCCTGGACATGCTCCGCGCCTTACACGCACGGTCCGCTGCGCCCATCGACGTCATCGCCGTCACCGCCGCACGCGACCCGGAAACCATCCGCCAGGCCATCGCCCACGGCGTCAGCCAGTACCTCGTCAAGCCGTTCGCATTCGCGACATTCGCCGACAAGCTCGAGCGCTACGCGCGCTACCGCGCGCAGGTCGCCGACACCGCCGAACCGGACCAGGCCGAGGTCGATGCACTGCTCGGGACGCTGCGCGCCCCGACGGCTCGGTCGCTGCCCAAGGGCCTCAACGCGACGACGCTTGACAACGTTCGCGACGCCGTCCGCGAGGCCCAGACGCCACTGACGGCATCCGAGGTCGGTGGCCTCTGCGGCCTGTCGCGCGTGACCGCCCGCCGCTACCTCGAGCACCTCGCCGTCGAAGGCATCGTCACGCTCTCGATGCGCTACGGAGGAACCGGCCGGCCGGAGCACCTCTACGACTGGCCGGCGTAGGACCGCGGAGGCTGGGGCGGCCGGATCTCCGGCCGCCCCAGCCGCCCGCCCAAGCTGGGCGCACGCTTAGTCCCTGAGATTCATCGGCGTCCGAGGCCGCCCGAATCGCGCTCGTCGGCGTCGTAGGGGTCGCGGCTGCCAGCCTTCGCGAGGCCGCGGCTGAGCATGTAGCCGATCGTGAGCAGCGTGATGTAGAGCCAGACCTTGTCGGCGGCGAAGTAGTCGGCGCCGCCGTCCTTTCCCTCGACCGTGTTGCCGGCGATGAGCAGTCCGGCCAGCACTGCGAGGAAGGCGTAGAACTCGGTCGTCTTGAACGCGGCCTTGGTCTCGGTGGCCAGGCGCCGCAGCGTTCCCGGCCGGCGCGAACCGGCCTCCGGGGCGGTCGCGCCGCGGGGATGCGTGATGTTGTCGGTCGCCATCGAAGGCTCCTTTGCTGGGTGATGTGCCGAGCTCCGTCTCGGCCCCTGGTGAGGAGCCGTCGCGTGTCTCGTGAGGCGCACGCCGTGGGGCCGGAAATGACCGACTCTCATGACGTGAGCGGTCGGTGTGCCCACGAGGCAGCACGTCCTAAACCCGCCGTCATGAGTGGACCCGGCGGAGAGCCGGCCTTCAGTCCAGCGGACGACGGGGGTCGGTGCGCTCGACGATCTCTGCCTCCACGTCGCCGGCCTTCTCGACGACGAGGTAGCGGTCGTGACGCTCGACGACCTCGTCGACATCCTCGATCTCATGGCCAGCCAAGACCGCGAATCGGCGCGGCTTGGCGCGAATGCCCTCGTACTCCGCCCGCGTGAGCTCGAGGAGCTCGTGGCAGCCCATCCGGCCGCACTCGCAGATGAAGGTGAGCAGCCCGGCCGGATCCTGGCCGACCTCCATGCCCTCGTTGACCTTGCGGAAGGTGGCCTCGTTCATCGTCACGCGCTGTTTGCCCTGAGAATCCATGTAGGGCCCAAGGTTAGATGGCAGGGCGCCGAGCGCGGCGGCCGTGGCGCCTATACGATCCGGCCCTGGCTCACCGCTCGGGCGAGGCTGATCTCCGTGACGACCGAGGCGGCGAGGTCGCTGAGCAGCTGGACCTGGTGGGTGGTTCAGTGGCGTGGGCGGCTGTCGATCACGCACAGTGTTCCGAGTGCGTGCCCGTCGGGGTCGATGAGCGGAATGCCCGCATAGGCGATGACGCCCATGTCGCGGATGCCAGGTTGTCATGCAAGAGCTCGTGCTCGCGGGCGTCGTCCACGAGCAGCGGTTCACGGCTGGCGACTGCGTGCTGGCAGAAGGAGTGCGTCAGCGGTGACTGTCGCTCCGAGGCCCACGGTTCTGGCAGGCCCAGGCAGCTCTTGAAGAATTGCCGATCCGCGTCCACGAGTGAGACCAGCGCCATGGGCGCGTTGAGCACGTGGGCCGCGAGTCGGGCAAGGCAATCGAAGGACGGCGTGATGTCGGAGTCATCGTGGCCGAGGCGCTCACGAACGTCGTGAAGCACTCGCACGCCGGGCGCGCCGAGGTCAGGGCGTCCGTGGCGGAATGGACGCTCCGGGTCGAGATTCGCGACGACGGGATCGGAGATGCCGATCGCGACGGCCGCGGGCTGGTCGGGATTGCCGACAGGGCGACGGCGCTCGGGGGGCGGCTCGAGATGGAGGTCCGGCCGGCGGGGCACGCTCGTGGCCGCCACGCTGCCGCTCGTGGGCTTGGTCGTGCATCCGCGTTGAGGCGATCTACGGCGATCTCGTGGAACTACCGGAACGAACCGGACGTCGCGTATCGGTCATTACCCTGAACGCCGCGGGTGCTGCGGCAGCAAGCAACATTCTCTGCACCAGCCCCCCGAGGCGAAGCCGGCGATCCGCGCCAACCTCGTCGCGTAGCGCGGCGCCCGCTCGCGGGCTCAGATCGCCGGCAGACCCCGGTCCGCCTCATCACCGCGGCGGCGCGCCCGCGCGGGGCGGGCGCCATGGCTCGCCCGGCCGCCGGGGAGGCGGAGTCCATCCGCCGGCCGTCATCCTGAGCGAGTCCATCGCGCGGCGCTTGAACGCCCACGGCACACGGCGATACAGCGGCACGAACAGCCGGCGCCACAGGAGCCCCTCGCGACCACTGAACGGCGCGACGGTTCCCGGCGCGCCCGCTCCCAGCCGCCGCGCCGCATCCAGCAGCAGGTAGTGCTCGGAGCGGTCGCGCAGACGCCGCTTCATGTGCGCAAGCCGGCTCATGCGGTCGCCACCGCCTGTCGCTCGGCGGCGCGCTCGCGGTCGCGCAGCTCCGCAAGCCCATTCTGGGCGGCGATCGCGATCGGCTCGAACAGCGCGCCGATCGGCGGCGAGTAGATGTTCTCCATCCACGCCAGGTCCTCGAGGGTCGCGCCTCGCTTGGCGGCGAAGGCGAGGAAGTCGGAGCGCTCCTTTACGCCCTCGCCGCCATGGATCTGGCAGCCGATGATGCGCAGCGTGTCGGGCTCGGCGAGCAGCTTCACGTGCGTCCGCGTCGCGCCCGGGTAGTAGCGTGCGCGCGAGACGCCGACGCCCTTGGCGACGATATAGGGCATGCCCATCGCCGTCGCCAGCGTCTCGCCGATCGAGAAGCCGCCGATCGTGTAGTCGCCCGCCACCATTCCCCAGGGGACCCAGACCGGGTCGTACACGTTGTCGCCGCCGGAGGCGTTGAACGCCGCGGTCCGGCCCTGCGCGTAGGCATGCGAGCCGGTCAGGCCGCGGATCGGCAGCATCGTGAGCCCGTGCGGCACCTCGACCACGTCGCCGGCCGCCCAGACGTTCGCCGCCGAGGTGTGCATCCGCTCGTCGACGACGATGCCGCCGGTGGTGCCGAGCTCGAGGCCCGCGGCCTCGGCGAGACCGCTGCTGGGGAGCTTGTGCAGGCAGATGATCGCCGCGTCGCACTCGAGCTCGCCGGCCGAGGTCGCGACGGCACCCAGGCGGTTGCCGTCGCCGCTGAAGCCCTCGACGCGGGTGCCGAGGCGCAGCGTCACGCCGCGCTTCACGAGCGACTCGTGGACAGGCTCGGCGACGTCGGGGTCGAGCACCTCGGAGAGCACCCACGGTCCCTCGTCGACGAAGTCGACCGCCAGCCCGCGGTGGCCGAGGTTGCCGGCCATCTCGACGCCGAGCGGACCCGCGCCGATCACTACGACGCGCTTCATGTCGTCGAGCAGCTTGTCGAACTCCATCGCGGCGCGGATGTCCTTGACGTAGTGCAGCCCCTCGAGGTTCGCGCCGGGCACGTCTGGCTTCTCCCATACGAACCCGGTGCAGACGACCAGCTTGTCGAACCCCTCGTGCGTGTTCCGGGCCGTGACCGTCCCGCGGTCGAGGTCGATGTCCGTGACGGTGGTCTCCATGCGCATGTCGAGGCCGTCCGCGACGTAGCGCTCGACCGTGGAGAGGAAGAGGTCCTCGAACTTCGGGATCTCGCGGCCGTGCACGAACGGGATGCCGCAGGGCGAGTAGGCGATGTCCGGGAACTCCGTGAACAGGGTTACCTTGAGATCCGGTGCCAATCGCTTCGCGATGGTCGCGGCTGCGGTTCCGGCGCCGCCACCGCCGATCACGACGAGACGCTCGGTCATGAGACCTCCAGACGGGTAGAGCCTTCCCCTGATGTTGTCCGATACTCGACGGCGGGGGGTGTCGCGAGCGTGTTGGAGACCCAGCACAGCCGCCGCGCCCGGGCGGCAAGGCCGGCGAGCTGCTCGTCCGCCCCGTCCGCCGTCGCCGTAACCACGACGCGGCCGTAGCGGAGCTCGCCCTCGGCGCGCTCCGCACGCACGTGCACGCGCAGCCCGGGCAGCTCGAGCGCGCGCTGGCGGGCGACGTGCCCGATCGCGAGGCAGAAGCAGCTCGCGAGCGCGGCGCACAGGAGCTCGGTCGGCATGAAGCCGTCGTCGTCGCCGCCGGCAGATGCCGGCTCGTCGACCGCGACCACGTGGCCGCGCCCCTCGACCGTCGCGGCGTATCCGCCGCGCCAGGTCGCGGTCACCTCGAGCGCGCTCATCGCGCCAGGCTCCGCTCGGCGAGCTCACGGCGCTGGTAGACGCGCTCGTGCGCGGCCGCGGACGCATCCCACGTGTAGCGCCGCACGACCGCGCGGCCGCCGACCCGCAGCCGCGCCCGCAGGACCTCGTCGCGCGTCACGCGCTCGATCGCCGCGGCGAGCGCAGCGCCGTCCCCGATCGGCATCAGCAGCGCGCTCCTACCGTCTGCCAGGAAGCCACGGAACACGTCGAGTTCGGACGCGACGACCGGTAGGTCCGCGGCGAGCGCCTCGAGCGCGGCCAGCCCGAAGCCCTCCTTCACCGACGGGAACGCGAACACGTCGGCCGCGCGGTACAGGCGCTCGACCGCGTCGGTGCCGAGCGTGCCGAGCACCCGCACGTGCTCGGTGACTCCCAGCTCGCCGGCGCGCGCCGAGAAGCGGTCGAGCTCATGGCGGTAGTCGAACAGCGTCGTCCCGCCGGCGATCAGGAGCACCGGATCGCGCTCAGGCAGCGCCTCCCGCAGGCGCGCGAAGCCCTCCAGCAGGCAGAGCGACCCCTTGCGCGGCTCGACTCCTCCGATCGTGAGCACAGCGAGCCGCCGCCCGAGCCCCGCCCAGCGGCGGTCGCCGGCGCGCTCCGCCGCATCGCGCGGCGGGCGGAACCGCGCCGCGTCGACCCCGTTCGGAACCAGCCCGGCGGAGACGCCGAACTCGGCGGCGAGCCGCTGGACCCAGGGGCGCGAGACGCATACGACGCGATCGGGTCCGGTGATCGAGCGCTCCTGGCACTCGATCAGCGACGGCGACGTGAAGTCGTCGACGTGGTGCACGGTGCGGATGACGTGTTCGACGACGCCCTCATCGCGCAGCGCCAGCGCGGCGTTCGCCGACAGGCAGTCCTGCGCGTGCACGACGTCGTAGCGGCCCGCCGAGAGGATCACCCGCAGGCCGTCGGCATAGGCTTCGAGCATCGCCTCGATGCGCTCGTCGAACGGCGCCTCGAGCGGCACGTACCGGACGATGCACAGCGGCAGCTCGGTCGGCCGGAAGAGCTCCTCCTCCGGACGCGCCAGGGCCGCCAGCTCGACCTGATGCCCACGTCTTGCAAGCGCCTCGGAGACCTCGAGTGCGTGCACAACGCCGCCGCGCGGCTTGACCGAGTAGGTCAGCATCGCGATGCGCAGGCTCATGCCGGCGCTCCGGCGACGGCGCGCGCGGCGAGCCGCGCCGCCGTCGCGTTCGTGGGCGCGACGACGACGCCGGCCGAGCGCAGGGTGGCCTCCTGGCGCGCGGCGTCCTGCGGGTCGCCTGCGGTCCCGCAGACGTGCGCGATCACGACCCGGCCGGCGCCCAGCCGCTCCAGGGCCGGGGCGAGCCCGGCCGCGGGATCGTCATGCGCACCGTGCCCGATCACGACGTCGAGCAGGACGCAGCCAACTCGCTCGTCGGCCGCCGCCTGCTCGAGCATCCCCAGCCGCGTCCCGAGGTCGACCATCGGATGCGGCCGGCCCTGCGTGTACTCCTCCTCGCCGAGGTCGAAGATCGCGTGGCCGCCTGCGTGGCCGCCTGTGCCCGAGGACGAAGTCCTTTGGGTATCGCCCGCGTTGCCGCCGATCCCGCCGAGCGCCGGCCGCAGGATCGTGACCGCCTCGTGCGCGAGCGAGCCGCCCGAGTACAGGCCGACCAGCCGGCGCGCGGTCCCGTCGCGGCGCGCGTCGACCTGCGCCTCGAGGTCCTCGACGACCGGCGGCGCGACCTGCGCGGCCGCGAACGCGCCCGCGTCGAGCGTCGGGTGGATCTCAAACGGGGTCTCGCCCCCGTCCCAGCCGACGAACGCGCTGACCACGCGCTTGCCGGCGAGCTCGATCGTGCCGAGCGCGCGGACGACCTCGGGCGCCGGCGGCTTGGACACGAGCAGGAGCGTCTCGGTCGCGTCGTCGGCGGCGAGCATCCGCATCGCCGCGCGGAACATGATCCCGCCGATCTGCGCCGACAGGTCGCGCCCGCCCACGCCGACGATGTGCGAGACGCCGATCCCGGCGCCGTCGAGCAGCACCGCCGCCTCCTGCGCGCCCGTGCCCGCCGCCGCGACGATGCCGACCGGCCCCGGGCGCACGACGTTCGCGAACCCCAGCCCGACGTTGCCGAGCATCGCGGTGCCGCAGCCCGGCCCCATCAGGAGCAGCCCGCGCGCCGCCGCGCGGCGCTTGAGCTCGAGCTCGTCGGCCGCGGACACGTGGTCGGAGAACAGGAACACGTGCAGCCCGGCGGTCAGCGCGCGATGCGCCTCCAGCACGGCGTACTCGCCCGGGACGGAGATCAGCGCCACGTTGGCGTCGCCGAGCGTCCTCGCGGCCGCCCCGAGCGAGCGCGGCGCCGCGTCCGCCGGGCGTTCGCCCACGGCGGTGGGCGCCGCGAGCTCGCCCTCCGCCCGATCGAGGACGGCGACCGCGTCGGCGTCCGCGGCGTCGACGGCGATCACCACGTCGGCCGGCCCCGCGTCGGCGCTGACGCCGAGGCCGGCGAGCGCCTCGAGGTTGGCGGGCGTCCCCATCGCGATCTCGGCGCGGACGACGGCGGAGTGCTCCCTGGCGCGCTGCGCCAGCTTCATCAGCCGCACGCTGTCGACGTAGCGGCCGCGCACCACGCGGACGTGCCAGCTCATGCCAGGACCGCGCTCCCGGCCACCACGGACGGCCCGTCTGCGTCGGGCACGACCCATGTCCCGTCGGCACCGGCGACCGCGGCGACGAGCCGGTCGGCGGCCGTGATCAGCGCGCGCCCGCCTGACTCCTCGACGAAGGCGCACGCCGACTCCAGCTTCGGCCCCATGCTGCCGGCCGGGAACTCGCCCTCGGCGATCCCGCGCGCGGCGTCCGCCAGCGTGAGCCGCGCAAGCTCGCGCTCCCAGCGGGTGCCGTAATCGAGCGCGACCCTGCGCACGCCGGTCAGCAGCACGAGCGCGTCGGCGCCGATGTCGGCGGCGAGACGGGCCGAACAGCGGTCCTTGTCGATCACCCCGGCGACGCCCACGACCTCGGCGCCCTCGGTCGCGACCGGGATGCCGCCGCCGCCGCACGCGACAACCACCGAGCCGCGCTCGAGCAGGGCGCAGACGTGCTCCTCGCCGAGCACCTTGCGCGGGCGCGGGCTGGGCACGACGCGGCGCCAGCCGCGGCCGGCGTCGGGGGCGACGTCCCAGCCGAGCGCGACCGCGCGGCGGCGCGCCTCGGCGGCGTCGTAGAACGGTCCGACCGGCTTGGTCGGGGCGCGGAACGCGTCGTCGTCGGGATCGACGAGCACGCGCGTGAGCAGCACGGCGATCGGCACGGTGGGGTCGACGGAGGCGAACGCGCTCTCGAGCAGGTAGCCGATCTGGCCCTGCGTCATCGCGATCAGGGCGTCGAGCGGAAGCGGCGCCGCCTCGGCTTCGCCGAGCGCGTTCTGGAGCAGCAGCGCGCCGACCTGCGGGCCGTTGCCATGCGTGAGCACGACCTCGTGGCGCTCGGCGTGCAGCGCAAGCACCGCCTCGGCGATCTCGCGGACGTTCTGGAGCTGCTCGGGCCAGGTGCCCGCCTGACCCGCCCGGATCAGTGCATTGCCGCCGACGGCGATGACGATCCGCATGATGCGCTAGGAGGAGCGCACCACCAGCCAGGTGGCGCGCGCCGGCCGGTCGGCGGGATTGCTCCAGGAATGGCGCAGCAGCGTGCGGAAGTGGATCGAGTCCCCCGCGCGCAGCTCGTAGCGCTGCCCGTCGATGGTGAACACGAGCTCGCCCTCGGTGACGATCACCAGCTCCTCGCCCGGGTGGTTCATCGGCGTGGGCCCGCTGTCGGCGTGCGGTTCCACGACCGCCTCGGCGCCCGCGATCAGGAACGGGCCGTAGCGCCCGGAGATGTTGCGCAGATCGAGCCCCTGCTTGGACGTGTAGACCTGCGTCCGCTCGTCGCCGCGCACGACGCTCACGGGCGGCGTCGCCGGCTCGTCGACGAAGAACGCCACGCTCTTGCCGAGCGCGGCCGCGATCTTCATCAGGCTCGCGATCGTCGGCGTCATGCCGCTCTTCTCGATCTTGTGCACGGCCGCGGGCGAGACGCCGGCGCGCTGTGCGAGCTGCGCGAGCGACCAGCCGCGCTCGGCGCGCGCCGCGGCGACCTTCGCGCCGAGCTGCGACACGGTCCGCTCGATGTCCGGGCGCACCGCCTGCGCGTGCCCGTTGCTGCTTGTCCGTGCGTCGATTCGCGTCACGTTTCCTATGGTATACACCTGATCACCGCCAAGCAAAGCCGCGCGAAT
>Ga0126306_10000265_pt1 | contig 22146 bp, 19 predicted proteins | sample Plot27_FD_92592 | JGI IMG/M metagenome (GOLD analysis project Ga0126306, IMG submission 92592) | Serpentine soil microbial communities from UC McLaughlin Reserve, CA, USA - Plot27 | ecosystem: Environmental > Terrestrial > Soil > Grasslands | place: USA: UC McLaughlin Reserve, Lake County... | reverse complement strand
GGGGAGGCCGGCATGCGCCACTTCCTGGAGCATTTCGGCCCGGCGCTGCAGCTGCCGTGGACGAGGCTGACCGACGTCCCAGAGCTCACGGACGAGCTGCTCGACAAGCTCGTCGCGCAGTCGGACGCGCAGGCCGGCGGCCGCTCGATCCGCGAGCTCGAGCGCCTGCGTGACGACTGCCTGATCTCGATCATCCAGGGCCTGCGCGCGCACGACTTCGGCGCGGGCGCCGTGCTCGCAGCGCACGAGCGCGCACTGTTCGCCGCCGCGCCCGCCGCCGAGATGGCAGACGACGAGGCGCCGCTGCGGCTGCATGCGGCGGTCGTCGCGCCCGAGTGGATCGACTACAACGGCCACGCCCACGAGAGCCGCTACCTGCAGGTGTTCGGCGACACGACCGACGCGTTGCTGCGCCGCATCGGGCTGGATCTGGACGCCGGCGGCTCCTACTTCACGGTCGAGACGCACCTCTCCCACATCGGCCAGGCGCGCGCGGAGGACCGCCTGCACACCACGACCCAGATCCTCGGCCACGACGAGAAGCGGCTGCACGTCTTCCACGCGCTCCACCGCACCGAGGACGACGCGCTGCTCGCCACGGCCGAGCAGATGCTGCTGCACGTCGACACGGGTACCGGGCGTGCGAGCCCCGCCGCTCCGGAGCTGCTCGCGCGGATCGCGCGGATCGCGCGGGCGCACGCGGCGCTGCCGCGGCCGGAGCGCTCGGGGAGGGCGATCAGCCCTCCTGCGCGCGCAGGAACGTGAGGGGGAAGGGGCTCGGGGCGGTCGAGCTCTGACGCGCGGCGCCGGTGTGTAACAGGCGCCTACGTCAACGGCGGCAGGGCGGGCGTGCGGTGTGGGCGGTGGATCGCGGGCGAGCGCGTCAACGCCGGTCGGGGCCGGCGAGAACCGTGGGTGACCGGCGCGAAACCGGACCCAGTCCGTAAATGCCGCCGCTGACGTATCACCGGCCCGGCCACGGCGATGGCCCTGCAGAAGGCCGGCATCGACGCCGTCGTCCATGAGGCCCATCGTCGAGCTCGCCAGGTGCCTGCGCGACGACCTGCAGGGTGCTGCGCTGCGCTGCGCTGCCGCCGGCGATCCTGGCGCTCACGGCCGACGGAAGCGCACAGCGGCGGGCGTACGACCACCGGATCGAGTGGGACGCCCCGGCAGCGGCGGCAGGCTGAGCGCGAGCAGCAAGGCAGGGACCGGCAGCAGCGCGATGGTCCAGAGCACCGCGCGCAGGCCGTGGCGTCGGCGATCACTCCCAGCCGCCGTGGCGGCCACGCCACCGAGCTCGATCGCCAGGCCGAGTGTCACGCCGCACGCGAGCCCCGGGCGACTCGGGAGGTACGCCTGGCCCATGATCACCGTGATCGAGAAGGTCGCGATCGCCACGAAGCCGACGGCGCCCAGCAGGACCATTGCGGCGACGGCGCCGACGAGCAGCAGCGGCAGCAGCAGCGGCAGCAGCAGTGCTCGCCGGAGTCGGCGCCGGCGCCGCCCGCCCCGCGGGCCGCCCCGAGCGCGCGCAAGCGCGGCAGCTCGCGCGCGGTCAGCACGGCCGCCATCAGCGGGAGCAGCACGAGCGCCAGGGTCCCGGCCAGCCCGAAGGCGAGCACGAGCGGGGTCGTCAGCGCCGGCCCCCAGCGCGAACCCGGCGTTGCCGCCGACCGAGAACAGGCTCATCCCGCGCCCGCGCCGCTCGCGCGTCGGTGCTCGCGCAGCGGACGATGACCCGCGGGCGACGGTCGACCATGGCGTTCCAGACCGTGCGCGCATCGTCGTACCCGGCGTCTCCCCGGACCAGCAGGCGGCCGTCGACCCTGTCGGCCAGCGAGCTCACCAGGCGCTGAAGCGATCGCATGATCAGGACCCATCCTTCCAGGGATGACGCCGTCCGGGGAACGGGTAGTCGCAGGCCCATGCCTCCCCGCGCCGAGCGCGCTCTCACCGTCGCCGTCACCGGCCCGACCGGCACGTTCGGCTTCGGCCTCATGCCGCTGCTGGAGGGCGACGACCGCATCGCGCGGATCGTCGGCATCGCGCGACGCCCCTTCAGCCCCGCCGCGCACGGCTGGACCAAGATGGAGTATCGGCAGGGCGACGTGCGCAACCGTGCCGCGCTCGAGTCGGCGTTCGCCGAAGCGGACGCCGTCGTGCATCTGGCGTTCATGATCACCGGCACCACGTCGCGCGACGCGACGCGCGCGATCAACGTCGATGGAACCGTGAACGCCTTCCGCGCCGCCGCCACGGCAGGCGCCCGGCGTTTCGTCTACGCGTCGTCCGTCGCGGCGTACGGCTTCCACCCCGACAACCCCGAGGGCATGACCGAGGACTGGCCCGTCCGTCCGGCCTCCCGCCTGTTCTACGCGCAGGAGAAGGCCGAGATCGAGCAGCTGCTCGCCGATGAGGCCAAGGCGCACTCCGAGCTCGACCTCTACGTCCTGCGCCCGCCGATCGTCCTCGGGCCGCACGCCGTGGGCGGCAAGCAGCTGCTGCCGGCGTGGCTGGCGCCGCTGGCCAACCGGCTGGGCGGGAGCGTCCGTCGGCTGCCCCTCCCTTTGCCCGCGCTGGTGCCCGACCTGCCGCTTCAGTTCATCCACGAGGAGGACGTCGGGCAGGCGCTGCTGCTGTGCATCGTCGGCGCCGGACCGCCCGGCCCCTACAACATCACCGGCGACGGCGTGCTGACCGGCGCGGACGTCGCCCGCGAGCTCGGCATCTACCCCATCCCCGTCCCGCGCCGGCTCGTGCACAGCGCGGCCCGGGCGCTGGCCGCCGTGCCGGCCCCGGGCTTCGCTCCACCGTTCATCGAGTGGGTGGAGGCCGCCAGCCACCCGGCGATCATGGACGCCCGCGAGGCCAAGCAGCAGCTGGGCTGGGCGCCGCGCTTCACGGGCCGCGAAGCGCTGCGCGACACGCTCGCGACTACCTGAGGGAGTAGGCCGAGCGACCGCACAGCCCTGGCCTCGGAACCGGTTTAGGCTGTGCTCGCCGGAACGACTGGAAGGACGAGGGGAATGGACTGGAAAGAGATCGACCGCCTTCGTGACCCGGGCTTCACGATGGCTCGGCGCGGCTACGACCGACGTGAGGTCGACAGGCTCCTCGGGTCCTTGGTCGACTGGCTCGAGACGGATGCGGCGAAGGAGCTCGGGGAGCTGGCGGTCAAGCGCAAGCTCGAGTTCGTCGGCAAGTCGACCGCGCGCATCCTCCTGACGACCGAGGAGGAGTCGGCGCAGCTGCGCCGCCTGACGCACGAGGAATGCATGGAGCTGCGCTCGCAAGCCGAAGCGGCGTCGCTCAAGACCCGGCAAGCGGCAGATGAGTACGCGAAGAAGGTGCGAGCCAAGGCCGAGGAGGACGCCCAGCGGTCGGGCGAGGCGGCCGCCACGAAGGCGAAGCAGATCGTCGAGGAAGGCGAACGCCGGCGGGCGCAGATCGAGGCGACCGTGAGCGAGCTCGAGGCCCAACGCGATCGCACGATTCAACAGCTCGAGCGCCTCCGCGACCAGCTTGGCTCCACGATCGAGACGAACAAGCCGGGCGCACGTTCGCAGAAGCGCAAGGTCGAGAAGCCGAGCGAGCGCGCTCAGGTAAAGGAGGCCGACGCGGTCGCGAAGGCTTGAGTCGGGTCGCGTACCGACGCAAGACAGCGCCGGCCGTCATGCCTCAATCAGCACGCTTCGCAAGCTCTGGAAGCTCCGCTCGGTCGGGCGGGCTCTCGGTTCGCATGGCTGACTCCTCGAGCGCCTCGCCGGCGCGAACGGGCGCCGGGATCAGCGCCGCCCCCACGAGGATCAGGGCGAACGCCACGAGGCGCACCCCCACGACGAGCGGGTCGTTGCCGAGCCGGTCTCCGAAGACCGCCAGCCCGGCGAGGATCGTCGAGAGGTTCGCCGCGACCGAGGTGACGGCGATCACCACCACGCCGTCGCCGATCTGGAGGCTCCGAGCTGAGGCGAAGAAGGAGAAGACCGCCGCGGTGACGATGATCACGCTCCAGGGGCTGAGGAGGCCGATCGGCCCGCTCACGAGCTCACCCGAGAGCGCCTTGATCGCCACGTCCGAGATCCCGAACCCGAGCCCGGCGGCAGTGCCGAGCAGCACGCCGGGCTGCGCCCGGATGCGCTCGATCAGGTGGGAGAAGACCAGCAGCATGCCGAGGCCGACGGCGATGCCCTCGAAGATGATCATCCCGGCGAGCGAGTAGCCGGAGCGCGCTCCCCCGCCTCCGGGCCCGCCCGTCAGCGTCAATAGGCTGAGCGAGACCGCCACCAGGCCGATCCCGATCCACTGGCGACGGCCCAGGTCGAAGCCGAAGAAGCGCTCGGCGAGCACGGCGAGGAAGACGAGGCCGCCGGCGAGCACCGCCTGGCCGATCGAGAGCGGGGCGAGGGTGAGCGCCGCGACGTGAAGCGCGAACGCCGCCGCCGCCACACCCCAGCCGATGCTCCACCACTTGGAGCGAAACAGATCGATCGCGCTGCGCACGGGATGGCGAATGTCGACGTCAGGAGCGGCGACCGCCCCCCTGTGCTTGAACAGGAACGCCAGATTCGTCCCGAGCGCGGACAGCAGAGCACAGATCAGGCCCACGCCGACCGCCAGCGAGACGTCGATCACCGCGGAACCGCCTTCCGCGCGTAGATTGGGCGCAAGAGCCCTAGCACCGACTGCGGGGCCCGCTCATCCCGATCAAAGGTACGCCGAGCACGAGCTTTGCCGCCACGACCCCTAGCGACCTGGAGCGTCGAGCCGGGCGCGGCGCTGGACCTCGTACAGGTCGTCGCGGCCGCCGACGTACCCGGCGTCGGCGTCGGGGACGAAGCTCCAGCGCGGCGGAAGTCCGCGGTGAAGCGCCGCGACCACGAGCCGGCGCTCGGCCTGGCTGCGCAGGACCGCCGCCCTCAGCGCCGGCAGGTCACAGCGGCGCTCCACCTCGGCGCGCAGCTCCGCGCACAGCTGCGGCTTATCCGCTGCCCGGTTCACGAGCTCGTGCGGGTCCGCCGCGAGGTCGTAGAGCTGTTGCGGGTCGTCCTCGCACCAGACGTACTTGTGGCGCCCGCGCCGCAGCATCACAGCCGGCGACCTCACGCCCTCGGCGAGGTACTCCGCGACGACGTCGGCCTCGCCGAGCGCGTCGCCGCCCAGCGCCCCGGCCAGCGAGCGGCCGTCCAGCCCGGCCGCGGCCTCGAGCCCGCACAGCTCGAGCAGCGTCGGGGCCAGGTCGAGCAGCGAAACCGGCTGGGAGACGCGGCCGGCGCCGAGCCGGCCGGGCGCCGAGACGATCAGCGGCACCCGCGCGGACGGCTCGAAGAAGGCCATCTTGTACCAGAGCCCGCGCTCGCCGAGCATCTCGCCGTGGTCGGCGCACAGCAGCACGATCGTGTCGTCGCGCAGGCCGGTCTCGGCGAGCGCGCCAAGCACGTCGCCGATGCGCTCGTCGACGTAGCTGATCGCCGCGTAGTACGCGTGGCGCGCGCGGCGCACCTGCTCGTCGGTCAACCCGGCGTCGTCGAACCCGGCCATGTCGCGCAGCCGCAGCGAATGGGGATCCGCCTCCGCGGGCGGGATCGGCCCGACCGCCGGAAGCTCGATCGCGGCGCCGTCGTAGCGCTCCCAGTACTCCGGCCGCAGCTCCCATGGGTCGTGCGGGCTCGTGAACGACACGCAGAGGAAGAACGGCCGCGCGCGGTCGCGCGCGAGGTCGCGCAGCTTGCGCACCGCGCGGTGTGCGACCTCGTCGTCGTAGTCCATCTGCATCGACCCCGCGCACACGCCCGGTTCCAGCACGCTCTCGACCGTGTGGTACCACGGCAGGCGCTCGGTCAGCGGCAGCCGCCAGTCCGGCGTCCAGGCCAGGTCGGCGGGATAGACGTCGGTCGTCAGCCGCTGCTCGAACCCGTGCAGCTGGTCGGGACCGACGAAGTGCATCTTGCCGCTCAGGCAGGTGTCGTAGCCGGCGGCGCGCAGATGGTGCGTCAGGGTCGGCTCGGACGCGCGCAGCTCCGCCGCGTTGTCATACACGCCGGTGCGCGACGGCAGCCGGCCCGTGAGCAGCGCGGCACGGGACGGCGCGCACAGCGGTGAGGGGCAGTACGCGCTCTCGAACACGACCCCTTCCCGCGCCAGCCGGTCGAGCGCCGGCGACCGCACGATCGCGTGGCCGTACGCCGGCAGCCAGCCGGCCGCCAGCTGGTCGACCATGAGCAGCAGGACGTTCGGCTGCTGCAAGAGCGCTCAGCCGGCGGCCGCGATGCTGGGCGTGTTGGCCAGCAGCTGTTGCGTGTACGGCGCGTTCGGGCGCTCGAGCACCTGCGCCGTCGGGCCGAGCTCGACGATCCGACCCTCGGTCATCACGGCCACCCGGTCGGCGATCGTCCGGATCAGCGCGAGGTTGTGCGTGATGAACAGCAGGCTGAGGCCCATCGAGGTGCGCAGCTCGCGCAGCAGGTCGATGATCGCCGCCTGGACCGAGACGTCGAGCGCGGAGGTGATCTCGTCACACACCATCACCGCCGGCTCGGCCGCGAGCGCACGCGCGATCGCGACGCGCTGGCGCTCGCCGCCCGACAGCTCGTCCGGGTAGGCGGCGGCGGCCGACGCCGACAGAGCGACGCGTTCGAGGCACTCAGCCACGCGCTCACCCATGTCCCTGTGGCCGGGGAAGAACAGCTCGAGCTGGCGCGCAACGGTCTGCCCGACCGTGCGGCGCGGGTTCAGCGACGCGTACGGGTTCTGGAACACGTACTGGATCTGTTTGCGCGCGCCGTCGGAGCGGCTGCGCGCGGCCGGTGGCAGCACATCGTCGCCGAGGCAGACCGAGCCCGTGTAGTCCTTGTGCAGCCCCGCGACGCAGCGCGCGAGCGTCGTCTTGCCCGACCCCGACTCGCCGACCAGCGCGAGGCACTCGTGGCGGTGGACCTCGAGGTCGATCCCGAACAGCGTCGCGCGCGCGCCGTAGTGTGCGTCGAGCCCCCGGATTGCGAGCGCCAGCTCGGGCTCGTGCTCCACGCGCACGGCCGTCGCTCCCTCGACCGGCACCTCGCGCGGCGCCTCGTCGGCGTGGTAGCAGCGGGCGCGGTGGTCCGGCTCGAACTCGAACGCCGGCGGGAACGCGCTGCGGCAGACGTCGGTCGCGAGCGGGCAGCGCGGCTCGAAGAAGCACCACTCCGGCCGCTTGCCGGGCAGCGGCGCGAAGCCGGGGATGCCGACGACCGCGCGCTTGCCCTGGAGGTCGGGCACCGCGCGCAGCAGCCGCCGCGTGTACGGGTGGCGGGCCGCGTAGAACAGCTGGTCGCGCGTGCCGGCCTCGACGATCCGCCCGGCGTACATGACGGCGACGCGGTCGGCCAGCTCGGCGACGACGGCGAGGTCGTGGCTGACGTAGAGGGCGGCCACGTTGTGGCTGCGGCAGAGGTCGCGCACCGTCTCCAGCACGCGCGCCTGGGTGGTGACGTCCAGCCCCGTCGTCGGCTCGTCGCAGACGATCACGTTCGGCCGGCAGGCGAACGCCATCGCGATCGCGACGCGCTGCTGCTGGCCGCCGGAGAGCTGGTGCGGGTAGCGGGCGAGGAAGCCGTCGTCGGACGGCAGCGCCACCTCCTCGAGCGACTCGCGCAGGCGCGCGTCGCGGTCGGCCTCGCTCTGGGAGCCGAGGTGCGCATCGAGCATCTCGCGCAGCTGCAGGCGCAGCCTCAGCGCCGGGTTGAGCGACGTGCCGGGGTCCTGCGGGATGTAGGCGACCGTGCCCCCACGCAGCCCGCGCAGCCCGGCGTCGTCGAGCTGGGCCAGGTCGCGACCGTCGATGAGCACCGCGCCGGCTCCGACCCGGCCGCCGCGCCGCACGTGCCCGAGCAGCGCCATGCCGACGGTCGTCTTGCCCGAGCCGGACTCGCCGACCAGCCCGAGCACCTCCCCCGGCCGGATCTCGAGCGAGATCTCGTCGACGATGTCCGCGTCGCGGCCGACGAGCTCGACGCGCAGGTCGCGCACTTCCACCGCGCTGGCGCTCATCGCGTGCTCCTCCGGTCGATGCCGATGGCCGCTCGCGCGATGCCGTCGGTGATGAGGTTGGTGCCGACGGTGAGGAGCCCGATGGCCAGGATGGGCAGCAGCACCGACCAGACCTGCACCGAGATCGAGAGCCGGTTCTCGTAGATCATCAGGCCCCAGTCGGAGGCCGGCGGCTGGATGCCGAAGCCAAGGAAGCTGACGGCGGCCACCAGCGCGATCGAGTACGTCATGCGCAGGCCGAGCTCGACCAGCAGCGGGCTGGTGACGTTCGGCAGCAGCTCGCCGAAGACGATCCGCGAGCGCTTCTCGCCGACCGCCTCGGCCGCCTTGATGAAGTCGCGCTCGACGACCTCCTGCGCGGCGCCGCGCATGACGCGCGCGACGCGCGGGATGTGCCCGACGGCGACGACGATCACGATCAGCCACAGCTTCGGCCCGAGAGCCGACACCGCGAGCAGCGCCAGGATGATCTGCGGGAACGCAAGCACGACGTCGCTGCCGCGCATCAGCACGTCGTCGAGCCAGCCGCGCGAGTAGGCCGCGACCAGCCCGATTCCGACGCCGCTCACGACGCCGATCAAGGTGGCGGCCGCGGCCATCCACAGCACGCTGAGGCCGCCGTTCAGGAAGCGGCTGAACACGTCGCGGCCGAGCGCGTCGGCCCCGAACAGGGCGTCCGCGGACGGGCCGCTGTTCGGCGCCGCGATGAACTCGGTTGGCGAGTGCGGAGCGACCAGCGGCCCGAAGAGCGCAATCGCGACGATCAGGGCGACGATCGCGACGCCGATCTTCGTGCGCGCGAGCCGCAGGGCGTTGCGCAGGATCCCGAGCCACGGTCGGCGCTGCAGGATCGCGCCGGGCCCGACCGGCTCGACGGCGGCCTCGAGGCCGAGGTCGACGGCGGTGTCGATCATGTGGTCGCTCATCGCGCCGCCGTCCTCAGCTTCGGCGTCACGAGGATCGTCGCGAGGTCGGCGATCAGGTTCATCAGCACGTAGACGCCCGCGGCCAGCATCGTCACCGTCTGCACGACCGGCATGTCTTGGTTCGCGACCGCGTCGACGAGCGCCGCGCCGATGCCCGGGTAGGAGAAGACGAACTCGACCACGACGATGCCGCCGGCCATCCAGGCCAGCTGGAGGGCGGCGACCTGGATCGCCGGGACGATCGCGTTGGGGACCGCGTGGCGCCAGATCACCGTCCGCTCCGACAGCCCCTTCAAGCGCGCCATGGTCACGTACTCGGACTCGAGCACCTCGATCGTCGAGCCGCGCATGATGCGGCTGATGTAGGGCGTCACCGCAAGCACGAGCGTGGCCGCCGGCAGCACGACGACGTCCGGGACCTCCCACGCCCGCTGGCCCGGCGCCAGCAGCGACACGGCCGGGAACCAGTGGAACACGCTCGTCGCGAACAGCAGCACGAGCCCGATCCCGATCACGAACTCCGGCAGCGCCGCGAGCACCAGCGTCGTCGTCGAGGCGACGTGATCGACGGCGCGGTCACGGCGCATCGCCATCCAGACGCCGAGCGCGATCGACAGCGGGATCGCGACCGCCGACGCGACGAGCACGAGGAAGAGCGAGTTGCCGACGCGCTCCGAAAGAAGCTCGCTAACCGGCTGCTGCGTCGCGGCCGACTCGCCGAAGCTGCCAGTGAGCACTCCTCCGATCCACTGCAGGTACTGGCTGATAACGGAGTCGTTGAGGTTGAGCTGGTCGCGCAGCGCCGCCACCCTGTCCGGTGTCGCCTCCCTGCCGAGGATCGCGGTCGCCGCGTCGCCCGGCAGCGCCAGCACCGCGGCGAACACGATCAGCGAGATCAGCCACAGCGTCAGGAGCCCGAGCGCGAGCCGCCGCCAGATGAGCTTCCTCATGCGAGGAATCCGATGTTCTTGAACCAGTAGTTCCCGAACGGGAAGCCGCACTTGGCCTCGACGAACCCGCCCAGCTTCGCGCTGTGCGCGTCGATGATGTTCGAGAAGTACTGGATGATGTAGCCGCCCTGCTCGTACTGCATCTCCTGGGCCTCGTGCAGGATGTCGGCCCGCTTGCCCTCGTCGACCTCCGCGCGCGCCTGCTGGATCAGGTCGACGAACTTCGGGTCCTTCCAGTGGGTCTCGTTGAACGGCGACTCGGGCAGGTCGCCCTGCGCCACCTGCGTCAGGTAGACGCGCGTCGCCCAGAAGTCCTGCGCGAACGTCCACTTGAGGTAGTTGTCGCCGTAGAACGTGCCCGAGTCGACCTTGCGGACCTTGACGTCGACGCCCGCGCCCTTCGCCTGCTGCGCGAAGACCTGCGCGGCCTCGACGATCCCCTGGAACACCTCCGCCGTCACCAGCTCGACGCTGAGCCCCTCGCGGCCGGCCTGCTTGAGCAGCGACTTGGCCTGCTCGAGGTCCTGCTCGCGCTGCGGCAGGTCGTCGGCGTAGGCCGGGTCATACGGGGCGTAGAGGTCATTTGCGATCCGGCCCTCGCCGCTCAGGACCTGCTGGACCATCTGCTCGCGATCGACGATCAGCCTGAACGCCTGGCGGACGCGGACGTCGTCGAACGGCGCCTGGTCGACGCGCATCGTGAACGGCTGCCATGCGCCGGTCTTGGAGGAGATCACGCGCAGGTTCGGGTTCGACTTGACGCTCTGGAGCTGCGCCGCCGGGAGGTTGTCGATCGCGTCGACCTGGCCGCCGAGCAGCGCGTTCACGCGCGCAGTGACGCTGGGGAAGCCGATGATGGTCAGCTTGTCGACGTAGGGCTTGCCGTCCTCGTGGTAGTCCGCGTACTTCTCGAACTCGCTCTGCTGTCCGGGCGTGAAGCTGACGTACTTGAACGGACCCGTACCGACGGGGTTCTCCGGGTCGTAGTCGGTCGGGACGATCGCGTTGAAGTACTGGCCGATGTCGTCCGGGAACGCCGCGTTCGCGAACTCGAGCGTCACCCGGACCGTCCTGTCGTCGAGCTTCTTGAGCTTCTTCTCGGCGATGTAGCCGATCGAAGCCGCGCCGACCTTCGGGTCCTTCGGGTCCATGATCCGCCGGATCGAGAAGATCACGTCGTCGGCCGTGACGGGCTTGCCGTTGTGGAACGTGACGCCCTGCTTCAGGCGGATATCCCACTCCTTCGTGGTCTTGCCGGACTCGATCGACTCTGCGACCAGCATCTCGAGCTTGCTGAAGTCCGGCGTGCGGACCGCCAGGCACTCGTAGAGATTCCAGCAGCGCATGATGTCGGTGTCCGCGGTCGGGCGGTGCGCGTCGATCGTGTCCTTCGCCCCGCCGCCGGTCGCCCCGACGCGCAGCAGGCCGCCGGTCTTCAGCTTGCCGCCGCTCTCGGCCGGGGTACCGCCCCCGCCGCCACCGCCACCGCCGTTGTCATCTCCGCCGCACGCGCCCAGCACACCGCCGGCGCCAAGGACCACGGCGCCGCCCAGGGCGCCGCGCAGCACCTGCCGCCGGGTCACGGGATCGTCGAGCCACTCGAGCCTCGGATCGGTCGTCACGCCTCGCTCCCTCTCTCCTCTCCCGGCGGGGCCCTCATTCCCCGGCGGACACACTGATATATGTCACCGGGATTCCTACAGGAACGGCGCCCGGATTCCTAGAGCCCTGGTGTGGATACGCGGGCGAGCGCCGCGCGGGCGAGCTCAGGCGCTCCGGCCGTCCGCCGGGAGGCGCGCATCGATGACGATCTCCACCTCGTCGCGCACCTTGAGCGCACCCATCAGCCCGCGATACGGCTTGATCCCCCAAGCGCTCTGCGTGAGCGTGATCGTTCCGGTCACGCGACCGTCACCGCCGACGTCGAGCTGGGCGCTCACCGGACGGGTGCTGTCCGCCATGGTGAGCTCGCCCTCGACGGTGAGCCGCCCCGGCCCGTCCGGCAGTCGAACGGCGCTCGAGCGGAACTCGATCGGCTTCCCGGCCAGCACCTTGTCGTCGATGTTCTTGCGGATCTCACTGCGGTCGCGGTCCGTAAGCGGCTTGACTCCGCGCAGGCCTTCCCGCACCGCGAGCGAGCGCGGGTCAGCGGTGAGCTCGAGCGTCCCCGCCGCGGTGTCGATCGTCGCCTGCCAGCGCGTGACGTCGATCACGAGGTCGTGCCCCGCTTTCGCGGCGAGGCCCTCGCGATAGGTCTTGACGACCAGCGAGCTTTCCTCGTGGCCGATCCGGTGGCTTCCTGAGGCGATCGTCACCGCTACATCATGCCTCTAGCCGTCGACGGCGACGATCGCCAGCAGAGCGATTCCGAGCACGATCCCCATGGCCGCCAGGAGCCCCAGCACACGCCCGCTCGGCGGCGCATATTCCCCGCGGGCGATCGCCTCGTCGACATCGAGCTGACGCCTGTAGCCGTAGGCCACGAAGGCCAGGCCGAGGACGGCGAAGCCGATCCCCACGAGCAGATACGGCCACCGGCTGTCATCGGTCAGCGCGGGAACCAGCTTGCCCGCCCCGAGGCTGACGGCGAACGCGGTAAGTCCCGTGCGCCACCATGCGAGGTACGTTCGCTCGTTGGCAAGCCGCGTGCGCCGCGTCGCATCGCCGGCCTCGTCGAACCGGCCGCCGCCCGGCGGCTCTTGCTCTCGTCGACCGCTCATGAACGGTCAGCCTTGCACGAGAGGCCCGCCGGTGCGGGCGGCGCCTGCCATTTCCGCATGCGCGTCCGCGATCGAGGACGTCATGCGCGCCCGCTGCGTGCAAGAGTGCCGTCTCGTCCCTGCCCCAGCCGCACTAGGAGGAAGCCATGGCCGACAGCGTCTACCGCGTCACCGAGGTGATCGGGTCGAGCAGCGAGTCCTGGGAGGCCGCCGCCAGCAACGCCGTGCAGACCGCCGCCGGCACGGTGCGCGACCTGCGCATCGCCGAGGTGCTGCGCCAGGACCTGACGATCGAGAACGGCCAGGTGACCGGCTACCGCGTGCGGCTCGGGGTCTCGTTCAAGTACGAGTCGGGCGACTAAGCACAGACGGTGACGTGACGGCGCTGCGAGCGCGAGGCGCCGGTCGTCCGCTGGACCTACGCCGAACTGGAAGAGCAGGCCGACCGCGTCCGGCGCGGCCTGCTCGCGCGCGGCCCGGAGCGCAGCGGCCGAGAGCGCGGGATCAGCTCGAGTGGCGCACCGCGGCCTGGGCGGCCGCGATGCGCGCAATCGGGATCCGGAACGGGCTGCACGAGACGTAGTCGAGCCCGGCCATGTGGAAGAAGTCGATCGACACCGGGTCGCCGCCGTGCTCGCCGCAGATCCCGAGCTTGAGCGACGGCTTGGCCTCGCGCCCGACCCAGGCGGCGAGCCGCACGAGCCAGCCGACGCCGGGCTTGTCGATCGTCTCGAACGGCGAGTGGTCGATGATCCTGCGCTCGATGTAGGTCGGCACGAACTTCGATTCGACGTCGTCGCGGCTGAAGCCGAGCGCCGTCTGGGTCAGGTCGTTGGTGCCGAAGGAGAAGAAGTCGGCGTGCTCGGCGATCCGGTTCGCCACGAAGCACGCCCGCGGCAGCTCGATCATCGTTCCGACCGTGTAGTCGTCGCCGACGGTCAGGCCGTGCACGTCGCCCACGCGCACGACTAGCTCGCGCAGGATCTCCAGCTCATGCTCGTAGTCGACGAGCGGGATCATGATCTCCGGGTGCGGCGCCTGCGCGCCGCGCTCCTGCACCGCCCCGACGGCGCGCATGATCGCGTGCACCTGCATCTCGTAGATCTCGGGATAGAGGATCCCGAGCCGGCAGCCGCGCGTGCCGAGCATCGGGTTCTCCTCGTGCACCTCCTCGACGCGCGCGAGCAGCAGCTCGAGCTGATCGAGGTCGTCCGTCACCTCGATCCGCGCGCGCTCGACGTCGGCGCGCAGCCCGGGCAGGTTGGGCAGGAACTCGTGCAACGGCGGGTCGAGCAGCCGGATGTTGACCGGCAAGCCGGCCATCGCCTCGAACAGCCCCTCGAAGTCGGCCTGCTGGAGCGGCAGCAGCTCGGCCAGCGCGGCGCGCCGCTGCTCGGACTCGTCGGCCATGATCATCGCGCGCATCTTCGGCTGGCGGTCGGGCGCCATGAACATGTGCTCGGTGCGGCACAGCCCGATCCCCTCGGCGCCGAGCTCGCGCGCGCGGCGCGCGCCCTCGGGGTCGTCGGCGTTCGCGCGCACGCGCAGCCGGCGCAGCTCGTCGGCCCAGCCCAGCACGCGCTCGAAGTACTCGCTCACCTGGGCCTCGACGAGCGGCACGTCGGCGAGCGTCACGCAGCCGCGCGTGCCGTCGATCGCGATCCGGTCGCCCGCCTTCACGACGGTGCCGTCGACGCTGATCGTGCGCTGCTCGAGGTCGATCGCGAGCGCGCCGGCGCCGACGACCGCCGGCCGTCCCATGCCGCGCGCGACGAGCGCGGCGTGCGAGGCCTTGCCGCCCTCGGAGGTCAGGATGCCGCGCGCGGCATGGAAGCCGGCGACGTCGTCGGCCTCGGTGAACGGCCGCACGAGGATCACGTCGCGGCCGGCGCCGGCGGCCTCGACGGCCTCGGCGGCGGTGAACACGACCTCGCCCTTGGCGGCGCCTGGGGAGGCGCTCACGCCCTCCGCCAGCACCTCGAAGTCCGCCTTCGGGTCGAACGTCGGATGCAGCAGCGCGTCCAGACCACCGGCGTCGATCGTGTCGATCGCCTGCGCCGGCGTGAGCAGGCCCTCCTCGACGGCGTCGCAGGCGAACCGCACCGCGGCCTGCGCGGGCCGCTTGGCGTTGCGCGTCTGCAGCAGGAAGAGCCGGCCTTCCTCGATCGTGAACTCGGTGTCCTGCATGTCGCCGTAGTGCGCCTCGAGCGTGCGCAGCACGTCCATCAGCTCCGCGTGCGCCTCGGGCATCACGTCGGCGAGCTCGGCGATCGGGCGCGTGTTGCGGACGCCCGAGACGACGTCCTCGCCCTGCGCGTTGACGAGGAAGTCGCCCGACGGCTCGGGCGCGCCGGTCACCTCGTCGCGGCTGAACGCGACGCCGGTCGCGGACGTCTCGCCCTTGTTGCCGAACACCATCTGCTGCACGTTGACCGCGGTGCCCCACTCGTCCGGAATCGCGTTGATGCGGCGGTAGGCGACCGCGCGCTCGCCGGTCCAGGAGTCGAACACGGCGCGGATCGCCTGGCCCAGCTGCTCGGACGGGTCCTGCGGGAAGTCGTAGACCGTCTTGAACCGCCCGGTCAGGTCGCGCAGGGCGGCAACGTCGAGCTCGGTGTCGAGCTTCACGCCGCGGTCGGACTTGACCGCGCGGATCGCCTCCTCGAAGCGCTCGCCGGGGACGCCGCGCGAGACGTTGCCGAACATCTGCACGAGCCGGCGGTAGGAGTCCCACGCGAAGCGCTCGTTGCCGGTGCTGCGCGCGAGCCCCTCGACCGACTCGTCGTTCAGGCCGAGGTTGAGCACGGTATCGAGCATCCCGGGCATCGACTCGCGCGCGCCCGAGCGGACGGAGACGAGCAGGGGGTCGGTGGCGTCGCCGAGCCGCTTGCCGGCGCTCCGCTCGAGCCGCTCCAGTCCCGCGGCGACCTGCTCAGCCAGCCCCTCGGGCTCGGTCCGCTCCGCGCGCATGTAGGCGACGCAGGCCTCGGTGGTGATCGTGAAGCCGGCGGGCACGCGCTGGGTCCCGAGCACACGCGTCATCTCCGCGACGTTCGCGCCCTTGCCGCCGAGCAGCTCGCGCATGTCGCGCGAGCCCTCGGCGAAGTCGTAGACCCACTTCACGGCGCGATCGTATCCGCGTGCGCGACGAGTGTCGCCTCATGCTCCCCACCGGAGCACGAGACGACAGGCGCCGTCCTCGATCGTGCGCATCCCCTCGCGCACGAGCGTCACCTTGACCCTGTCGGCCAGCTCGTCGAGGCCCGCCTGCAGGCGCCGGCGCGCATCGTGGTTGAAGTGCGGGATCTTGGTCTCCTAGGCTGGAATGAGGATGCCGCGGCCTTGGAGCCGCCCGTGATCTAGGTCGGCCATCGCGTCGTTGATCGCGTCGAGCGGATACGTCGTCGTGTGCAGCGTGACCTGGCCCTGGGCCGTCAGCGTCATCAGGTCCTGCAGGTCGGCGTAGGTGCCGACGAGGTTGCCGATGAACGAGATCTCGCGCGAGATCACGTCGATCGTCGGAATGTCGATGTTCTGCCCGTAGCCGATGACGTAGTAGAAGCCGCCGTCCTGGATCATCGCGACGCCGTCCTCGACCGCGCCCTTCTCGCCGACGAAGTCGATGATCGCCTCGGCGCCCATGCCGTCGGTCAGCTCCTGCACGGTGTCGATGTGGGTTGAGCCTTCGACCTTGACCGTGTGGTGGGCGCCGAGCTCGCCGGCGAGCGCGAGCGCCTTCTCGTTCGGGTCGACGACGATGATCTCCGCCGGCGTGTACGCCCTCAGGCACTGGATGCCGATGTGGCCCAGCCCGCCGGCACCGATCACGACGACCTTCGTGCCGGCCCCGAGCACCGGGACCGCCTTCTTGACGGCGTGGATCGCCGTCAGGCCCGCGTCTGCGAGCGCGGCGATCGAGGCCGGCTCGAGCGACGGGTCGAGCTTGACGACCGACCGCGCGCTGGTCAGCAGCAGCTCCGCGAAGCCGCCGTCGCGGTTGATGCCGGGGAACGAGCCGTTCACGCAGTGCATGTCGTCGCCGCGCCGGCACGGCCGGCACAGCCCGCACGAGATGAACGGGTGGACGATGACGGTGTCGCCGATCTCGACGTTGGTCACGCCGGCGCCGATCTCGTGCACCCAGCCCGCGTTCTCGTGCCCGGGGATGTACGGGAGGGCAACCTGGGACTTCTCGGCCCACTGGCCCTCCTGGATGTGCAGGTCGGTCCGGCACAGCCCGGCCGCACCGATCTTGACGACGACGTCGAGCGGCCCGGTCGCCTTCGGCTCGCCGACCTGGTCGAGCCGCAGCGATTCGTGGTACGCGTGCAGCCGCGCAGCCTTCATGCGGCCACCTCCTCGAACTCATAGCGGGTCTGCAGCAGCGCCCGGCAGAGGCCGGCGTTGCCCTCGATGCTCACCCGCATCAGCCGCGCGATCCGCATGTAGCGGTCGAGATGCGTGGCGTCGACGTGCGCGCGCTTCGGCAGCACGAACGCCGGATCCCCGTCGGCCGCGCCGATCCCGAGCGTGCGGCGCAGCTGCACGCAACGGTCGCGGTCAGCGCCGGGCGGGAGGTCGCGTACGCGCATCGCGGCGATCTCCTCGAGGCTGTGGCCGGCCGCAAGCAGCTCCTCGCACAGGCGGCCCTGGCGGGCGGTGAACGCCTTGCGCTCGAACAGCGTGCGCAGCGACTCGAGGCCGCCCTCGGTCTCGTCGGGGAACGCGCCCGCGAAGCCGCGGTCGGCCTTGACCGCGCCGTTGATCTCCGACGACGCGAAGTGGTCCTCAAGCTCGACGCGGACGGCGCCCGCGCCAGGCACGGACAGCACTGCCGCGCGCGTGTCGGCGACCATCAGATAGGCGAAGTTGGGCGCGCAGAAGTAGGTCGGGAGCCGCAGCCGCACGGCAACGGCGTCGCCGTCGATCGCGACCTCCGTCACGAAGCCGAGATCGGTCAGGGGCTCGTCGAGCTCGGGGTCCCGGACGCCCGCGAGGGCGTCCAGGACCTGCGTGCGCGTGATCATGCCGGGCTCACCGGCTCCGAGCCGACGGCCGCTCCGGCGGGCTCCGCCGCGACGCTCGCCGGGACCTCCAGGCCGTACAGCCGGGCCGCATTGAGGCCGAGGATCTGGCGCTTGACGTCGGGCGTCAGCGGCGCGTACTCGCCGGCGAGGTCGTCGGGGATCTGGAAGTCGACGAACTTCTCGATCAGCCACCGGGGCTGCCAGATCGCGTAGTCGGACGCGAACAGGATCCGGTCCGCGCCGATCCAGTAGCACAGCTCGCCGATGATCTGCGCGAAGTAGCGCGGCCGCGTGTGGATGAACGGCATCGCGACCGCGAGCCCGCCGTAGACGTTCGGCTCCTGCGTGGCGATCCAGCAGAAGTCCTCCAGCCGCGGCAGCCCGACGTGCTCGACGATGAAGTTCAGCTCCGGGAACTTCGTCGCGGCGTGGTCGACGTCGGCGACGTCAAACGAGTCGCGGTTGAGCGGCCAGATCGTCGGGCCCTTGTGCACGTGGATGTTCGTGATCCCCAGCTCCTGGCACTTCTCCAGGTAGCGGTAGGACCAGTAGTCGTTCAGCTTCCAGCCCTTGGAGGCGCCGTGCCACTCGGCGGTGTAGAGCTTCACGCCCTGCAGGTCGTACTCGTGCGCCAGCGCCTCGAACGTCTTGAGCCCCGGCTCGCCGTCGCGCGGGTCCCAGGCGCCGTTGCAGATGAAGCGCCCCGGGTGGTGCGCGGCCATCGCCGCGTCCTGCTCGGTCGTGTTGAAGCCGCCGGGGAAGAAGTCCTTCAGGTACGTCGGCTGCATGATCGCCTTGTCGACGTAGCCGATCTCGAAGAGGTCGTGGATCATGTCCTCCTCGGAGTAGCGGTCATACTTCTCCTTCGGCCAGACGTACTCCTCCGGGCTGAGGTTGCGGTGGTAGTCGTAGAAGCAGGCGATGAAGCCCTCGCCGTACTTGTTGCGGTTCTCCGGGCGCGCGTCCCAGAAGTGCACGTGGCCGTCGACGATGTAGTACCGCTCGCCATCCTTCTCGTACATACGGGCCTCCTCCTCACTCGACCGGCTGCAGGTCGAAGTCGATGTACTCCGCCGCGTCCTCGGGGTTGGCGAAGAGCACGACGCGGTCGTCGAGTACGACGATACGCCCGTAGTGCGTGGACATGATCTCCTCGAAGCCATCGTTGCCGAAGTCATCCCAGCGAGCGCCTCGGCGATCTCCGCGTAGTCGAAGTCGAACCTCTCGTGGCCGTCGACGCGGATCATCGAGTGCAGCTCCTCCACCGTGACGTTGTCGTGCGCGCGCATGACGTCGGCGACCACGTGGCCGACCCGGTTGTTCATGGCGCGGGTCGGGCACTTCGCAGCGTGCTCGCTACGGGCTGAGCTCGCGCTGCGTCACGGCGTGAGCGTCAGCCGGTCAACGCCGGTCTAGCGCCCGATTCAGCCCGGCGACCGGCGTTGACGGCGGATGAGGCCGTCAACGCCGGTCGGGCGCCCGATTCCGAACGGTGACCGGCGTTGACGCGGCCTACGTGCCGAGCGTCCCTGGCTGCGCGGCCACGAGCGCGTGCCGGGCGCCTGACGACGGCTCGAAAGCGTGTGCGCGCGCGGCACCCACGGGCGCCGCGGCCGTCTCCGGGAATGCTGCACGGATGGCCACGTAGGCCAGCGCGCCCGTGACGCCGCCGCCGATGAAGCTCAGGTCGACCCCGCCGGCGACGTCGGCGAGCGGGCCCGCGTAGAGCGTCGTGTTCGAGCACAGCAGCCCGACGAGCGAGCCGGACAGCCAGGCGATCAGCGCGCGCACGTTCCAGCCGCCGCTGAACCAGTAGCGCCCGCCGCGGCGGCGCTCGTTGAACACCTGCAGGTCGCCCGCCACGTAGCGCCCGCGTGCGAGCGCGAAGCCGGCCAGCGTGACGCCCATCCACGGCGTCGCCAGCGCCGTGAGCAGCAGGGCGAACGCGATCACGGACTCCTCCGCGCTCCAGGCGAAGGCGCCGAGGTAGACGAGGCCGAGGCAGCCGATCGTCATCAGCAGCGTGCAGGCGACGCGCGACAGGCGCGGGAAGATCGCATCGAGGTCGAGCCCCGTGCTGTAGAGCGAGATCGAGGCCTGGCCGCAGCTGCCGACGAGGCCGTTGAGCAGGATCGGCAGCAGGTACCACGCCGGCGCGGCCGCCACGACCGACGCGACGAAGTCCTCGTCGGCTCGCACGCCGATCGCGACCCCGATGAACGCGCCGAGCAGCGCCGGCACGAAAGCCCCGAGGAACATCCCGCCGAAGACCGCGCCGGCGACCCGGCGGTCGCCGTGGCGGCGGCTGACGTAGCGCGTCCAGTCCCCGACCGACGTGCAGTAGGAGACCGGTCCGGAGACGGCCAGCACGACCGCCAGCGCCCACGTGCTCCAGAACGAGCCCAGCACGTACTCGCCGCCGGCGTAGCCCGCGTCGAAGTCGCCCGCGAAGGCGATCACGCCCGTCAGCGTGAGCAGTCCGACCGTCGGCACGAGCAGCTTCTGCGCGCGCTCCAGCATCTGAAAGCCGCGGATCGCGATCAGCGCGACGAGCGCCGCGACGGCCGCATAGCCGAGCGCGAAAGCGAGATCGCCGTAGGGCATGCCGAACAGCCGCGCCGCCGGCGCCACGATCGCCTGGCCGCCGGCCCAGATCGCCAGCGCGGCGTAGCAGGCCGCGATCAGCAGGCCGATGACCGACCCGACGAGCCGGCCGAGCACGCCGAAGTGCGCGCCGCTCGAGACCGAGTTGTTCGAGCCGGTGCGCGGTCCGAGCAGCCCCATCGGCGTGACCAGCAGCGCGCCGATCGCGTAGCCGACGAGCATCGACGTGACCGTCGCCCACCAGCCGAGCCCGAACGTCAGGGGCAGCCAGCCGAACAGCACGATCGAGAACGCGAGATTGCCCCCGATCCCGATCCAGAAGATGTCGCGCGGCCGCGCGCTGCGCTCCTCCTCCGGCACGAACTCGACGCCGCGCGTCTCGATTCCGGTCGCGGCGCTCATGAGCGCGACTCCCCGGCCGGCACCAGCGCGAGCGCTGCTTGTGAAGCGGTCATGCCTTCTCCCCCAAACGAGATTCCAAACGCCGTTCTAAACGGTAAGCGCGACTCGTGCGGCCGGTCAAGGCGCAAGTTGCGGCCGCGGTTTGTACGAAACGGAGAACTCCGCTGTACAGATTGGAGCGCGGGGCGACTCAGCCGCGCAGCTCGGCGACCGACTGGCGCATGCAGATGTCGACCATCCGCTCGCGGTCGAGCGACTGCGAGCCCGCCACCACCTGGAGCGTCAGGCCGTCGACCAGCGCCGCGAACCGCACCGCGAACTCCTGCGCATCGGCGATCCGGAACTCACCCGTGGCGCGGCCATACTCGACCAGCTCGACGAGCAGCCCGACCCAGCGGCGGTCCAGCTCGATCACGACCGCGGACACGTCGGGCTCGCGCGGCGCGCGCGCCCACGCCTCGATCCAGAGCAGCACGCGCACGTCGTCGGGTCCGGTCGGGGCCGCCTGTTCGATAAGCCACGCCCAGCGATCCGCGGCGGCGGGCAGCCGCTCGAACGCCGCGCGCGCCTCCGCGCGTAGGTCGTCCTCGATCATGCGCAGCGCGCGCGTGAAGATGGCCGACTTGCCGTCGAAGTAGTAGAGGACGTGGCCGGGGCTCATGCCGGCCCGTTCCGCGATGTCGGCGATCCTGGTGCCGCCCAGCCCCTTCTCCGCGATCACGTCGATCGCGGCACGCACCACGCTCTCACGCCGATCGGCCCTGGTCGCCATCGCGGCACCGTACCGGGCGACGCGTCGCGCCTCTGGGGGACGCGGCGCCTCGGATGAGTTGTGCGGCGGCCTTCCGGGTGCTGGCGCGCGGGCGCCGCGCGCGCGGTCGGCGCCCGCCGCGTGATCCGCGCGGCGGGAGATCGCCGCGATCGCGCGTGCGCTTCGCGCTCCGGGCCCAGCACGGCCGCGCGGCCGCGTCGCGGGGCTGCGACACCGCGTTCGCGGGGGTGGACGTGCCGGGGTGGCGGTGGCGTGCGCCTGTGGCGCGCGCCCGGGGGCGGTGGCGCGCGCCCGGGCGGCGATGCTCGGCGGCTCCCGGCGTTTACGTCAACGGCGGCATTTAGGGGGTCCGTCCGGGGCCGGCGCGGCGCGCGTCAACGCTGCCCGCGACCGGTTCCAAGCGGGGGTTGCAGCGTTGACGGCCTATATCGCCCTCAAGGCCGCACGCCCACCCCGAAACGCGCGGGTTGCAGCGTTGACGGCCACATGCGCCGTCAACGCCGGTCAGCCGACCGGACCGCGGCGCCCCGACCGGCGTTGACGGCGAGATGCGCCGTCAACGCGGGCAGGCCCCTCCACACGCCGCCCCGACCGGCGTTCACGCGTGCCGCCCCGACCCCCCGGACCCGACCCCGTAAATGCCGCCGTTGACGTAAACGCCGGCAGCACCGAGACATCAGACACGCCGCCCGGACGACACAAACGCAGCCCCCACAT
>Ga0126306_10000264_pt1 | contig 22163 bp, 20 predicted proteins | sample Plot27_FD_92592 | JGI IMG/M metagenome (GOLD analysis project Ga0126306, IMG submission 92592) | Serpentine soil microbial communities from UC McLaughlin Reserve, CA, USA - Plot27 | ecosystem: Environmental > Terrestrial > Soil > Grasslands | place: USA: UC McLaughlin Reserve, Lake County... | reverse complement strand
GAGCGTGCCCGCGTCGGGGCTGAAGACCAGCCTCAGCACCGAGCCTTCGTGGCGGCCCCGGAGCAGCCGAACCTGCCCGGACTGTAGGTCGAGGAGCCGTACTCGACCCGACTGCGAGCCGAGTGCGAAAACTCGACCGTCGGGGCTGACCGCTCCGGCGAAGTCCCCCACCGGATAGCTGCGCAGCACTCGCAGCCCGTCGGCGTCGACCTCCCAGGTACGGTTGTCCCGGAGGCTGGTGAGGAAGAGCCGCTTGCGATCGGCCGTCTCCGACGGCAGCAGCGCGCTGTGCTCACCCAGCCTCAGTTCGCGACCGACGCCGCCAGTCTCTCCGTCCACGCGATAGAGCAGCGTTGAGGGGGCGTCCGGGAACTCGCCATGGATCAGCGCAACCACAACGTCGCGGGTGTCGGCAAGGAACACGACGTTTGCCAGCACGACTGGAGCGCGCTCGGGAAAGGCCGGGAGCTCCACGTGAAGCCGGAGCCTGCTCGTGCGCGGGTCGATCAGATCGACCACCGCACTCTGGATCTGATCCGCGGGGTCGCTCGAGCCGATCGCGAGAGTCTCGCCGCCGGGAGAGAAGCGGAGGTGTTGGATGACCCCCTCCCGGATCCGGTACGGCCTGCCCAGCGGCTGGCGGCTGGCGACGTCATAGACGCTGACCTTCCCTCGGTCGTCGCCTACCGCCATCAGCCTGCCGTGGGGACTCACAGCCCCCGCAAGTAGGCGGCGGCCGGAGTCCAGGACGCCGAGCGCCGCCGGAGTGCGCATCAGAACCGACAGGAGGTTGCCCCGAGTCGCGGGCGTCTCGTCGAGCGCCACCCCTGTCCGGGCCAGCAGCAGCGCACTGTCGAGACGCTCCTGGGTGAGCGCCTCGGCACCGAGCCGCTGGGCATCCGCGGCGAGCGCCGAGTCGCGCGCCTCGCCGCGCTGGTTGAGAGCCACGATCCCGGCGACGCACGCGAGCGCGAGCAGGGCGGCGAGACCTCCCAGCAGGGCGCGCAGGCGGCGGTTCGCCCGGCGCTGGTGCTCGGCGTCGTGCTCAGCCTCGGCGCGGCTCTCGTCGAGGAACTCCCGCTCCAGCGCGTTGAGGTCACCCTCGTGACCGGCGTTCCAGTCGAGCGCCGACGCCAGCCGAGAACCCCGGTAGAGCTCGCCGGCGTCCCGGCCCACCGCTTCCCAATCGCGCGCCGCGTTGATCAGGTGCTGATGGAGCCGGCGCCCTTCGGCGTCCTCTTCAAGCCATGCCCGCAGCCGCGGCCACTCGCGCAGGAGCGCCTCGTGCGCGACCTCGACGGTCCCTTCGTCCGCCGTCACGAGCCGGCTGTCGACGAGGACCCCGAGCGCGCCCGCGGTCTGACTGTCGCGCTCGGGGTCGAGCTCATCGAGAGGCACCCGGCGGCGCACGAAGCTCGCGTCTTCCTGTCCGGCATCGGCAAGCCGCAGCAGGATCCGCTTCGCGGCGATGCGCTCTGCCTCGGACAGCCGCGCGTAGGTGGCCTCGGCGAGGCGCCCAACGGCGCCGCGCACACCGCCGGTGCGCTCGTACGCGGCCCGCCGCATCACACGACCTTCGCGCTCGCGCCACTGCTCGAGCAGGGCGGCGGACAGCAGCGGCAGGCCGCCCGGCTCGTCGAGCACGTCGACGATGAGGGAATCTGTGAGGGACGGCTCCACCCGAAGCCCGACCCGGCGCGCAGGCTCGACGATGGCCCTGCGCAGCTCATCGCGGCGCATCGGGCCGACGAGCACCTGGTTCGCGCCGACGAGCCGCGCCAGCCGGTCGTACGTCGCGCAGTGCCCGTAGAAATCCGCGCGCATCGCCACCACCACCTGGACACACCGGTCGCGGTCCTCCGCCAGCGCCACGAGAGCATCCAGGAACTCCGCCCGCTCACACTCGTCACGGCAGACCGTGAAAACCTCCTCGAACTGGTCGACGACGAGCACCGCCTCCTCGCCGCCCTTCGGCAGCACTCGCTCGAGCGCCGCCAGGGGATGTGCGCCAGGGCGCATCAGCCCCCGAGACCACCCCTCGGAGCCAGGGAGTACGCCGCTCGCGAGCGCCGGCAGCAGACCCGCCCGCACCGCCGAGGACTTCCCGCTCCCCGACGGTCCGACCACGGCAAGAAGGGGCGAGCCGACGAGCCGTGCGACCAGCTCGGCCACCAACCGCTCGCGACCGAAGAAGTACTCCGCATGGGCTGCGTCGAATGTGGCGAGGCCGAGGAAGGGGCAAACCGCCGGCAGGGGCGCCCCGTCCTCCTCGCTTCGGTAGAGCCAGCCGCGCTCGTCGAGCCTCCGGAGCGCGAGCAGGTCGTCGGAGAGCTCGGCCTCGGCGGCGCGTAGCTCCTCGCGCTCAGTGGCGGCGCGGCCAGCGCTCGCTCCGGCCGCGCGCGAGGCGCCCTCCCGCGCCCACTCCGCCGCCACGCGGTGCACGTCAAGAGGGACGCCACGGCTCTCCGTGGCCAGCGCCTCGGTCGGTGGCGGCTCAACACCGGCCGCCTGGTAGAGGCGCGCAATCTCGGCTATCGCTTCCTCCCCAAGCGGGCCGAGCTCGACCGAGCGTTGCGCCTGAGCAGCGAACACCGAGGGTGGCTCAGGGCGCGCGTGCAGGACTACCAGCAGCAGTCGCCGTCGTGCGGTGTCGCCGCCGACCGCGGCGGCGCGCTCGAGCACCTTTCCGCCGGCGTCGTCAGCGTCGTCGACGACGAGCAGCGCCGGGCGCTCGCTCTCCTCCGCACGCCGAATCGCGGCGAGTGCGCCACCGGTAGTGGCATTCGCACGCATGTACACGACGGTCATCCTCCGCCGGAGCGCTTCGCGAGCCAGCTCGGCCGCCAGACGCGTCTTTCCGATGCCGTGTGGACCGGAGACGAACACGACGGCACCCTGACCCTCGTACGCGTCGGAAAGCAACCCGATCAACGCGCCCAGTTCCCGGTCGCGGCCCGCCAGTATCGGGGAGCCACCATCGAGAGCCGCCGGCAGCTCCTCTGGTCCGGACGGCGCATCGAGCGCGGGGTCCTGCGCGAGGATCGCGTCCTGCAGGGCCCGGAGCTTCGGCCCCGGCTCCACGCCGATCTCCTCGACCAGCGTGCGGCGCGCCCGGCGATAAGCCTCGAGCGCCTCCGCCTGCCGGCCGCAGCGGTACAGGCCGAGCATCAGCTGGCCGTGCAGGTGCTCGCGAAGCGGCTGCTCCGCCACCGCGGCCTCCAGCTCGGAGATCAGATCGGCGTGCCGGCCGAGCGCAAGCTCGGCGTCGACCCTCGCCTCGAACGCGACCCGGCGTCTCTCCTCCAAGCGGGCGATCTCGGTTTGCGCAAACCGCTCATAGGAAAGATCCGAAAGCGGAGGGCCCCGCCAGAGGTCGAGCGCCTGCCGGAACTTCTCCGCCGCGGCGTCGGGATCGGTCTCGATCCGGGCCCGACCGCTCGCCACGAGCTCCTCGAAGCGGTCGACGTCCCGCTCTCCGGGATGAACATTGAGTCGGTACGCGCTCCCATGAGTATCGAGCCGCCCATTTCGACCAAGTGCCCGCCGCAAGGCCGACACCTGGTTGTGAAGCATCCGCTGAGCAGTTGGCGGAGGCGACTCTCCCCACAGGTCCTCCACCAACCGATCCGTTGTCACCAACTCGTTGGCATGAAGGATCAGAAGGGCCAGCAGGGCGCGTTGTCGCCCCGTACCGATCGAGAGCTCGACGCCGCCGTCGCCGACGACCTCAAGCGGGCCAAGCAGGCGAAAGTCCAATGCTGCGACAACCGTAACACCGCCTTGGAGCAAAGGAGACGAGAACCCGCGCCTGGCCAGGCGTCGACGACTGCGCACACGCCGGGTGAGGCCCGGAGGCCTCCACGTTCCGAAACTAGGTCGCCCGCGACGGGCGACAACCTATGCAGCGGCGCGCTGGTGGCCGAGCCGCAGCACATCGAGCGCGGCGCCGATCAGATCGGCGAGCTCTCGAGTCCGCACCGCGTCTTCCTCGCTGAAGTCCGCCCCCAACTGCTTGTCCGAGAGCTGCAGCAGGCCGTAGCGGTATCCGTCCTCGCCGAAGATCGCGGTGGCGAGCCATCCGCGCATCGGCGGGTGGTCGGCCGCCTGGGAGCCGAACGCCTGCCACGCGGGATGCGCCTCGACCTGTTCCTGGGTGAGCCGGATCACCTCGCCGGACTCGGGCTCGAGGCCGTGCAGGCCAAGCCCCTGCGGATCGGGCGTGTAGTCCGCCCACGCCGCGTACGCCGGGCTCAGACTGAAGTACTTGCGCGGGGCGTCGTCGACGGTGGCGTGCAGGCCGAGCGCGGCCTGCTCGGCGCCGGTGAGGGAGCGCGCGAGATGACAGGCCTGACGCAGGAGCACATCCACACGCGAGGCGACCTCGGGATGACGAGCCACCTCCGGCGCGATCTCCGTGCCCACCTGCCCGATCTTGTGCTGCGCGGCGATGCCGACGACTCTAGTGCTTCCCCCAGAGCGGCTGATCGAAGTCGTTGAGCTGCACGGTGACCCTGTCGGTTGAGGACGCGAAGTTGGGCGTATTGACCGTTCGTGGCGGTCCCGCACCGCGCGATGTGAGCGTTCACCGACACCTTCCCCGTCGGCGGCGTGGCCGCCGGCAGGAACAGGTCGACTCCGCTGATGAACGGCAGGGAGAAGAAGATGGGAAGCGGCGCGTCGAGGTTGGTCGCGCCGTCCGAGCCGGCATCGAAGGCGAACATGCCGATCACCCGCTTCGAGATCGGGCAGGTGGCGGCGTTGCAGACGTTCGTGCCGTTCAGCTCGAGGAGGTCGCTCTGCGCGCCCTGGTCTCCCCAGAGCTCCTTGTTGCGGGTGACCACCAGCGCGGCATGGCTGGGGCTCCTGTCCACGAGCGCGTCGAGGCCGTCGCCGGGCACCGATGTCAGCAGACGCACGAGGTGGTCGCTGCGGAGGAAGGGCTCGAAGTAGAAGTGGTGCGTCGCGTCAGGTCGCACCAGGGCGAGCTCGTAGTGGCGGAACGGCCTGATCTGGACCGGCCCCCATGAGCCGTCGGCAGCGAGGGCTGGCATGGCCACGCGGTGCTTGCGCTGCCCGGTGCGCCCGTCCACGCGCCAGACCTCGAGCGTCCTGTCCGTGACGCCGCTGTTCGCGGGAACAGCGACGCGCGACCCGCAACGTCGATCCAACGCCGGTGCTCGGGAACGATTCGGCTGGTCTTCGGCTCTTGTCCGGTGAAGAACGTGTACATCTCGACGAACGATTCGGCCGATGTGGCCACCTGCACGTGGGTCTGGTTCGGAATCGTCACGTTCGCGGCGCCGCCGATCGCGCGGCCCGGCGTGCCCCTGTCTGCCCAGATGGCGAGCGTCGGCACCCCGCCCAAACGCTGATCAGCCGCTCGGGGTAGCCGTTGCTGGCGAAGCGCATCTTCTGGGACTCGAACTGGGCTCCGGAGCCCGCGCCCCCGTGGACGAAGATGACCGGGGTGCGCTTGTGCTTGTCGCCGTGCCCCAGCGCCACGGCGGGGGAGCGCCAGCAGCGCTCCGATGACCCATCAATACCAGGGCGACCCAACGGCACAACGCTATCGGAATGTATCAAAACAATCCGAATGTCCTGTCACGAAGCGTCGGTATCGTCAACCACGCGATGATCACGAGCGAGACGACCCCGCGACCGCGCGGCCGGCCCCCGGCCGCCAGCCGCGAGGCCGTGCTCGATGCGGCCTCGTACCGCTACCTGCGCGGCCGCCGCGTAGACGTCCAGGCGATCGCCCACGAGCTGGGCCTCGGCCGTACCACGATCTACCGGTGGTTCGGCTCGCGCGAGGGCCTGATCGGCGAGGTCCTGGTTCGCGCGGCCACGCCGCTGCTGGACGAGGCACGCGCCGGAGCCCGCGGTCGCGGCGGCGAGGCGCTGCTCGACACCTTCGACCGCCTCAATCGCAGCCTCATGGCTGCGCCGGCGTTGCGCCGGTTCGTCGAGCAGGAGCGTGACGCGGCGCTGCGCATCATCACCTCGAATAAGGGCGTCGCGCACCGGCGCATGGTGGAGCGCATCGCGGCCATGATCGAGGACGAGCAGCGCGGGGGGACCTACGACCCGCCGGTTGAGCCCACCACCCTCGCCTACGCGATCGTGCGACTGGCCGAGGCGTTCCTCTTCAACGACGCGGCGGCCGGGATCCAGGGCGACGTGGATCGCCTGCGCGAGGTCGAGGCCGCCATCCTCGGCGTGCGCCCTAGCCTCGCCCGATCCTCCTGAGGAACGGTACGAGCCTCGCCACGAAGGCGTTCTTCGGCGCGGCCGAGTTCGGGTCGTTGTGGGAGTAGGTCGTGTGCCTGTCGACGAGCGTCAGCTGCCGCTTCGGGATCCCCGACTGGCTGGCCAGCACCCTGGCGGCATCCAGCACACGTGCTCCTCCCAGCGACGCCCCGAAGGCGTAGATCCGAAGCCCCTTCGGCAGGTCGTCGCCGTGGGTCGCGCGCACGTCGAGCACACCCTGGGCCGGGTTCGCGTTACCCGCGGCGACGGCGCCGGAGTCGATCGTCAGCCGCCTCGGGTGATACCAGGCGGTGCCGTCGAGGCTTTGCAGCCCCCAGCCCGAGAACATCGTGGCGTAGCGGCGGATTGGCGTGAGCTCATCGGCACGGTCCCACCCGCGCGGATCGCCGCTGGCCGCCAAGCGCCCGAGGTGGGCCTGCGCCGCCGCCAGCGGCGCCGGCGATGACTCGCTGTCAAGGGCGTAGCCGTACTGCGCGAGATTCGTGACCGGAATCGGCGGCTTCAGGTTGGCCGGCAGCCCCGACCAGGCCTGACCCAGGGAGGGCACGTCCGGCTCTGCGATCACGCCGATCGAGCCGGCCGTGTTGAAGAGGCCCGTGAATGGGGAGGGGATGCCGCCGAACGTGAGCCACGGTGACCCGGTCTCGAGGTCCTGGAGCAACTGGTTCGCGAGCTCAGCGGTAAGGGGGGTATCGGCGCCGAAGGTGGACGGCGTCGGGCTGCTGCCGCCGTCGATGTACACGAGGCCCGACAGGCCCCTGGCGCCCGGCTTGCCGCCGAAGTCCCAGGTGGCGTAGGCGGTGGTGATCGAGCCGCCGAGCGAGTGGCCCCCCACGACGACCTTGCCCCGGAGCCGCTTCGCGGCCTTGACGACCCGGTTCAGGTCCTCGATCTCCACCCGCATCCCCCAGTCGCGAGCGAAGGCGACCTCCGAATCCGGGATCAAGCGGAAGTGGTTCGTGATGCTCGGGTCGGTGAGCCAGCGGAGGTAGTAGTCGAACACCTGCTGTCCGGTGGCCTTGCCTCGCTTCGCGCGTTTGAAGACCGAGTGGTCCTCGAGCAGGTTCTCCCTGCGCTCCACCGCCCAGACCTGCCAGCCCCTCACCTGTCCCGCCATGGTCTTTGCGAGCGGGGCGAAGTAGCTGGCGCTGGCGGAGGTGCCCGGATTCAAAACGAGGACGTTCCTCGCGCCAGGCGGGCCGGTCTTGAGCACGCCGACCTTGTCGTACCTGGCGGGGGTCTCGGGTGCGTCGAAGCCCTTCATCCGCTCGAAGCTGACCGGTACCTTCGACATCGCGGGCGGGGCGGACGTGGCGAGGGCTGCCAGCACCGCCGCCACGAGCACAACGACTTTCGAGCGCACCTCTCCCCTCCCTTGGAACGACGTTGTCTCGGATCGTAACATGACTGTTTCCATGGGGAACAGGTTCGTCTTCGGTAGCGTCAGTGGGGTGGCGGGTCGCCACATCGAGGTGTTGCCGCGGCGCCCGCAGACGAGCGTCCGCGAGGAGTTCCGCGCGTCCCAGCGCGGCCGGCTGATCTGCGCGATCGCCGACTGCGTTGCGGAGAAGGGGTACGCCGCCACCAGCGTGGCCGACGTCATCCAGCTCGCCGGTGTCTCGCGCCGCACCTTCTACGCGCACTTCGAGGACAAGGAAGCGTGCTTCCTCGCCGCATACGACACCGGCGCGGAGGCGATCTTCGAGGCCATGGTCGCCTCACTGGAGGGGGTGGAGGGCTGGGAGCAGGTCCTCGACGCGGTCCTGTCCACCTGGCTCGAGTTCCTCCAGGCCGACCTTGCCTTCACGCGCGCGTACATGATCGAGTTCTGGGGCGCCGGGGACGCCGCCCGGGAGCGCTGGGAGAAGCGCCGCGATCGAACCGCCGGGCTGCTGAAGGCGTTGCACCGGCTGATCCGGGAGGAGGACCCGTCCGTCGTCGCGGTCTCGGACACGGTGATCGCAGCGGTGGTGGGTGGGATCAACAGGGTCATGATCTCGCACGTGCTGGCCCGGGAGAACGAATCGCTGATCGCCCTCAAGCCCGAGCTGTTGCGATTCATCAAGCTGACGCTCGCGGCTCACGACGAGGTCTGAGGGGCGCCCACCGCGGACTCGACCACGAGCAGCGCCACCAACATCCCGCCGAAGAACACCGCGGGCGGCCGCGATCAACGCCAGGTGCATGCCGTTCACGAACGGCCCCGCTGCCACCAGCGTGCCGAGCAGCGCCACTCCGATGGCGCCGCCCACCTGACGGGCGGCGTTCAGCACGCCCGACGCCACCCCCGTCCGGTGCGCCGGGGCAGCCTCGATCGTGGCGGCCGTCGCGGCCGGCATCGTGAAGGAGATCCCGAAGCCGGTCAACGCCAGTCCGGGCACGAGCAGCGCGTAGCTCGTGTCGGCCCCGGGGCGCGGCGAGGAGCAGGAGGCCGGCGCTGCCGGCGGCGAGGCCGACCAGGTCGAACACCCTGCGCCCGCTCGGGTCTGCAGCTGGATCGAGCAGTGGAGGAATCCGGAGTCGCTGCGAGAAGTCGAGCTCCTCGACGGTGCTCACTCGAGCATTCGAGTACATGGCGTAGACGGCCACCCCCAGCCCGACCAGAACGAGGACGATCAGGGCCGCCGCGGCCGCCAGCAGGCGTTTCAGAGTCACCTCGCAAGCGTGACCACGGCCGGCCGCGCCGCATAGGCGGCTACCCGACCGCGGTGAGTTCGGTTATCCGGGCTCGCCGCGAACGAGCTGGTACCCGAGCGCGCCCACCACGGCGCCGGCGGCGGGCGCCAGGAGGTAGATCCAGATGTCGTGCCACTCCCACGCCGCCAGCGCCGGCCCCAGCGAACGCGCCGGATTCATCGAGGCCCCGGTCACCGGTCCTCCGAACAGCGCGTCGAGTCCCACCGCTCCGCCGATCGCGATGGCGGCGCCGGCGCCCACCGCGCGGGTGTCGGTGGCCACGGCGGTGATCACGAACATCAGCACCGCTGTCAGGACGACCTCGTACACGAACGCGCTCCCCGCTCCCACGCTCGGCACGGTCGCGCCAAGCTCGGCGGGCTGATCCGGCCAGACTGCGAGCAGCAGCAGGGCGCCGAGCACCGCGCCCGCGACCTGCGCCGCGACGTAGGCGCTAGCATCGCGGAGCGGGAAGTGGCGAGTGACCGTGAAGGCCAACGTCACGGCTGGGTTTAAGTGGGCCCCGGAGAGGTGCCCCGTGGCGTAGACCATGCCCATGATCACGAGGCCGAACACCAGCGCGACACCGACCGTGCCGAGCGTCCCGTCGTAGCGGGCATCGGCCACGATGGCGCCGCACCCGGCGAACACGAGCGCGAACGCGGCGAGCGCCTCGGCACCGGCCCGGCGGGCAAGATCCGGAGCGCCCGCCGGGGGATGCGCGCGGGCGCCGCTAGGAGGCGCCAACCGCCTCGCCCGCGCGGTCCTTCAGGATCGCTCGCGCACGGCGATTGGCCAGCGTCATCACGAAGGACTGGACCGGCGCCTCGTCGTACGTCTCGAGGATCTCGTCGGCGATCCCGCGGATCTCCTCGTCCGTCAGCCGGTCGCCGAACTCCTCGACGCGCCCGGGAACGAGGCGCGCCATCCGCATCACGTGCTGGCGCCGGTCCTCGCGGATCTGCTCGATCCGGTTCTCGGCGAGGTCCTTCACCCCCAGCTCGACCTCGTCACGGATCCGCCGCACCACCTCCAGCGGCTGGTCGGCCGGGTCGGCCAGGTCCCAATCCTCGACGATCGAGGGTACGTAGGGCCGCTGAGGTCGATGCCGATCTCGCGCATCGCCTCCACGACCACCGGATGCACCTCGGCGGCGGGCTCGGCCAGCCGACTCGGCCCGGACGTCGGGCGGGCCGTGCCTTTCGAAGAGCGCCTGGGCCATCTGCGAGCGCCCCGCGTTCTGGGTGCAGACGAACAGTACGTACCTCACCCTCCGGCTCCTTTCACGCCGCCAGAACCAGCTTCTCGGCGTATTCGCTTGGCAGCCCGGCCGCGGCGACCTCCCGCCCCACGGACTCGGCGTCGTACTCCACCCGCTCAATCCGGGCGCTCACCCCGTCCCCCTCGCTCTCGAGGAGCGCGAACCCGGCGCGCGGGTCACCGTCCTTGGGCTTCCCGACAGAGCCGCAGTTCACGAACAGCACGCCGCCGTACTCGCGCACCCACGGTTGGTGGGTGTGTCCGAAGACGAGCACGTCGCAGTCCGCGCCGGCGGCGATGCGTTCGAACGTCCGCGCTGGCTTGTCGGCGAACAGGTACTCGTTCACCTTGCGCGGCGAGCCGTGCACGAGGCGCACCCGCCTGCCGCCCAGCTCGAAGCGAAGGTCGAACGGCAGCCGGCGCATGAAGGCCTTGGAGCGCTCGTCGGTGTGCGCCAGCGTCCACTCGATGGAGCGCTGCCCGAGCTCGCGGTCGTGCTGGTCGCGGTAGGCGCAGCCGCAATCCTCCTCGTCACGCCCGATCGCGTAGTCGTAGTTGCCGTAGATCGTGGGGATGCCGCGATCCTCGATCAGCGCGCAGACCTCGTTCGGGTGTGGGCCGTAGCCGACGAGGTCGCCTCCGCAGTAGATGGCGTCCACCCCGGGTCCCTTGATGTGCTCCAGGACCACCTCGAGGGCCGGCAGGTTGGCGTGAATGTCGGTGATGACCGCGACGCGCTCCATCCGGTATCGCCAGTCTACGCATTGACAATCATCACTTCAATCGATATATGTAGATCGATGTCCGTCGATCTGGAGCTTGCGCCCAAGCAGAAGCGTCCCGCCGGCCAGCCGTGTTGCGAGCCAGTCGTCTATCCCGACGTCGAGCGGCACGAGGCCGAGCGGATGGCGGGGATCGCCAAGGCGCTCGGAGATCCCATTCGCATCCAGTTGGTGGACGTGCTGCGCAAGCACGCCGGCAAGGTCTGCGTCTGCGAGCTGGTCCCGCTCTTCGACCTCTCACAGCCCACCGTCTCGCACCACCTGCGGGTGCTGCGCGACGTCGGGCTCGTCGACTCGGAGCGGCAGGGCCTGTGGGCCTACTACTACGTGATCCCCGACGCGCTCGAGGAGCTCGCCGGGTGGCTCGGCGACTGAGCTCGAAACGATGCTTGGAGCAATCTCAGCAAGGCTCGGCCGAGACAAGATGCGCGAGCAGTTCGCCACAGGCTCCGCGGCTGCGGGCATCGATCCGCGCTCGTTCTCCGGGCGTCTCGCCGCGGTGGCGAGCGAGCGCAGGCTGTCCCTCTTGCTCTGCCTCGGCGAGCGCAAACGCACCGTAGGCGAGCTGGCTGACCTGTGCAGATTCGACACGGCGATCACCGCCGAGGACCTCGAGTTGCTCGGCCGGCACGGGCTCGTCGGGCGCTCGCCCGACGGTGTCTGGCAGGTGTGCTGTCCCGCGATCACTCCTGCGATCGCGCGTCTCGTCGATCTTGTCCTCTCCCCCCGACCCCCCGAGGAGAATGCCACATGAGGACGACGTCGGACACCGAGATCCGCGAACAGGTGCGCGAGCGCTACGCCAGCGCCGCTCGCGAGGCGGCGCACGGCGAGCTCGCCGCGGCTCGCGAAATCGAGGCTGAGGCAGGTTGCTGCGGGCCCGGTGGGGGGTGCGGGCCTTCCGAGCAGGCCTTTGGCGCCACGCTGTACGACGAGGGCACGCGCGAGGCCGTCCCGGAGGCCGCCGTGGAGGCGTCGCTCGGGTGCGGCGTTCCCACCGCGGTGGCCGATCTCCACGAGGGCGAGACGGTGCTCGACCTCGGCTCGGGAGCCGGCGCCGACGTGCTGATCTCCGCCCGCCGGGTCGGTGCCGGCGGCCGCGCGATCGGGCTCGACATGACCGATGAGATGCTCGAGCTGGCGCGCGCCAACGCGCGCGAAGCGGGGCTGGACAACGTCGAGTTCGTGAAGGGCTACATCGAGGAGATCCCGCTCGCCGACAGGACAGTCGACGTGGTGATCTCCAACTGCGTGATCAACCTGGCCGCCGACAAGGGCCGCGTGCTGTCGGAGACCGCGCGCGTGCTACGCCCCGGCGGACGGTTCGCCGTCTCCGACGTGATCGCCGACCCCGACATGGACGAGGCCACCCGCACCGACATGCAGCAGTGGACGGGCTGCATCGCCGGCGCGCTGACACGCGAGGAGTACGAAGGCGCCCTGGGCGCGGCGGGCCTCACCGACGTCGAGTTCCACGAGACGCACCGCGTTCACGAGCACGCCAGCTCGGCGATCGTTCGGGCGCGCAAGCCCGCCGGCTGACGCCTTACGCCCCGGCCCGCGCGGGTTCCGTGGCCTCGGCGGCGTGGCGCTCGCGCTCGAAGCGACCGGTGCTCTCCGGCTCCGGCTGCGAGCGCTCGCCGGCCTCCATGACCAGCGCCGCCCCGGCGGCGCCCGCCGCCAGGGCGGCCAGCGCCCACCCCGAGCCCTTTCGCTCGATGCCGAGGGCCCGGTCGACGGAGGGCGATCCGGGCCCGGTCTCCACGAGTGCCGCCGTGGCGGCGATCAGCGCGAGGTTGTACTCGTAGCCACCGGCCGTGTTCCAAAGACCCTTTGGGTAGTGGACCTTGCGAATGGCGGTGACCATCGAACCGGTGATCATCGACCCCGCCACCGGGGTGAGCGCCCCGGCGGCGAGCAGGGCGCCGCCGAGCGTCTCGACCACGGACACGGCCATCGCATTGCGGCGCGGCGGCTCCAGCTCGAGGTTCCCCATCATCTTGGTGGTGCCGTCGATCCCGGGGCCTCCGAACCAGCCGAACAGCTTCTGAGTGCCGTGGCCGACGAAGAGGCCGCCGATGGTCGCGCGCGCCAGGAGTCGTCCCAGGTTCATGGGCCGAGGGTTCCCGGAGGCGGGGGCTGGAAACCCTAGGCGGCGCGCAGTGCGGCGGCCGGCGCGGCCGGCGGACCAGGGGCCGCGCCGACGAGCGCCGCCTCACGGGCGCGGCAGAGCTCGGCGTGTAGCTGACCAGCCGGAAGCCGCCCCGCGAGGAACGAGGCGAGTGCCCTCTGCTCGCCCTGGCTGAGGCGGCTCGCGGATGCCTGTCCTTGGCCCATCGGCGGATTCCTTCTCGGTTCCTCGCGAAGCTCCTGCAACGCGGCAACCGATGATCCGCCATGCACCGGACGGGTACAACTTCGTTGCCGGTCAGCCGACCGATGCCGAGACGCTCCCCGACTACGCGCCGGCCCTCGGCTTCTTCGACGAGCTGTTCGACGCGCCGGGGGAATCGCGGGTGGACACACACGCCTGGGTCGAGGCGCTGCTGCCGGTGCCGGATGGGGGCGAGCCTCGATGGGTCGGCGCCGACCCGACCAACCGCAAGCTGGCCGGGGACCAGCACGTGAGGATCGGCCACGGGCGCTTCTACGGCGACGTACCGCCGATCAAGGGCGTGTACAAGGGCGCCCCCGGCGAGGCCGAGCACGACGTGAACGTGCGAATGACCCGGGTGTAGGCCGCTCGCGGGGGCATGGCCCCCACCGTGCGTACCCTTCGTAAGCGCACATGGCGACCTTCTGGAGACTGCTCGGCTTCCTCCGCCCCTACCGCGGGGGCGTACTCGTCTCCTTCGCGCTCGCCGCCGTCGCCATGGGCACGGGGGTGCTCATCCCCTACCTCGTCGGGCGCACCGTCGACGAGATCGACAAGGGCGGCGTGGACCTCTGGCCGCTGGCGATCGCCGTCGCCGGCGCCGGGGTGCTCCGGCTCGCCTTCAGCGTGGCGCGGCGACTCGTGGCCGGCCGCGTGTCGCTCGGCGTGGAGTACGACCTGCGCAACCGCATGTACCAGCACCTCCACTCGCTCGAGCTCAGCTTCTTCGATTCCCAGCAAACCGGGCAGCTGATGTCGCGCGCCACGGTGGACCTGCAGTCGGTTCGGTTCTTCCTCGGCTACGGGCTGATCTTCATCCTGCAGTCGGCTCTGACGATCGTGATCGCGGCCGGCGTGATGTTCGCGGTCGATCCCCGTCTGGCCGCGGTGTCCCTCGCGCCCATGCCCTTCGTGATCTGGGTGGCGTTCCGCTACGGCCGGCTCAACCGACCGGCCTCGCAGGAGGTGCAGCAGAGGATCGCCGAGCTGACCGCGGAGGCCGAGGAGAACATCGGCGGCGTGCGCGTGGTCAAGGCGTTCGCCCAGGAGGAGCGTCAGCTGCGTCGCTTCAACCGCGCGACCCGCCGGGTGTTCGACCAGTCGATGGTCTCCACGCGGCTGCGCGCCTTCTACTCGCCGTTCATCGGCTTCCTCCCCCAGCTCGGCCTGGCCGCGCTCCTGTTCGTCGGCGGCCGGCAGGTGATCGACGGCCAGCTCAGCCAGGGCGACTTCGTGGCGTTCTACGGGTACGTGCTGATGCTCACCTCGCCGATGCGCATGCTCGGGATCGCGCTCGGGATGGCGCAGCGGGCGGTGGCCAGCGGTCAGCGGGTGTTCGAGCTGCTCGACCGCGAGCCGCGACTGACGGCCCCGCAGGATGCGCCGCCGCTCCCCGCGGGCGGCGGGCGGGTAGAGCTGCGCGGCGTGAGCTTCGGCTACGAGGGGGGCGAGCCCGTGCTGCGCGACGTCGACCTCGATGTCGAGGCCGGGCGCACGGTGGCGCTCGTGGGACCGACGGGCTCGGGCAAGACGACGCTGGTGATGCTGATCCCGCGCCTCTACGACGTGACCGAGGGCGCGGTGCTGGTCGACGGCGTGGACGTGCGCACGGTGGACCCGGGCTCGCTGCGCCGCGAGGTGGCCGTCGTCTCCGACGACGCCTTCCTGTTCTCGGCCTCACTGGGCGACAACATCGCCTACGCGCGTCCGGAGGCCGATGAGGCGGACATCCTTGTTGCCGCTGGGCGGGCCGGCCTGGCCGAGCTGATCGACGGCCTGCCCGACGGGCTCGACACGCTGGTTGGAGAGCGAGGGCTCACGCTGTCGGGCGGGCAGCGCCAGCGCGTGGCCATCGCTCGCGCGCTGCTTGCCGAGCCGCGCATCCTGATCCTCGACGACGCCACCTCGAGCGTGGATGCCACCACTGAGAGCCAGATCAAGTCTGCGCTCTCCGAGGTGATGGAGGGCCGCACGACCTTCGTGGTCGCGCACCGGCTCTCCACGATCGCGCTGGCTGACGAGGTCGTGGTGCTCGAGGACGGCGGGGTGGCCGCGCGCGGCAGCCACGAGGAGCTGCTCGAGAGCTCGGAGCTCTATCGCGAGATCGCGGTGAGGGGCCTGCCCGACCAGGTGTTCCTCACGCGCGAGGATCCCGAGCGGGAGGTGGCCGGGCTGTGAGGAAGCGACCGCTGCTTGCGCCAAACCGCCGGCTCCGTCACCTGATCAGCCTGCTGCGCCCGTACCGGGGGCGCGTGCTGGTCATGCTCGTGGCGCTTTGGATCGCCACCGGCGCGGCCCTGGTGCCTCCGTATCTCGCCGGCCGGGCGATCGACGACGGCGTCGGCGACGGGGATACCGGAGCGCTCACGGTCATCCTGATCGCGTTCGTGGCGGCGGCGCTCGTGAACTGGGGCGCCACCTACGTCCAGACCTACCTGATCAACTGGGTCGGCCAGCGCGCCCTCCAGGACCTGCGGACCCAGCTGTTCGAGCACCTGCAGCGGCTGTCGATCGGCTTCTACTCGCGCAACAAGACGGGCGTGCTGATCTCGCGGATCACGAACGACGTGCAGGCGCTCGACCAGCTCGTGACCGAGGGGATGCAGACGCTCTTCTCGTCGACGCTCATGCTGGTCGGCACCGCTGTGATCCTCGTGGTGATGGACCCGGGCCTCGCCCTCGTGACCTTCCTGACCTTCCCGGTGCTGTTCGTCGGCAGCATCCTGTTCCGGCTGGCATCGAGCGGCGCCTACCGGCTCACGCGCGAGAAGATCGCCGCGGTCACCGCCTACCTCCAGGAGACGCTCTCGGGCGTGCGGGTGGTACGCGCGTTCGGCCAGGAACACCGCCACGGCACCCGCTTCGCGGAGCTGAACGACGAGCACCGGCGGGTGAACATGAAGACGGTCTACCTGAACGCCGCCTACTTCCCGTCGGTGGAGCTGCTGTCGGCGGTGGCCACGGCCGCGATCCTGATCTACGGCGGCAACCAGGTGCTGGAGGGGGACAGCGGCGTCACGATCGGCGTGCTCGCCTCCTTCGTGTTCTACCTCCAGAGCTTCTTCGACCCGATCCAGTCGCTCTCGCAGCTCTACACCACCTACCAGGCCGGCATGGCGGCGCTCGACAAGATCTTCGAGCTGCTCGACGAGGAGCCCGACCTTGGCGACAAGCCGGGCGCGATCGAGCTGCCGCGCGTGCGCGGCGAGATCGAGTTTGAGGAGGTGAGCTTCTCCTACGACGGCGAGAACCCCGCGCTCTGCGAGCTCGACCTGCGCATCCCGCCCGGCCAAACGGTGGCCCTGGTCGGAGCCACGGGCGCGGGCAAGTCGACGCTCGCGAAGCTGGTGGCCCGCTTCTACGACCCGGATCACGGGCGCGTGCTGATCGACGGGCACGACCTGCGCGACGTGACGGAGCGCTCGCTGCGCTCGCAGCTCGGGATCGTGCCGCAGGAGGGATTCCTGTTCTCGGGCACGATCCGCGAGAACATCGGCTTCGGCCGGCCGAACGCCACGGAGGAGAACGTGCGCGAGGCCGCGATCGCGGTGGGGGCGCACGAGTTCATCGAGCGGTTGCCCGACGGGTACGACACCGAGGTCGGCGAGCGCGGCGGGCAGCTGTCGGCGGGCCAGCGCCAGCTGGTGGCGTTCGCGCGGGCGGCAGCCGCCGACCCACGCATCCTGATCCTCGACGAGGCCACGTCGAACGTCGACGTGCGGACCGAGGCCCAGATCGAGCGCGGCCTGCGCCGCCTGCTCGCCGGGCGCACCGCGCTCGTGATCGCCCACCGCCTCTCGACCATTCGTGGAGCCGGGCGCATCCTGGTTCTGGATCGGGCGAGAATCGTCGAACAGGGAACGCATGAAGAGCTCCTGGAGGCGGACGGCGCCTACGCCCGTCTCTACCGCGACTGGGCGAACCAGTCGGTGGCTTGACATAGGCTGGGCGCCATGAGGCGCCTCCTCCTGGCCGTGGCCGCACTCGCGCTCATTCCCTCCGCGGCTCAGGCGGACGTGACGATCGACGAGTTCACCGTCACGCCCGCCAACACGCAGGCCGGGGGGCATCCCGACGTGACGATCACCCAGCGCATGACGCCCTCGGCGGGCGACGACGTGAAGGACACGTTCGTCCGGCTCGCCCCCGGACTCCTCGGCAATCCCCAGAACGCGGCGCTCTGCTCGGGCGAGCAGCTGCGCTCCACCGCCGGCTGCCCGGCGAACGCCACAGTGGGCAGCGTGCAGGTGACCGCGACGATCGTGGTGCTCGGCCTCTCGCAGACGATCAACGGCACCGTCTACAACCTCCGGCCCACCGGTGCCGAGCCGGCGCGCCTCGGACTGAAGCTGCAGCCGTTCGACGTCTCCCCGCTCCCCCAGGCGCTCGGCCCGGTGTACCTGGAGGCGCCGGTGTACCTGCGGCCCGGCGCCGACGGCATCGGCCTCGAGTCCCTGTTCGCGGACCAGCCGCGCGAGCAGTCGGGCCTCGACATCCAGATCACCGGCGTGCGGCTGACCTTCCTCGGCAGCGTGAGCGGCGGGACCTTCATGCGCATGCCGACCTCGTGCGGACCGGCGAATTCGCTCACCCGAATGAACACCTACGCGGCACCGGCGACGTTCGCCCAGAGCAGCTCCACGTTCTCGCCGACGGGATGCGACGGGCTGGGCTTCTCACCGAGCGCGGAGGGAGCGCTGGGAGCGCCGGGGTTGACCCAGCGCGGAGCCCACCCGCCGCTCTCCACCACGCTGCGCTTCGACCCGGAGCAGGCCGCCCTGAACCGGGCCGAGGTGACGCTGCCGCTGTCGGTGGCCGCCGGTCAGACCGCCCTCACGTGGGCCTGTCCACGCCCGCAGGCGGACGCCACGGCGTGCCCCGAGAGCTCGCGGGTGGGCACGGCGATCATCGACTCGCCGCTCCAGGCGACGCCCGTGCGCGGGCCGGTCTATCTGGCCTTCAACAGCGACGCGGTACTGCCGGGACTGATGGTGATCCTGCCGCCACCGGTCGACCTCCGCATCGACGGGGTCACCGAGGTGGGCGGCTTCGGCACGAGGAACGTGTTCCCGTCGAACCCCGACCTGCCGCTGCGCAGCTTCACGCTCGAGTTCGAGGGAGGCACGAACGGCATCCTCGAGCTGACGAGGGACCTGTGCGCTGACAGGACGCCCACTGAGATCGCGGTCAAGCTCACCTCGCACGCGGGACAGGTGAGGGAGTTCACGCAGGACCTGGCCACGCCCGGGTGCGACCCACGAGCGCGGGTGTCGCTCACGAAGCACGGCAAGCGCTTCACGCTGGCCGCTGTCCTGTCGGCGCCGCGCCGCGGCCCGGACATCGCCCGCGCGCGGATCGCGCTGCCCAAGGCGCTCGTGCGCGGAAAGCGTCGGCCCCGCCTGCACGTGGACGGCAAGCGGCAGACGGTCCGCCGCCCGCGCAGGGCGATCCGCCCGAAGCTGGGCGACGGAGCACGCCGGGTGAAGCTCGTATGGCCGGGCCTGCGCCGCGCGAAGGGGAAAAAGCTGCGCCGCACGGTGATCGTCCCGGTGACCATGGTGGACGAGCGCGGGAAGCGCTTCGGGGGGCGCCTGAGGGTCCGGCGCGGCTAGACCGGGTGTCTATGCTTGTCGACCGATTGCGGGGTCGTCCAATGGCAAGACGTCCGGCTCTGGACCGGAAAATCGGGGTTCGAATCCCTGCCCCGCAGTAGCCGCCGCTTGGCGTGACCTAGAGCGAGCCGAGGTCCGTGCTCTCGTCGACAAGCGCGCCTTGGTCTGGTCGCGCCCCCTCCGCGAGGAACCGGCGCGCGTGTTCCAGGTCGTCCGACCGGCCCACGGTCAGAGCCGCCGTCACGCGCCCTTCGTCGAGGTAGAAGGCCGTGAAGCTGCCCTCGTCCATCGAACCGCGGAACACCACGTCGCCGGACCCCGGGCCCACGTACTCCATCGACGCCCAGTCCGCCAGGTCCGAGAAGAAGTAGGGGACCACGTCGTGCTCCACCCCGCGGCCGAGCATGTTCAACGCGGCCGTCTTCCCGTGGTTGAACGCCACGTCCCAATGCTCGATGCGCATCGGGCGGCCGTGCAGCGGGCTGTCGTACTCGCACATGTCGCCAGCGGCGAAGATCCCCGGCACTGAGCTCTCGAGCTCGGCCGAGCACTTCACGCCTCCGCCGTCCCCCAGCTCCAGTCCGGCCGATCGGGCGAGCATCACGTCGGGCACCACACCGGCCCCGATCACAGCGCACTCGCACTCCAGCTCCAGGCCGCTCTTCGTGACCACCTTGGTCACCCTGCCATCCGAGCCCTCGAAGCGGTCGACCTCCTCCCCTCCGTACACGGCCACGCCGTGCTCCTCGAGCACGCCCTGGAAGAAACGGCCCACCTCCGGCCCGAAGAAGCGCTCGTGCACCACCTCCTCCAGCATCACCATCGCGCACCGCACCCCGTGGGCCGCCGTGAGGGACGCGGCCACCTCGGTGCCGATGTAGCTGCCGCCGATCACCACCACCTGCTCGGCCCGCTCGGCATCCGCCCGGATCGCGTCCGAGTTGCCGAAGGCGCGCAGGTAGTGGATGCCATCGAGCTCGCTGCCGTCGAGGCGCAGCCGGCGCACGTTCGCGCCCGTCGCGATCAGCGCCGTGCCGAACTCCACCTCCTCCTTGGTCGAGAGCGTGACCACGCGCTCAGCGGTGTCGAGCTTCATCACGCTGGTGCGCGTCATCAGCTCGATCTGCTGCTCCTCCCACCACGCGTCGGGGCGGAACAGGGCATCCTCGCGGGACTCCTTGCCCTGGAGGTAGCCCTTCGAGAGCGGGGGCCGGTTGTAGGGCGGATCGAACTCGCGGCCCACGACCAGCACCGAGCCGTCAGCTCCCTCCTCGCGCAGCCAGCGGGCACAGTTCGCTGCGGCGAGCCCGCCCCCGATCAGCAGATGGTCGACCCGGCGCCGGGCCATCCGCTCAGGCGGCCGCGCCGGAGCGGTCCGTGAAGCGCTCGGTCACGCTCGACTCGAGCCCCACGTCGAGCACGAGCAGCACCTCGTCGCCCGCCTGGACGACAGAGTCGCCGCTCGGCACGAACCCACCGCCGTCGCGGAGGATCGAAATGACGAGCGACCCGTCGGGGAGGCCGAGGTCCTTGACCCGGGAGCCGGCCGCCTCACAGCCCTCGGCCACCTCGAGCTCGATGATCTCGAGCCGCTCCTCGGGGAGGTCGAGCAGGTGGACGAGGCCGTACTTCGGGACCTCGTGCTCGATCAGACGCAGGATCAGGTCAGTGGCGGAGATCGCCGGCTTCACGCCGAGCAGCTCGAAGTGCTGGAGGTTGCGCGGGTTGTTGCAGCGCGCCACCACCCGCGCGACCCCGTACTTCTCTCGCGCCACCTGTGAGATGAGGATGTTGTCCTCGTCGTCGCCGGTCACGGCTACGACGAGGTCGGCGCGCTCGATCCCGGCGCGCTCGAGCACCCACAGCTCGGACCCGTCGCCGTACTGGGCGCTGTGCTCGAGCTCCTGCTCCACCACGGCGTAGCGGCCCTGGTCCGACTCGATCACCGTGACCTCGTGCCGCTTGTTGATCAGCTCGCGGGCGAGGTTCCAACCGACCTTGCCCGCGCCGACGATCAGGACGTACATCAGGCCCGCACCTAGCCCGAGACTCCCTCGAAGCGGATCTGGCCGCGCACCGCAGCCTCGAGCAGCTCGATCGCCGTCTGCGTGGGACAGACGGTCTGGAGGCCCTGCTCGGCGTACCAGCGAGCCCGGGCCGGGTCGAGCACCCGCACCACCACGCGCTCGACGTTGAAGCGGCGCTTCGCGATCTGCGCGATCACCAGGTTGGTGTTGTCGCCGTCGGTGGAGGCCACGAACGCGTCGGCGCGCTCCACGCCCGCCGCGAGCAGGGCGTCGATCTCGAGCGCGGTGCCCTCGGTGAAGCGCCCACCGCGCTCCTCCCAGCCCTCGGTCTGGCCGCGCTCGAGCAGGGCGATGGCCTCGGCGTCCTCGTCGAGCACGGACACCTCGTGGCCCTCGGCGAGCATCGAGTTGGCAATCGCCGAGCCCACGCGCCCGCAACCTACGATCAGAACGAACATTCCGTTCTCACTCTACAAGCGCCCTCGGGAATACTGGGCCTTATGGGAGCACGCCCTCACGCATTCCCTCCTCTCCCGCCGGGGGTGCCGTCAGGATGACCTTGCAGGGAGCCTTCTCGACCACGTAGCGGGTGGTCTCGCCGACGACGCGGTCGCGCGTGCGTCCGCGACCGCCGAGAATGGCTCCGCCACGCACGCGGGAGGGCTCCTCCGCCGCCAGCACGATCGCCTCGACGCCGCGCCGGCGCGCCTCGGCCACGATCGCCTGGCCCGCGGTGCGGCCGCGCACCATCGCGGTCGCCACCTCCACGCCCTCGTACTCCTCACCCACCTCCTTGGCCCGGGCCAGCACGCGCTTCGCCTCCTTGACGCGCTCCTCTGGAACGCGCGCGTCGATCGGCAGCGACATGGGGATCTCGAACACGTAGAGCGCCTCCACCACCGCGCCGCCCTCTCCCTCCTCGGCCCGGTCGGCCGCCAGCCGCCCCGCTGTCCCGATGATGTCGTCGTCGAGCGCCTCACCCATCACCGGCACGAGGATGCTCCCGTACTCGACGTCGACCCGGTCCTGCAGAATCTCGGAGGGGATCGTGAAGCGCTTGGTCAACGCCTTGCCCTGGCTGCGCCGGTACCCCACGTACATCACGAGCCCCGCGGCCATCCACACGCCGCCGATCACCCGCGCTCCCTCGTGCAGGGCGACCACG
>Ga0126306_10000263_pt1 | contig 22215 bp, 19 predicted proteins | sample Plot27_FD_92592 | JGI IMG/M metagenome (GOLD analysis project Ga0126306, IMG submission 92592) | Serpentine soil microbial communities from UC McLaughlin Reserve, CA, USA - Plot27 | ecosystem: Environmental > Terrestrial > Soil > Grasslands | place: USA: UC McLaughlin Reserve, Lake County... | reverse complement strand
CGATGCAATCTAGGCAAGGGGTATGCCGGGCGCGGCCGTGTCAGCGAGTGGTATCAGGCACGACATCGAGCTCACGACGTGACGACGTATCATCGTCCTGCACCGGTGTGCAAGGTAACCGGCGCGGAGTGATGGATTGCCCTACGGAAGGCCCACCGCTGGTGCTGGTGGGGCGCACCAGCTACCCCCGCACCGTCGACCCTGCGATTCGGTTGACCCGTGCCGAGGGCCTCTCTAGGTTGCGCGCGATGACGATGGCGATGAGCCGTGATCGATTGTTGCGACTGCTCGAGGGCGCCCGAGGAAAGCGGATCGTCGTCGTTGGTGACGCGATGTTGGACGTGTATCTGAGCGGCGACGTGGACCGCGTCTCGCCAGAGGCCCCGGTCCCCGTCGTGCGCGTCCGGGAGCGCAAGCATGCGCTCGGCGGCGCCGCGAACGTCGCGCAGAACGTCATGGCGGTCGGGGCCCGCTGCGATCTGGTCGCCGTCGTGGGTCGGGACCGGGCTGGGGACGTTCTCCGGTGCATGGTGGAGGACGTCACCGGCTCGGCCACGTCTCTCGTCGCGGTAGGGCGATGCACTACCCAGAAGACGCGAGTCGTGGGGCGTTCCCAGCAACTCGTGCGCGTGGATGAGGAGGAAGACGTCGATCTCGAGGGCGCGGACATGCAACGGGTCGTCGACGCCTTGACCCACGCGCTGAGCAGCGCGGATGCGCTGGTGCTCGAGGACTACAACAAGGGCGTGCTCGTGCCCGCAGTGATCGCAGCCGCCATTCGCGCCGCGAGCGCGCGAACCCTCCCGATCGTCGTGGACCCGAAGTTCAAGAACTTCTTCGCCTACCGGGGCGCAACGATTTTCAAACCCAATCGCCGCGAGCTCGAGGCGGCGCTCGGCGCGGCCGTCGACGTGGACCACCCCGACGCCGTGCCGGAGACGCTCGAGCGGCTCGGCGTGGATCACATCCTGTTGACGCTTGGCGAGCGAGGGATGGCGCTGTTTTCCACGGACGGCGAGATCGCCCGGCTCCCGACGGTCGCGAGGGAGGTCTACGACGTCGTCGGCGCGGGCGATACCGTCACTGCCTGGCTAGCCTGCATGCTGGCCGCTGGCGCGACACCGGTGGAGGCGGCGGAAGTCGCCAACATCGCGGCGGGCATCGAGGTCGGGAAGCTCGGTGCCGCGACAGTCTCGCCCGACGAGGTCCTTCAAATCGTCGACCCGCGACGACAGGGCGAAGCGCGAGCCTGAGCTGTGACGCAGGACGCACGCACCGCCCCGGGCGCTCAGTCGGACTCGTTCCGGTCCACGTGGCTCACGCGTCCAGTTTTAGCGCGCGAGGCCGGCGAGTGGCTAGCTTCGTCCAGGACATGACGTGCACGTGTCGGGGCCGTCGCGAGCTCACGGGGGAACGATCCAAACTTCAGATGTACGGTCAACGCGAGCAGTGATGCAGCGCCCGGTGACATGAGGATTCCAGACACGACGGAGGCGCCGGCTCTCAGCCCTGACGCGTCCGCCCGATGGCTTCGTCTCGTCCCAGGCTCGCTTCGTGAGCGGCTCGCGTCCCGCCCCGGATTGGTGGCGGCTCTCACCAACGCGGGCTGGCTCGGCGCCGACAAGATCGTCCGACTCGGGCTGGGACTGGTCGTCGGTGTGCTGATCGCGCGAGCGCTCGGTCCGGCGCAGTTCGGGCTCCTGAGCTTCGCGCTCGCCGTCGTCACGGTTTTTGGCGCTGTGGGAGCGCTCGGCCTGGAGAGCGTGACGGTCCGCGAGCTCGTGCGCGATCCAACGAATCGCCCGCACGTCCTCGGGACCGTGTTCGCGCTGAAGCTGGTCGGGAGCATCATCGCCGCGCTGCTCGTGATGCTGGTGGCGTGGCTGCTTCGGCCGGACGATCCGCACGTCTGGCGCATCAGCGCGATCGTCGCGCTCGGGCAGCTCTTCCTGGCCTTCGACGCGATTGACTACGTCTTCCAGTCGCGGCTGCAGTCACGCTATTCGGTCATGGCGAAGAACGCTGCCTTCTGCCTCGTGGCGATCGTGCGCGTGGTGCTGGTGGTGCGGCATGCGTCTCTCGAAGCGTTCGCGTGGGCGATCGCCCTCGAATACGCGCTCGCCGGCGTGCTGCTGCTCGCCACGTACGGCAAAGTGGAGGGGATCGCGTCGCTCCGGTGGCACGTTCGACGTGATCTCGCCGTGAGGCTCCTGCGGTCGAGCTGGGCGTTGGTGCTGAGTGGTCTCGTGATCGCGATCTACCTCCGCATCGACCAGATCATGCTCGCCGCCATGGCGGGCGACGCAGCGGTCGGCGTGTACTCCGTCGCGGCCCGTCTCGCCGAGGTCTGGTATTTCGTGCCGATGGCGCTGGCCAGCTCCACGCTGCCAGCTCTCATCCAGTCGCGCGAGCGCGACCAGGCGGAGTTCACGCGAAGAACCGAGCGACTCTTCAGGCTCATGGTTCTACTCTCCGTGGCCGTGGCGGTCGTCATGACGCTCTTCGCTCGGCCAGTCGTCCTGTTTCTCTACGGCCGCGAATACGCTGGAAGCGTCGTTCCCCTCATCGTTCTCGCGTGGGCCGGTCTGTTCGTCTCGCTCGGTGTCGCACGGGAGAGCTGGATGCTCGCCGAGGGACTCATGACGCACTCGTTCGCGACTACGGTGTGGGGCGCGGTCGTCAACGTCGCGCTCAATCTCGTCCTGATCCCCCGATACGGCGGCCTCGGCGCGGCGGTCGCGACGCTCGCCGCTCAGATTGTCGCCGTCTGGCTCGCGACGTTGCTCTATCGACCGACCCGTGCGGTGTTCCACATGCAGCTGCGTGCGATGTCGGGCGGGCTGTTGGGTAGGAACCGATGAGCCCTGTCACGACCGTCGTCCGGGCGGCGTATCGCCGCTTCTTCGTCGGCACACGATGGTACCGACTGAATCTGTTCATCCACGAGCTGAGTCTCCACGGGCTCGGCATTCTCAACTACGAGGACGAGGCGCTCAGCGGCGAGCGAGCGGCGCTGCGCAAGATTCTCGCGAGCGCCTCCGCGCAATCCGGCTCGCCAGTCGTTCTCGATGTCGGCGCGAACGTCGGTGACTTCTCACGGCAAGTGAAGGCAGCCGCGCCCTCGGCGCGGGTGTTCGCCTTCGAGCCGCACCCGGCGATATTTCCGAGGACCCAGGCAGCCGCGAAAGCCAGCGGATTCGAGGCGATTCACGCGGGATGCGGTGGGGAGCGCGGTCACCTGACGCTGTATGACTACTCCGACGCTCGCGCGGGGTCACAGCATGCCTCGCTCTATCAGGGCGTCATCGAGGGGCTGCACGGAGCGCCCGCGGCGGCGCACGACGTGGAGATCGTCACGGTTGACGATTTCCTCCGTGAGCGCTCCATCGAACACGTCCTGCTGCTGAAGATCGACACCGAAGGACACGAGGCCAGCGTTCTGCGAGGCGCTCGCCGAGCAATCGGGGAGGGGCGAATCGACTTCGTACAGTTCGAATTCAACGCGATGAACCTCGAGAGCAGAACGTTCTTCCGGGACCTCGTCGAGCTGCTGCCGAATTTCCGGTTGCACCGTCTCCTCCCCGACGGCTGGGCACCGCTGCCATACAGCCCCCTCACCTGCGAACTGTTCGCGTATCAGAACGTCGTCGCCGTCCGTAACGACCTCGCCTAGCGCCACGTCGCCGCGCCGCCAGGCTCGCACGTCGACCTTGCGGCTTCCCTGGTTCCGAGAGACTCACCTGCGCGCACCCGTCGCCCTTCTCGTCTTCAATCGGCCCGATACCACGCTCCGGGTGTTCGAGGCCATCGCCGCGGCGAAGCCGCCCAAGCTGCTCGTCGTGGCGGATGGACCGAGACGGGATCGAGAGGGAGAGGACGCCCTGTGTCGTCAGGCGCGCTCGGTGGTGGAGCGCGTCGACTGGGACTGCGAGGTCCTGACCAATTTCTCGGATGAGAACCTCGGATGCCGGCAGCGCATCGCCACCGGTCTGGATTGGGTGTTCGGAGCCGTGGAGGAGGCCGTCGTCCTGGAGGACGATTGTCTACCGCACCCGAGCTTCTTCCGATTTTGCGACGAGATGCTGGATCGCTATCGCGACGACGAGCGCGTCATGGGGATCTCCGGGGACAACTTTCAGCCGCAGCGTCGCACGCCAGCGAGCTACTACTTCTCGCGATTCGCGCACATCTGGGGCTGGGCGAGCTGGCGGCGCGCGTGGCGACACTATGACGAGCGGATGCGGCTGTGGCCCGCGTTTCGTGCCGCCAAGGCTCTCGAAGGCGTCGTACACCCCTCCTCCGTCGACTACTGGACGGGCATCCTGCAGTCCGTATACGAGAACCGCATCGACACGTGGGACTACCAGTGGACCTTCGCTTGCTGGACGCAAGGCGCCCTGACGGTCCTGCCTGCGGAGAACCTGGTGTCGAACATCGGCTTTCGTGCCGACGCGACGCATACGACGGCTGCGAGCGCGCTGGCCGAGCTGCCGAGCCACGAGATGCGCTTCCCGCTCACGCACCCGAGCTTCGTCCTTCCGGACGTGCAGGCGGATCTGTACACCCAGCGGTCGCAATATCGCGGCACGTCACGCGCGCGACGCCTCGCTCGAGGCTTGAGCCGACTGGCTGGGACCATACGTCGACTGTGACTGCGGGCGGTCGGTGGTCCTCCGCCCGCCTGCTCTCCCTTTCTATCTTTCACCCGTCCATCGTGTGCATCGCCCGCGAGATCCTGCCGCGTCCATGAGTAGTCTTCAGTCATGCTAACGCTCGACGAAGCCGTGCGACACATGCGATCGCGTCCCGAGTACCGCGACGTGGTGCGAGACGCGTATCTGGGTCCGGACGTCGACGACAGCTTCCGGCGTTTCGCCGGATCGGCCGAGTGGGAGGAGGTGAAGACGCTGCTCGGCGACGCGATCGAAGACGCGGTGGTGGTAGACCTCGGTGCCGGCACGGGGATCGCTTCACGCGCCTTCATCGAAGCCGGCGCTCGCCGCGTTTACGCGCTCGAACCCGATCCCAGCGACGAGGTGGGCTACCGCGTCATCCGCCGCCTCACGACAGGCATGCCGGTCGAGATCGTCTCGTCGTACGGTGAGCACATTCCTTTCTCCGGCGGCTCGGCGGACATCGTCTACGCCCGTCAGGTGCTGCACCACACACGGGATCTGGATGCGGCGGTCGCAGAATGCGCGCGCGTGCTTCGCCCGGGTGGCTACTTCATCGCCTGCCGCGAGCACGTGGTGCGGAACGACGCGGAGCTGCAGGCATTTTTGGCGGGGCACCCGGTGCACCAGCTCGCGGGGGGCGAGAATGCCTACGCGCTCCCGGCATACGAGGGTGCACTCCGACGCGCCGGTCTCACGATCGTGAAGACGCTCGCACCGTGGGACTCGGTGATCAATGCATTTCCCGTGGTACGGAGTCGGCGGGAGCTCGAGGACCTTCCGAAGCGCCGGCTGAATGATCGGTTCGGCCCACTCGGAGCGCTCGCCGCTCGATTGCCGTTCGTCTCGGACATGTTGTGGGCGAGGATCCGGCGGCCGGCGCCCGGGCAGATGTACAGCTTTCTCGCGCGCAAGAGCTGACTCCTCGGTCGTCGGCCCTGTCCTCACCACCTCATCGTGCTGCAGCAGCGCGTCGTCGGCCTCGCGTGACGAGTCGCCACGGGTGCGTGATGTCGCCGATCGTGTCTCTCCACAACAAGCGGAACTGCTCGACTTCGCTTCCTGGCTCGACATCGGCGCGGCCCACGAGCTCACGCACGAAGGCGAGCCCCAGGCTGAGTCCGAGGCCGACCAGCAACCCAACGACGAGCCACTTCAGCAGTCCGCGGGGGTCGGGGCGGGCCGGCACGTTCGGCTGCTCGATCACGGTGATGACGGGGGTGTCACGCACCTCATCCATCCGCGCCTGCTCGTGCGCCTGCGCCACGCTCGTGTAGAGCTGTTGACGCATGTTCACCTCGCGGGAGAGTCGATCCTCCTCGAATCGCAGCTCCGGCGAGTGCTCATACACGCGGTTCCGCTGCAGGAAGGTCTGCAGTCGATCTTCCGCCACGCGCAGCTCCGATCGGGCCTGATTGAGCCGCTCCTCGGCGAACCGACGCTCCTCCGAGGCCTGTGTGCGGCGGCGGCGAAGATTGAATGCGTTGAGCAGTTGCAGCATCCGGTCCGCCACCTGCTTGGCCAACGCCGGATCGCTGGCGCGAACGCTGAAGGTGACCACACCAGTTTTCAGCGATGGGTCGGCGTGCACCGAGCGTTGAAGTGCCAGGATCGCCGCCTCGCGCCGCCGCGCCGGTGTTTTACCCTTCGCCTTGAGCAGATCGATCAACGGCGCCTCGACGACTCCCGAATCGGTCTGCACGCGGAAGCGCGTCATGACCATGCTGTCGAGGATGCCGCGGGAGGTGAGCAGATCCACGTAGAATGCCGGGGACTGCGTCGCGTCCGCGGTGAGCATCGACAGCCCGAGCTGGGCCGCGATGCCGCCGCCGCCCCCGCCCGTGGGGCTCCGTGTCGTCTGTGGCATGAACGACGCCGAGGAGGTGTAGCTCCGGGGCCGAAGCAGCGTCAGCGCGACGATCGACACCACGACCAGGCCCGTTATCCCGATGACGAGCGAGCGCCGGCGCAACACGACGTTGAGTGCCGACAGCAGCGACAGCTCCGAATCGCCTCCCCTTTCCGGGGACAGGCTCACGTCAGAGGGGCGCCGAACGGCCGGCGGCTCGAGCTGGGATGTGGACATTGATGCCGATGATGCTCAGCGAGGTGGTGCGGCGCGGTGCGGCTGACTCAAAGGATACATCGGGCACTGTCGCTCCACTACCACGTAGACGAGTCCAACCAACACGATCGAGGCGCCGAGCGCGGGCAAGAGAAGCGGGTGCCAGCGCCAGGCGACCGCCGCCAGCGCGCAAAGTGCAAGATCGAGCAGGAGCACGCTCGTCGTGACCCACGCATGACCGCGACCCAACTGCACGGCGCGCTGGTACGCGTGACTGCGATGCGCGGCATACCATCGCTCACCGCGTAGCGCCCGGCGCACGAGCGTGATCGTCGCGTCGACGACGAAGACAGCGGTGAGGATGACCCACGCCAGAAGCGGTAACGCGCCGGCGTTCTCGCTGGCGACGGCGAGCGTCGCGAAGAGGTAGCCGAGCAGCCCACTCCCGACATCGCCCATGAACAGCTTCGCGGGGGCCCAGTTCCACACGAGGAAGCCCGCGCTCGCCGCGGACACGAGCCACGCGACGAGCGCGAGGTCGGCGCGTCCGGAGGCCATCAGGAGTACGCCCGCGCAGCTACCGACGAGTGTGGCTTCTCCGCCGGCCAGCCCGTCGATGCCATCCATGAAGTTGTAGAGATTGGTCGCCCAGACGATGCCGGCGACGGCGAGCGCGCCGCCCCACCGGCCCAGGTGCACGGTGCCGGCGCCCACGTCGAGGTCGGGCAGTCCGCCGAGCCACCAGACCGCCCAAAGCGCCGCCAACGTGTGCGCGAGCGCGCGCGTGGATGCAGGCAGGCCGCGTCGGTCATCGACGAATCCCACTCCGGCGATCAGTGCGCCCCCTCCAACGATCGCGGCCGCAAGCCGAATCGGCACGAGCCCCCCCGCCGCGGCCAGGGCGGTGCCCGCGAGCGTGACGACGGCGATCCCCAGGCCTCCTCCACGCGGGGTCGGGACCGAGTGGGAGCTCCGCTGGTTGGGCACATCCAACAGCGATCGGTGGAGGGCATCCTGGCGGACTCGCCCCGCGATCAGCCAGCTCGCCACCCCGCTCAGCGCGGCCACGAGAGCCACGGTGCCGATCACGAGCCCGATCCCACCGGTACCGCTGCCGGAGAAGCGGCAGAGTTCCTACCGTCGCGGGCCCGCTCGTATACGCTCTCGAGCACGTCCACGGTGCGCTCCCACGCGTAGACCTCGCGCACGAGCTCGAGCGCCTGCTGCGCGAGCTGCCGTCGCAGCTCCGAGTCCCGCAGCACCCGCACCACCTGTGCAGCGAACCCCTCCGCACCCTCACCGACGAGCAGGTCGCGCTCGGCGACCGCTCGGAGCCCGACGGTTGCCGTCGGCGTGGCGACCACGGGGGTGCCCGTCGCCATCGCTTCGATGATCTTGAATTGGATACCCGATCCGCTTCGCATTGGCGCCACGGCTACCGCGGCGCGAGCGACGTACTCGTGCACACTTGGCACTCGGCCCGTCACCGTGACGCCGGGGACGTCGCCGAGCCGCTTCACCACCGGGAGTGGACGCGCCCCGACGATGGTGAGCGTCGTGTCCGCGATCTCTCGGCGGACGAGTGGCAGTACCTCGTGCACCAGCCACTGTGCTGCGTCCACGTTGGGGAAGTACCACATGGTGCCGCTGAAGACCAGCGAGTTCGGCGTGCGCTCCGTCGTGACGAAGGGGTGCGCCGCGAGATCCACTCCGTTCGCGACGACATGCAGGTTCTCATACGCGCCAATCGCCGTTCGGTCGAGCGGCGAGGATATGACGAGCTGATCGAACTGCGCGATCAACTCGCGCTCGTAGCGCTCGACGCGCCGAGCTTCCCACGCCGCAAGCCAAGACTTGGGTGCGCGACTTCGCTGCGCCTGCCTGCTCAGGTTCACCGACATCGAATCGATGAGGTCCACGACGCACGGCAGGCCGTTCCCGATTGCCTGAATCGCAGGCGCCATTCGGATCATCTGCACGTGGACCAGATCGACGTTCGACGAGCGCGCGAGTGCCGCAGCGCGCCGGCCGATCTCAGGCTCGTAGAACACGAGCGTCTGCAACGGGAGTCGCTCGAACGGCGCACGCGCGAGGCGGGCGATCGCCTTCACTCGAGAGGTCGGCACCACCTCCACGTGAGCGCAGAAGGGTGCGATCGCCTCGAGACACGCGGCTGGATGCTCCGTCGGCTCCGGGGCCACCAGCACGATCTCGTGTCGACGCGAGAGCACCCGAAGGTGGTGGTAAGCCCGAACCTGATCGCCATTGAATGGCGGATAGGGGAAGCGCGAGGCGACGAAGAGGAGCTTCATGAAGGCGAGGTAGAGTCTCCGGCCGGACCGGTGCGTAACTTAGGTAGCGAACAGGACCCGACCAACCCCTGGGACTCTCTGGACGACGCATGCGCATCGGATTCGTGAATACCGGTACGATCCAGCAGAATGCGAGCACGTTGCGCTGCCTGCATCTCGGCAAGCTGCTGGTCCGCGACGGCCACGACGTGTCGCTCTTCATCACGGATCAGCCCGAGAACCGCCAGCGATATGGCGACTCGATCGACGGCATTCGCATGCGCTACAGTGAGGTGGGGAGCGGACGCGAGCAGCGCTCGAAGATTCGGCTGCTTCTCGCCGAGCGCTTCGACGTTCTCCACTGCATGTCCGCCGGCTCGAGCGTTCACTTTCCCGCCTGGCTGTCGAAATGGAGACATGGCGGGTCGACGCGCCTGATCATGGATTTCGATGAATGGCAGTCCCTCTGGCTGCCATATCCGAAGCGCCTGTATCAGGCGATGTGGGAGCGGTTCGCCTGCGCAAGCTCCGACGCCGTCATCTTCGCAAGCGCATACCTTGCGCGAACGCTTGGCAAGGCGGTGAGCGCTTCGCGCCGCCACACCCTGCCCTACGCGTTCGACGAGCAGGAGTTCGCGGTTGATTCTCCGTCCCCCGAACTCGTCCGCGGACGTTACCGTGGACGACGACTCGCGGTGTACATGGGGAATCTCATCCCGCAGTTCGATGCGAGCCGCGTCCTCGACGCGGTGGAGCCCGCACACCGCGCGCACCCCGACCTGCTGTTTCTCTTCATCGGCAGCGGACCACTCCGTGACGAGTTCCAGCGCCGCGTGGATGCCGAAGGGGTCGGCGAGCACGTACGCTTCCTGGGTTTTCTGCCGACCGCGGAGATGATTCAGCACCTCCGCGCCGCCGACGTGCTCTTGCTCCCCATTCGCGATACGGTGATGAATCAATCGCGGTCGCCCAACAAGCTGTTTCAGTATGTCGCCGCACAGCGGCCCATCGTGACCAACCGGCTCGAGAACATCTACGACGCGGTCGGGGACGAGGTGCTGTACTTCGACTTCGACTCGAAGGAGGACTTCGTCCGCCGAATCGGAGAGGCACTGCGTCCGGATGCGCCGCTTCCGTCGAGCGCGACGGTCGCGCGGCACAGCTGGCGGGCGCGCTACGCAGCGTACCTGGCGATCATCGAAGGCGCGCCACCGGCGGCCGGCAGCGCCGGCCCCGCCCTGGGCGGCTGACCATCCAGTCGCCGGTCAAGGCGGTCTGGTCGATGCCGCTGCGGTGCCTTCGCCAGAGCGGACAGACCGATCCGCCCACGCCGCGTACGCCGCGCGCACCGACAGGAGCAGTCGCCGTCGCTGCGCCCACGCCACGAGGTTCACCAGGACCAGCGCGGGCGAGATGACGATCAGCGCAACGATGTGGGCCTGGGTGATGCCTGGGTCGGCGATGAGCACGAGTGCGCTCTGATTGGCGACGTAGAAGGTGAGCAAGTTCGTCCGGCGCGTGCGCACGTAAGAGAGCAACGCCGCGATCCCGAAGCAGTACAGAATGCCGCCCCAGCCGAGCAGGAAATGCCCCGCGACGAATGGGTACGGGTTCGCGCCGAATCCCGGCAGCTCGACGCCGGTGAGGTGCGTGCTGACCATCCCCGAAAAGCTGAGCGGCGCCCAGGCCTTCAAGCGCAACGATGACAACAATGTGTCGAAGAAGAGCGCCAGGCGGCTGGTGAACTCGATGCCGCGGAACGCCTCTGAGCCATCGAGGACGAAGTACATGTACGTCCCGCTGCCAGTCGCGGCCAGGCGCCTGAGGATCAGCTGCAGGACCGAAATGCCACCGAACGCCGCCGCGACACTCGTGACGAGCAGCGCCGGGATGAGGCCGAGGAGCGCCGCCGTCGCTGCCATCTTGAAGGAGAGAACCCGACGGCCGAGCGCCGCCTGATAGAAGTACGCCAGCAGGCCCAGATCGAAGATCACGAAGACGAAGCCGGCCTTGCTGAAGGTAAACAGCACGTTCTGCACGAGAAACAGCAGCACGCCGAACACCAGAACGAATTTCCGCCGGTACACGACGTAGGAGTGCACGAGCAGCGGCAGATAGAACAAGTTGGCCGCCACGTAGAGGTGCCGAAACAGGCCGAGGCCGCCCTGCGTCACGGTGACCTTGGCGCGGTCGGGGTTCGCCCCGGCGAAGATGCCCAGCCCAAGCTGGCTCACGATGAACGCGTCGTACACGATGTAGAACGCCGCTGCGGTACCGAGTAGGAGGAGCGTGGCCGCGCGCCCCGGCGCGCGCATTTCCCGCAGCCCGTCGCCAGGCTCGCGCGCGCGGAAGGTGTGAAGGCCCGCCAGGAATGCCACGAAGCCCGCGACGACGAACCAGATCGCGTCCGTGTGGCGGGCGTCCGCCAGCACGACGACGATGGCAACGTTCTGCGCGACGTTGAGCAGGACCAACAACAGTGGATCGGCGGGATTCCAGAGCAATCGGCGAGACGCGAGCACGCTGATCGCGAACCCGGCGGCCGAGAGCAGCGCGAGCCAGAGTCCGATGATGACGAGATCGGGAAGGAGCGTCATGCGTCGGTGCGATCAGAGGAGTCGGCGATACACGTCGTGCGTCTCGCGAGCGCACCGATCCCATGAGAACGACGTCACACGCTCGAGCCCACGGCGGCGCAACTCATCTGCACGCGCAGGAGACTCCACGATGCGGCAGATCGCGGCTGCGATGGCGTCGGGGCACGCCGGGTCGAAGTACTCCGCCGCATCGCCCGCCACCTCAGGCAGCGAGCTCGTGTTGCTACAAGCGACTGGACACCCGAACGACATTGCCTCGAGCACCGGGATGCCGAATCCTTCGTAGAGCGACGGGTAGACGAAAGCGGTCGCGTGCGCATACATGCGCGAGAGAAGATCGTCGTCGCCGTCCTGTTGCACCAGCGCTTCCGACTGGAGCCCGAGCGCCGAGGCCGCATGCAGCTCTTCGCCGGTGAAGGGTCCGCCCCCGAAGCAGACCAGGCGCAGCTCCCTGGTGAGCTTCGATCCGGCCATCGCAAGCAGCAGGGAGTGAAAGTTCTTGTACGCGCGCCGATGACCCACGTAAAGCAGGTACGGCCGCTGGATTGGAGGCTCGCCGTCGAGACCCGCCGCATGCGGAGCATGCGCCAGGTGGACGACGGATACCTTCCCCGGTTCGATGGGCAGCCGCTCCAGCAGATCCCGTCGCGTGCTCTCGGAGATGCAGATCACGGCCGCGGCGCGGTGAACCGCCGCGGCCTTGAGCTCGGCCGTACGGTCGGAGTCGGGATACAGCTCGGCAAACCGTTCGTGGATCATGTCGTAGACGGTGATCACCGTAGGCGTACCAGGCCTGCCCAGTGAGCGCGCGCGGTAGTAGGTCTCGTGCAGGATCGAGGGTGGCCGCGCGGCGAGCCATGCGCGGGAGATCGCGTCGTTCGCGAAGGAGCGAAGGCGTGCCGTTCGCCGTACCGGCGGGGCATGCCACCCCACGAGAGATCGAGGGCGACGCTCGCGCAGAAAGCCGTTCATGTGGAACGGCGCCAGGATCGTGACGTGCGTGTCGGCGCGCTCCGCCATCCCGGCGGCGAGCTCGACGATGTACCGCGAGATGCCGCCGAACTCCTGGGTCGAGAGCACCTGATGGTCATAGACGACGTCCATGCCCATCACCGACCCGCGCCGAGCACGGCACCATAGCCCTCGAGCAACTGTCGCGCGGTCTGCTCACTGGTGAACTGCGCCGCGCGACTGCGACCCGCCGTTGCGAGCTCCTCGCGGAGCGCATTGGAGTCGAGAACCCGCGTGAGCCCCTCCGCGAGCGCCTCGGCGGACTGCCGGACGAGGATAGCCGCGCCAGCGGTCAGCTCGACGCTCGCGGGGATCTCCGTCGCGACGATCGGCGCACCACATACCATGGCCTCGAGCAGCGGAATGCCATATCCCTCGTATGACGACGGAAAGGCGAACACCGCGCAGGTCGAGTACAGCGCGCGAAGATCTGCGTCCGTGCATTGCGCGAGCACGTGCACACGGCGCGATGCCGAAGTCGCCCGTCCGATGGCATCGGAGATCTCCTCGTACCCGATGCCGGGCCGGCCCGCTAGCACCAGATGCACATCGCGGTGGGCGATCGGCAGCTGCGCGATGGCAGCGACGAGCGCCACGAGGTTTTTTCTGCGCTCCAGCGCACCGACGAAGAGCACGAACGGCGCGTCGCCGAGCGCTGGCCAGGCTCGACGCACGTACGCGCGGGCGTCGGTCGCCGGCATGGGCGCGATGCCGGGGGGTACGTAGACCACGCGAATGCAGTCGGCATTCAGCCTGAAGTGCTCCGCCATCTCGTCGCGAACGGCGTGACTTGCGGCAAAGACGACGTCAGCGACGCGCAATGCCTGCTCGATCGATCGGCGCAGGTACGCGCCGTACTGCCATGACTTCGTCTCTGGCGCGTGGAAAGGCACCAGATCGTGGATCGTCGACGCGTATCGCAGGCCACGCGGCTTCCGAGGGGCGACGTGGAAGTTCGTGAAATGCACCAGATCGAAGGTCCGCCGCTGCAGTCGTCCCGGGATGCCGCTCGCAAGCCAGCCGAGATACAGCGCGCGACGGAGGACGCGCGGCCGAAGCTTTGCCAGTCCTCGGTGCTCCACGCGCCGCACCGTGACGTTGGGCGCGAATCGCTCCAGCGACTGCATGAGCGCCTGACTGTGGCGCCCGATTCCGCTCGGGCGCGACATCGAGAATCCGTCGTCGATACCGATCGACCAGCGGCCCACTGATCAGTCGACTCGCGTGCCAGGTGGACGCGACCCGGCGGCGCGTTCGTAGAGCTCCCGGTACTGCTCGGCCATCCGGCGAAACGAGAACCGCGTGCGCTGCGTGCGGCCGCGACAGACGAGCTCCCGTCGGAGCCCTGCGTCCGTCAAGAGGCGTGTGAGCGCGGCGGCGATGGCATCGACGCTGTACGGATCTATCTGGAGCGCGGCATCACCTGCTACCTCCGGCATCGACGAGGAATTCGAGGTGAGCACCGGAACCTCGCATGCCATCGCCTCGAGGATGGGGAGACCGAAGCCTTCGAAGAGACTCGGGTACGCGAACGCCGTCGCCCCCGAGAGCAGCGCGCGCATATCATCGTCCGCAACGTAGCCGGTCCATACGACCCGATCGTCCTTGGGCGTCGAGTGGTCGTCGACGCCCCAACCCGCTGCACCGATCACCACGAGCTGCGTTCGCGTGCGGATGCCGTCAGGCAATGCGCGAAATGCCTCGAGCAGTCGCCGATGGTTCTTTCGAGGCTCGCGCGTACCAATGGCGAGGACGTAGTCGCCGGTGATTCCATGCGCAGCTTTCACCGTTGCCACGCGGACTGGATCGGTCTCGCGAGCCATCGTCGTGCCCAGCAGGATGGTCTGGACCTTCGCCGGATCGATTTGGGAGCCCATCCGGGCGAGGACATCCCGGCGCGTCGCCTCGGAATCGGCGCCAATTGCGGACGCCTCGCGTGCGGCGATCGCAAGCCCTGTCCGATGAAAGAATCGGCCCCACCGTGTCAGGCCCTCGGGATACCGCCACCATACCAGGTCGTGCACGGTCAACACCAGGCGTCCCGAACGCAGGGCAGGCACCACGTTCGGTGAGGTCGCGTGGACGACGTCCTGAGTTCCGATCCAGCGCTCGAGGTGCGGCCGCCGGACCGTGTGCCAGGCCAGGTATCGAAGCTGTGGTTTCAGCGCGGTCACCTGCGCGAAGCGCACATTCGACGGAAGCGAGGCAAGCAGCGCCGGGACCTCGCCGATCGGCCGAACAGAGTAGAGCGTGTACGACGTCGTCGAGTCGAAATCCGCCAGTTCTCGGACCAGGTGAACGATCACCCGACCCTGCCCGCCACCTCCGGGCACCGGTCCGAACAGATCGTCGACTCCGATGGCGACGCGTAAGCGTCTCACCGTCGCCTCGCCACCGCGCTCACGCGGTGACTGGCAATCCGCGCCCCACGTCGAGATGCTGCTGGAACCACGCGTAAGTCTCCGCCAGGCCCTCGCGCAGGCCGATGCGCGGCCGCCATCCCAGAGCGAACAGCCGAGAGACATCCAGCAGCTTACGTGGCGTGCCGTCGGGCTTCGTGCGATCGAACGTGATCGCGCCCTCGTAGCCGACGGTCTCCTTCACCAGATGCGCGACCTCGGCGATCGTGACGTCCTGGCCACATCCGATGTTGAGGATCTGCGAGCCGTCATAGTGGTTCAGGACGAAGACGCATGCATCCGCCATGTCGTCCACGTGCAGGAACTCCCGATATACCTGGCCGCTGCCCCACACCACGACGTCCTCCTGCCCGCTCACCCTCGCCTCGTGGAACTTTCGGATGAGCGCGGGCAGCACATGGCTCCCCATCAGGTCGAAGTTATCGTTCGGACCATAGAGGTTCGTCGGCATGACGCTGACGAAGTTCGTACCGTATTGCTGGTTGTACGCCTGACACATCTTGATGCCGGCGATCTTCGCCACGGCGTACGCTTCGTTCGTCGGCTCGAGCGGTCCCTGAAGCAGCGACTCCTCGCGGATCGGCTGCTCGGCGTGCTTCGGGTAGATGCACGAGCTTCCCAGGAACAGCAACTTGCGCACGCCGGTTCTATGCGCCGCCTCGATGACGTTCATCTGGATGACCAGGTTGCTCCTGATGAACTCCGCGGGATAGGTGGAGTTGGCATAGATCCCCCCCACCTTGGCCGCCGCCAGCACCACGTAATCGGGCTGCTCGCTCGCGAAGAATTCGTTGACGGCCTGCTGGTTTTCGAGATCCAGCTCGCTTCGCGGGCGAACGAGCAGGTTCCGGTAGCCGTCGTCCCGCAACCGACGAAGAATCGCGGAGCCCACCAGGCCGTGGTGTCCCGCCACGAATATGCGATCAGCTCGATTCACGAGGAGTGCGCTCAGGCTCGGAAATGGAGGAAGGAGGCGGACGCCGGATCGAAGGTTCCAGCAGCCAAAGATAGCCCTGGGCCCGGGATGGAGGGAGCCGCGGTCTCTGGCCGGGTCTCAGGCAGGTAAGGTCACGACGGAGCGGCGGAGCGCTTCCTCGATCGCGATGGGCGAGCGCCACCCGAGCACGGAGGCAAGCGGCGTGGTGTCCACGACGTAGTCGTCGGCCAGACGCGAAAGATCCTCGGACCGCCCGAGCAGACTCGCCATCGTCCGCAGCAGCGCGAGCGGGCAGTGATACAGCCGCGGACGACACCCGAGCGCAACGCCAAGCAGACGAATGAGCCGATTGGAGGCGATGGGTGGATCGTCGGCCGCGAGCAGCACGCGGCGCGCCGCCGCAGGGTGCTCGATGCACGCCACGAGAAGCGAGGCAAGATTCTCGACGTACATCATGCTCCGCAATCCCGTGAGGCTGTCGAGAGGCAAGGGGAGATGGCAGGCCAGGCGGGTGAGTCGCACCAGCCGGTCGAAGTTCCCCTTCCCACCACTGCCGTACACGAACGCGGGCCGTACGACCACCCATTCGAGCTCGCGTTCGGCGCCGCGAACGATCGCCTCGGCCTCGAGCTTGGACTGGGCGTAGGCGTCGGGTGGCGCCGGCTCGTCGTCCGCACGACACACGGTGCTGCTGGCTGCGCCGTGAACACGAACGGTGCTGACGAAGACGAAGCGACGTACGCCCTCACTCGTCGCCGCTCTCAGGAGCGTCTCGGTGGGTCCGACGTTGTCGAGGCGGTATCGCTCACGCCATCGGGAGCTGGTCTCGCCCGGGCGATGGACGCGCGCGGCGAGATGGACGACGGCGTGTGCACCGCGAAGGCCCTCTTCGATTCGGCGAGCCTCGCCGTCCCCCAGGATCGGGACAACCCCCGGCGGCAGGCGACGAGGATCCGTCGCGCGACGCACGATGCCGTGGACGGACCAGCCGTTCGCCTGTAACGCTGCGCTCAGGTGTCTGCCGACGAAGCCCGTTGCTCCAGTAAGCACCACGACCGGTGCGTGTGCCGCGACGGATGGATGGTGCGGACGCGGCGCGCCGCTCACCCCAGCCCGCGCTCTCCCGATCGTACCGTCTGGAGCTGCGCGGCACTCAACGCCGCTCGCTCGAATCGCTCGTCAGCGGCAGTGCCGTTGGAGTCGTCGACCGTCTCGAACTCCCGGGTATCGGGAGGGCCGAGATACTCTGGGACCACGGTGGACAACAGACGGCGGATGTAGCTCGCCGAACGATTCTCTCGCGCCGCGTCGATCAGCACGGCGATCGCTTCCTCTGATGCATCGCCCGCTTCCGCGTCGCGCGCGCGAAGAATCTTCGGGTGGTCCGTGGGGACCACGTACGCGCCCTTGAAAAAAAGCTCCTCATAGAGCTTCTCCCCTGGACGGCTACCGGTGAAATGAACCTCGATATCGGCGCCCGGCTCCAGTCCGGAAAGGCGGATCAGGTCGAGCGCCAAGTCGAAGATCCGCACTGGCTCCCCCATGTCGAGCACGAACACTTCGCCATGGTCCCCGAAGGCCCCGGCCTGCAGCACGAGCTGCACTGCCTCCGGGATCGTCATGAAGTACCGGGTCATGTCGGGATGCGTGATCGTGACGGGGCCGCCGTCCGCGATCTGTCGCATGAAGGTGGGCACCACACTGCCCCGGCTTCCGAGCACGTTCCCGAAGCGTACCGACACATAGCCGCTCTTCCGCTCGAGCGCACAGTGGTGCACCAGGTGCTCCGCGACACGCTTCGACGCGCCCATGACGCTGGTCGGACGGACGGCCTTGTCGGTCGAGATGAATACGAAGTGCTTCACGTCGAATTCGCTCGAGAGCGTGACGACGTTCTTCGTGCCGAGCACATTGTTGAGGACGGCTTCGGCGACATTCGCTTCCATCAGGGGCACGTGCTTGTGCGCCGCTGCATGGAAGACGGAGTACGGCCGATGAGTGCCGATGACGTGTTCCATCCTCCCGTAATCGCGGACATCCGCGATGACCGGCTGCACGCTGACGTGTGGGAACGACCGTCCCATCTCATGAAGGAGCTCGAAGATCGAGTTCTCGCCGCGGCCGACGGCGACGATCTTGGTCGGACCGAGGCGCGCCACCTGGCGACACAGCTCGCTACCGATCGATCCACCCGCGCCAGTGATCATGACGACGCGGTCGCGTACGAGGGAGGCGACCTGGTCGATATCGGTGCTGATCGGCTCGCGTCGCAGCAGATCCTGAATCTCGATCTGGCGGAGCGCATTCACGTACTTCTCTCCAGACAGGATCTCGTACAGGCCCGGTACGGTGCGCGTACCCAGCCCAGCGCCGCGCGCTTCCCTCACCACCTCGCGAATCGTCCGGCCCGAGGCCGTCGGCATGGCGATCACGACCTCGGTCGCCTCGATGGCCTTCGCCACGCGAGACAGCGCCCGCAGATCGCCCAGCACGGGCACGTTGTTGAGCCGCAGTCCGTGCTTCCTCGGATCGTCGTCGAGAATGGCGACCGGCACCATACCCAGCTGAGCGTTCTCGAGCAGCTCGCGCACGATCATCCCGCCGGCGGCCCCAGCGCCTACGACGATCGTTCGGCGGAAGCCGGCGTCGCGGTATCTGCGCTCGCGCCGGACGACCCGAATTCCCAATCGCGGTAGCGCGATCGCCAGCGCGCCGAGGCAGGCGTCGAGCAGGATGACGCCGTAGGAGAGTCGGCCCGGCACGAGACCAAGCGCCCTCAGCCCAAAGGTGCCGAGTGCAATGTCGACGAGCGCACACGCGCCTGCGCCAACCAGCAGCAACTCCACGTCGGCCACGCTGGCATAGCGCCACAGCCGACGGTACATCCCCAGCCAGAGGAGGAGGGCGATCTTGAGCGGAACCGCCGACAGCACGAAGACTTCGAGCATCTCCCGCACGCTGGTCGGCTCGAGGCCATCGAACCGGGCGGCGAAGGCGATGACGGCGCTCAACGGCAGGAGCACCAGGTCCGAGGCGAAGAACGCCCGGTTGCGCAGTGCCGGCAGTCGATTTCTCAGGAGGGTCACTACTTACCTACGGAAAGTCTCATCATCGCTGGGCTCGCAAGTACGGGCTCACATCAGGCCCTAGAATGTATCCGGCGGCAGACTGTGCGGGTACTAGGACGAAAGCGACCAGTCCCTGCCCTCCCCTTCGGTGTGCGGCGCCCCTCGCCAGTATGTGCGCGAAACAGCACGCCTGCCAGCGCGCCGCGTGACAGGCGTGCTCGTTTGGCCTCGCATGCTGGCTTCGATCGAGCCGACGTGGCGGCCGCGTCGAGCCGGAAATGCGATGCGAGGCCAGGCGTCCGATGTGGGTTCCGCCTGCCAGACGGCGGCCGCTATTATACCCACTCTCGATCCGCCGCTCCGCTGCCATCTCCGACTTCCCTCGTATGAAGGGCATAATCCTGGCTGGCGGCGCGGCCACCCGGCTCCATCCGGTGACGCGTGTCGTAAGCAAGCAGCTGTTGCCGATCTACAACAAGCCGATGATCTACTACCCGCTCAGCACGCTCATGCTGAGCGGGATTCGCGAGATTCTGATCATCTCCACGCCACGCGACCTGCCGCGGTTCCGTGACCTGCTCGGTGACGGCGCCGACTTGGGTCTACGGCTCGCCTACGCTGAGCAGCCGCAGCCCGAGGGGCTCGCGCAGGCGTTCATCATCGGGGCGGACTTCATCGGGGCAGACAGCGTAGCGCTCGTCCTGGGCGACAACCTGTTCTACGGGCACGGGCTCTCGGAGCTCCTGCAGCGGGTGGCGGCGGATCCGGGAGGCGCCACGATTTTTGGCTATTACGTGAAGGACCCTGAGCGCTACGGTGTGGTGGAGTTCGATGCCGAGGGCCGTGCCTTGAGCATCGAAGAGAAGCCTGCGCGCCCCCGGTCGCATGTCGCCGTGGTCGGTCTGTATTTCTACGACAATGCGGTCGTGCGCATCGCTCGCGGTCTTCGTCCGTCGGCGCGGGGCGAGCTCGAGATCACCGATGTGAATAACCACTATCTCCGACAAGGCCGACTTCATGTCGAGCGGTTCGGACGCGGGGTCGCGTGGCTCGATACCGGCACTCACCAGTCCCTGCTCCAGGCGTCGAACCTCATCGAGGTAGTGGAGCAGCGACAGGGGTTGCTGGTCGGCTCGATCGAGGAGGTTGCGTACCGAATGGGCTTCGTCGACTCGGGCGGCCTTCGTGCGCTGGCGACGCCCCTCGCAGCGAGCGACTACGGACGCTACCTGCTCGAGTTGGCAGACGGCGAAGACCGCGCATGAAGGTGGACCGGACGAAGCTGCCGGGCGTGCTCCTCCTCGAACCCGAGGTGTATCGCGATGACCGCGGGTTCTTTTATGAGTCGTTCAATTCGGATGTCTTCGCGGCCCTCGCGGCCGATGGGCTCCCGGGCTCCTTCGTGCAGGACAACCACTCGCGATCGACCGAGCGCGTGCTGCGCGGCCTCCACTACCAGCTGCACCGGCCACAGGGCAAGCTCGTGACGTGCGTGCGCGGCACGATCTTCGACGTAGCCGTGGATATCCGTGTCGGCTCTCCCACCTTCGGAAGGTGGACCGGAGCGACACTGGACGGCGACGCTCCGCGCTACGTCTGGATTCCAGCAGGGTTCGCCCACGGCTTCTGTGTCCTCTCGCCCGTCGCGGACGTGATCTACAAGTGCACCGAGCTGTACGTCGCTGGAGACGACCACGGCGTGCTCTGGTCGGACGACACTCTCGGTATCTCCTGGCCCATTCGTGACCCGATCACGTCGCCGAAGGACCAGCAGCTCGCCGCACTCGACCCGAGTCGAACCGACCTGCCGCGCTACACCGCGTGACAGCACTTTCCCACCCCTGTGGCGATGGGTGAATGCGCGTCCTGATCTTCGGCGCGTCGGGGATGCTCGGCACCGATCTGTGCGCCGCTGCACCGCGTGGGACGTCCCTCGTCGCTCTCGGCGCCGCGGATGCGGACATCACCGACCGGGCGCAAGTCGCATCCGCACTTGATGACGCCAGGCCGGAGTGGGTGATCAACGCTGCCGCCTATACGGCGGTGGACCGCGCCGAAACGGAAAAGGAATTGGCGGAGGCCGTGAACGGTCTCGCGGCTGGATACATCGCGGAGGAGTCGGCGCGGCGCAGCATAGCGGTAGTGCATGTCAGCACCGACTACGTCTTCGCCGGTACGGCGACGACGCCATATCAGGAGGAAGACCCGGTAGCTCCCGTGAACGCGTATGGGGAGAGCAAGCTGCATGGCGAGCAGGCCGTCCTGAGGAGTGGCGCCCACGTACTCGTGCTGCGCACCCAGTGGTTGTTCGGAAGGTCGGGCACGTCGTTTCCGCGCACGATGTGGGAACGCGCCACGGCTGGCCTGCCGACGCGCGTGGTGAACGATCAGGTGGGGCGCCCGACGTATACGCGCGACCTGGCCGCAGCGACCTGGAAACTTGTCGAGCGACGCGCCTCGGGAGTCGTGCACGCGACCAACGGCGGCGCCACGGCAACCCGGTTCGAGTTCGCCCGCGAGGTATTCTCGCGCGCTGGTGCCGAGTCGCTCCTGACGGCATGCACGAGTGCCGACTATCCAACTCCAGCTCGCCGGCCGAGGTACAGCGCCCTGAGTACGAGTCGGCTGGAGCAACTGCTGTCCCATCCTCTACCAGACTGGCGCAGCGGGCTCGATCGATTTCTCGACGAGCTCACCATACCATCGCGCTGATCGACGCCGTGGCCCGCGCCACAATCGTCCATGACTTCGACGACAAGTGGCAGCCGGGTCGCGGCACCTCCTCTCGCCGAGAGGATCCCTCGTCGAAGCGTGCTACCTCCGGCGCGATCGTCGCAACATATTGCGCGAACACCAAGATCGCCCAGCAGGATTCGCCGGCGGACGCGTGACGCATCAGGATCGGCGATGTGCCTGGAGTGTCCCTGCCCCTCACTCAACTCGAGCCGTGGCCACGTACCTCATCACCGGCGGCGCGGGCTTCATCGGATCGGCACTGGTTCGCCAGGTCATCGCGGAAACCGATCATCGAGTCGCCAATGTCGATTGCCTGACCTACGCTGGTAACGTGGAGTCCCTCGGCGACGCGCGTGAGCATCCAAGGCACGCGTTTCATCGCGTCGATATCTGCGATGCGCCAGCACTTCGCGCGGT
>Ga0126306_10000262_pt1 | contig 22224 bp, 22 predicted proteins | sample Plot27_FD_92592 | JGI IMG/M metagenome (GOLD analysis project Ga0126306, IMG submission 92592) | Serpentine soil microbial communities from UC McLaughlin Reserve, CA, USA - Plot27 | ecosystem: Environmental > Terrestrial > Soil > Grasslands | place: USA: UC McLaughlin Reserve, Lake County... | reverse complement strand
TCGAGCTGGCGCTTGCGGTGGGTTCTGAGGGCTTTTACGGTTCGGGGTGTCAGGGTGACTTGCCTGCGGCCCCTGCGGGTCTTGATCTCGCCTACGGTGTGCCGGCCGCCTTCTCTTACGAGGGCGCGACCTACGCGGAGGGTACCGCGGTCCAGGTCTACGTCGTCCCACTTGAGTCCGAGGAGTTCGCCCCGCCTCAGGCCGGTGGTCAGGGCGAGTACGCAGAGGGCCTCGAAGGGGTCGCCGCGTGTCGCTTCCAGGAATGTACGAGCTTCATCTTCGGAGAATGGGCGCATCTCTTTGGGGGTTGGTCTTGGTGCTTTGACATCGGCGGCGTTGCGCGGGGGATCAGACCGTCCGATACGGCCCCGGAGAGCGCCTTGTGGAGGGTGGAGTGGATCTTACGCACCGTTGCCGGGGCTAATCCGCTCTCTAGCTTCGCCGTGGTGCCGGTAAAAGCTGGAAACCGCGCATGACACTCGGGCAGGCAACGTGCCAGGTGCGACGGTAGCGACGGCGTACCCGGGTTCATACCGTCGCTATTTCTGAGGTCTTGTGCTTTATCTTGCTCCATATGCTTGGAAGCATATAAGGCGTGCAGGTATGCACTCGTTTTCGGGGGGAGGTACCCCCCCTCCCCCTTCTGTGATCTTATTCCGTTGTGTTGGGGGGAGGGGAGTGTCTACCCTCCGTTTCGCCTGCACAAGTGCACACCTTGTATACCTGTGGTTTGAGATGCTCAAGAAATGCTTCGGAGGCTTCTGGTAGAGAAACCGAGACAGGCTGTCCTTGGAAGCTAGTCATAGTTCCGGAATAGTTTTTCTTAACTTTTCCGGTTACCGTCGCCGGCCGGATGCCATAGCATCGTTTGCGGCGGAAGGCGACGAGGAGGAGCGTAGGTGGACGACAAGCACGAATACTTGAAGGTTCCCGAGGTCGCAGGGGTGCTGCGTATCGCTCGCAGCCGTGCCTACGAGCTGGTCGGGAGCGGCGAGATCCCCTCGATCAGGATCGGTCGCAGTGTTCGGGTTAATCGCAGGGAGTTGGATGCGTGGCTGGAAGAGCAGCGCCAAACGAAGATCGAACACCGGTGACGCTGAGTAGGGTCATTTCAGGCTCGAATCCTGCATCGGGTGCGTCAGTGAAACTCGCTCCCTACCGTCACTATCTATTGAGGACTTGTGCCTACTCTTGCTCCGCTTCTTTTGAAGCATACAAAGCGTGCAGGCATGCACTCGATTTCGGGGTTAAGTGCACACGTCCCCCTTCCTGGCCATTTTCGTCGTTTGGGGGGAGGGGGGTGGGTATCCCCTCCATTTAGACTGCACGCGTGCACGCTTTGTATGCTTGTACTTTGTGAGGTTCGGTGAGTATCTCGAGATCTTCTGGCGAGGGTTTTCGACGATTGACCTCCAGATCCCGCTATGTATCAGTATTTTTCGCAGAGCGTACCCTTTGGAGCGGCCTGGTTTAAGCAGTTTTGCAACCTTCATAGCGGACAGTGGGCGCGAGTCTTCCTGGGCGTGCAAGCGTGCAAACGCGTGCACACTCCCTTGCACGCCCTCTGCACGCTCCAGGCCGAAAGCGTGCAGAGGGCGTGCACGCGATCTCGGGGGGAGACACCCCCCTCCCCCCTTTCGGCTACTCCCCAGACAAAGGGGGCGTCCTGTCGACGATCTTCTACGTGAGGTCGCTGCACACATCGTCCTGACTGCAGAGCCAGCGATGCAACGCGGGAAGATGCCACAGTCAGCGTCGCTGACCTCGCGGGCGGATATGCAAGTTCGGGGTTATGCGGTCGTCATGCACGGGTCAGATATGAAAGATCTTCGAATCTCAGAGACGCGAAGAGCTGCTTCCAGTGGGTTCGCCGAGTAGGCTTCGAACCTAGCCGACGCCGGCCGCTCTTGCGCTGTTCGACGCGGGGAGCCTGGCACGGATGTTCAGATCCAACCCCAAAGCGTCAGCGGCCTCCGCCAAACGCCACAGGCTGATCTTCTGCCACCCGTCCCTCTCGTAGCGCTGAACCTGCTGTTGAGTCATGCCCAAGATTTCACCGAGCTCTGCCTGTGTAAGGCCACGGGCTATGCGCGCCTTAGTGAGAAGTTCTCCCAAAGAGTCCAAGTCGTCGGCGCCGAAAGAGAGCAGGCGACCCTCCTTGAGGTCCTCGTACTCGGAGATCTCTCGCTCGAGATCCTCGATCTGCATCCGCAGGGCGTCGATCACCGCCGAGGCCGCCTCGTCTCGCTCTGCCGAACGGCGGAAAGACAAGAGCCCCTGCAGCTCCGCTTGGAGCTCGGAGAGTTTCTCCTTGCTGTGACGGTACTCCTTGTCGTTGCGGATCATGCCTTCACCTCCTTGCTTGCAGTTCCACCGAGAGTACGCCCCGCCCACGACCTTCGCGGTCGGTCTGGAAGAACCGCAGGAAGGGCTGACCGGATCCCAGCTCCGTAGCCGCGGCGGGGAAGAGATCCACGCCGAACCGCCTCTTTGCCTCCGCTCGACCCTCGGGATTGGGCGGGAAGATCGGAGCCAGGCGGCCCAGGTCCTCGGCGGTCACGTCCTCCGCCAGATCGTAGCAACCGTCTATGTCGTTCGGGCGATCCTTGTCCGTCACAAAGCTACCGTCCAGGTACACCCTCACCACCCCGGAGGACACCATCAGCTCCAGGGCCCCTCGAGTCCCTCGAGCAACTCCCTCCTCTTGCGGCTCCAACCCATCTTCTCCTTGAGCTCCTCCAGGTCTGTCTCGTGGACGCCCGACGGTAGCAGCCCCTCATCTGTGAACTGCGGTATCACCCGACTCAGTATACAGCACTTGTGTTGTAGGGGCGTTGCGCTGCGAAGTCGGAACGTTACTGCAACCGTACTGCAACCGGGCCGGTACGGAAGCGCACGGGATGGACGAGCTGCCGTAGCGAATCTCGTAAAACACCTGCAAAATGGCGTAATTCTAGGACGCAGTAGTACAGGCTAGAACGGGCCCGATGGCACTCGCGTGGCGGAGATCACGAGTTCGAGTCTCGTCGGGTCCACTCTCTTTATCTACTGATTTGCAGGACATAACACCTTTTCGGGAAAGTTGACGGCTGTCGGGCAGGGGCTCTTTACTTGAGAGTGGAAAGCACCGTGCGGCCGAGTTTCCGGCCAACCTTTCGAGCAAGCGGTGGCGATGTTTGGCAGCTATTTGCGACTGGGCTTGCTTTCTGTGTGTGGTAATACGTTTTTCGAGAATGTTCTACGGAGGGGTTGCGCATTCGTTCAGAGCCCTGGTAGTGTTCCAGCAATGGAGTAGACGGTGGGGCGTAAGCCCCCCGCGAGGGTAGGAGAGGAGAAGACTTATGCGCAAGTCGGCTATGGTGTTGTTGGTGGTGGTGATGCTCGTTCCCCTGGTCGCGGCGGCGGCGTATGCTGCGGACCAGCTGATTTACTGTAAGGCCGCTCCCTGCTACGGGACGGGCAACGACGACAAGATCTACGAGCGCAAGGGCAACGGGGTCTTCGACAAGATAATCATGAAGGGCGGTCACGACGTCGTGCTGGCCAACGCGTACACCAACGACACCGACATCGTCAAGGGCGGTACGGGCTGGGACAAGATCAACGTGGCCGACGGCGACACCTTCGACACGGCCTCAGGGGGCAGCTCGGGCGACTGGTGCATCGTCGACTCCAGGCGTGAAGTGGGCGGTGGCTGTACCAGAGTAACCGTCAGGTAGCGAGCGCTCAAGCAGCCGCGAGGGCGGACCGGGGATCCTCTTGGGTCCCCGTTTTTTGTTTGCTACGGTAGCGCTTCGATCCAATGAAGTCGGCCTCACTCGGAGGTTTGATCTCCCCTCCCGTGTCCGTCATCTGCGAGCAACCTCCGCAGTTCCCTTATCTCATTTTCTAGCCGGGGTATTTCGTCCGTAGCCAGGGTCTTGACTCCTTCTTCGATCCGGTCCAGCTTCTCCCCGTGCTGGGAATCATCGGCCTCACCCTCTCGCTGGTCGAAATCTCGCAGAAACTCTCTCAGGTGTTCGGCGGATTCCCCGAGGGTCTCTCCGCCGGGCGCCCACCGGAGCAGGCGCTGTAGGCCGCTCCTGAAGAAAAATCCGAAGATGGCGACGAGCAGGATCGTACTGCCGAAGCTTGCCAGTATCTCCGTAAAGACCTCCCTCAGGATATTCTCGGTGCCGAACAGCCGTGCCGCCACGATGACCGAGATCCCGAAGATGGCCACGGCCAGAAGCCCAGGGACAGAGAGGAAGCGCGGCAGCGTCGGGGATTCGGGGTCTTCTGTGGACATCTGATCTCCCTCCGTAGTCAATCCACGCTTCCACTAGCCTGCCTGATGATACGGGAATCGGAAAATAGCTTCGCCTGGCATCAGCCTATAAAGTGGAAAGCGACCCAGGTCCCCCCGCCTCCGAGGAGGACGCCGAGCATCAACTCGCCCAGCGTGTGGCGACCGAGCGCGAGCCTGGCCCACAGCACGGGTGGCAGGAGCAAGAATGCCGTCAGACCCCACGTGCCGAAGACGTAAGCCAGGCAGACCGCGGCGCCGGAGACACCGGCCGCGTGGAGGGATGGGTTGCTCACGGGTGTGATCAACACGAAGCCAAACGTGGCCAGTGCGTAGGACAGAAGCGCAGCCCTTAGCTCCTCCGGTCCGCCGAGAAGTGAGACGATCACAAACGCCGCCGCGTGGAGCGCTGCGACTACACGCAAGGGGCCAACCCGCTCGGTTCTCCGGATGGCCCGCGGGTCACTGACCTTACCAGAGCGGGTGAGGTAGACGAGGTAGAGGAGCGAGAGCCCGCTGGTCAGAAAGATGCACAGGACCGCCCACAGCAAACCCGGAGTCCCGGCGGCCGCGACTCCGACTGCCAGAAACAGCGGTACGGCGATTAGCGGCAGCCGGGTTGCCGCTGAGACGAGTTCGGCCAGCCTGAGGTGGTTCACGGTTCGGGGATTGTACAATGCCTGAACTTTGGTAAGCGTGGCGCAGACAGCGGAAGCGGTCGAACAAATAGCCCCGTTACCCCTGGCCGAAGAGTGGGACAATTGCGGTCTGCAGGTCGGCGACCCGGCGGCACCAGTGGGCCGGGTCCTGGTCGCGCTAACGCCGCTGCCCGAGGTCTTCGAGGAGGCGGAGGAGAAGGGCGCGGACTTCCTGCTCCTCCATCACCCCCTGATCTTCGATCCACTCAAATCCATAGTCACCTCATCCTATCCTGGAGACCTCCTGGCCAGGGCCATCCGGACCGGTGTCGCAGTCTATGCGGCGCACACGAGCTACGACGCCGCCCCCACAGGCGTGTCCGTCGCCCTGGCCGGTGCCCTAGGCCTGCGCGGACCGCTACGCGTACTCTCGCCGAGAGGAGCCCTGCGGAAGCTCGTGGTCTTCGTTCCGGAGGAATACGTGGACGCCGTAACCGAGGCGCTCTCAGGTGCTGGTGCCGGTGTGATCGGGGACTACACAGAATGCACTTTCAGGACGCCGGGTACCGGCACCTTCCGCGGCGGCGAGGAGGCGAATCCCTACCTCGGCGAGAAGGGCAGACTTGAGAGAGTCCAGGAGGTGCGCGTAGAGACCGTCGTACCTGCCCACTCTGTTAAGCGTGCCGTAGATGCCGCCACCGTGGCCCATCCTTACGAGGAGGTGGCGATGGACGTCTACCCTGTAGAGGGCTTCCCCGAGGGTTGTGGCTATGGGAGAGGAGGGACTCTTCCGGAGCCGCTCACGACTGAGGAGTTGCGCGAGCACGTTTCTGGCTCGTTGGATTTTCCATCGCGCCTCGTCGCGGACGTGGGACAGCGGATCGAGACCGTCGCCGTCCTCGGGGGCTCTGGCGGCTCCTTTATCCCCGAGGTGGCGGCCTCGGGCGCGCAGGCCTTCGTGACGGGTGACGTCGACTACCACGACGCGTTGCTCGCAGAGTCGCTCGGTGTGACCGTGATCGACGCCGGGCACGCGGCCACAGAGCTGCCCTCGCTGGAGTCACTCGCCCTGCGGCTCGCCGAAATCGTGGATGTGCCCGTCGAGGTTAGCCGGGTGCGGCGTTAACGTTTACGGGCGGCGCGCGACCAGGGAGAACGTCAGGGGGATCTTCCCCTCCAACTCCGATTTCAAGTTCGGAAACTTTTCCCAGAATCCCTTACGATGTTCGCCGAGGTGTTCGACCGTCAAACCAACACGTCGGGGGGCACTGAAGACATCGGCGAGCGTCCCCTAACGCCTCACTCTTGCGCCTGGAGTTGACGGATCCGGACGAAGGTCCTCCCGCGAAATCGAGTAGCAGACCTCTTCGCGGCCCTCGTGGACGCCCTGTCCTTCGAAGGTCATCCCGAGCTTCTCCAGTACTCTACTGGAGGCGGTATTCTCTTTATCCGTGATTCCTAGTATACGGTCCAGTCCGACCTCTTCGAAGCCGTATCGAAGCATCGCAGCGGCTACCTCTGTCGCGAACCCTCGGTTCCAGTGCGACGGTGCAAAGCCGTAAAGTACCTCCACTCCCGGCGCGTAGTCGAGGCGGCGCAGGCCGCAGAACCCGATCAAGCGCCCACCCTCTTCCGCCACCCACAGCCCGAACCCGTGCTTCGCGAAGTCTTCGCTTCCCTCCCGCACGGCGGCTTCGGCCCTCTCTTTCGAGATGACTTCTCCGTCCCAGAAAAACCGCCTCACCGCAGGCTCTGTCCAGATTCTATAGAGGGCGTCCAGGTCTCTGATGGAGACCTGGCGAAGTCTTAGCCGGGCCGTCTCGATCAGGTACCGACCCGCATCGTCGCGCCCGGTCACTCAACCCCTTTCCATGAACCGCTCCAACTCGTCTTTCGTTGGCAGGGCGCGCATGGCGCCGTAGTCGGTGCAGGCGAGGGCGCCGGCGGCGCAGCCCCTCAGGGTCGCTTCGCGCACCCTGGATTCTTCCAGGGGTTCGCCTGAGAGGTGGACGAGGGTGGCGGCGAGGAAAGCGTCGCCTGCGCCGGTGGCGTCCACGATCTCACCGACGTCGAAGGTCGGTACTTCGCCGCTGTACTGCGTAGTGGCGTAGAATGCGCCTTCTGGTCCTTTGCTGACGAGCACCAGGGAGACGCCGCGATCCAGGAGCTTCCCAGCGGCTTCCTCGATGTCGTCGGTGCCGAGTAGTGGCGCGAACTCGTCGTCTCCCAGTTTGACGATGGTGGAGAGGTCGAGGAGCGGGTCCACGGCCTCCCTGGCGGTATCGGCACTCTCCCACAGGTGCTCGCGGAAGTTGACGTCGAACGCTACGGGGACTTCCTGCTCGCATGCGAGCTTAGCGATTCGGTGCGTCGCCGAGCGAACAGGCTCCCGGATCAGGGGGATGCTGCCGAAGTTGACGAAAGAGGCTCCGGAGACGAGATCCTCGGTAACGTCCTCGGGCGAAAGCAGTTCGTCGGCGGCGGGGCTGGACCGGTAGAAGGTGAACTCGCGGTCACCATCGGCGCCTATCTCCACAAAGGCGAGCGAGGTGCGTGTCGGCGGACTCTGGCGTCCGACACCGGAGGTATCCACACCCTCGGACTCGAGGGCCTGCAGGATGAAGTCTCCGAAGAGGTCCTCCCCGACGCTACCGACGAAGGCAGCCTCAGAGCCGAGGCGGCAAGCGGCGACAGCGACGTTCGCCGGCGCACCTCCAGGCCTGGCGACGAACCCGAGCTCGACCGCGGAGATCTCCTGCCCCCTGTAGATATCCGAGACGACCTCTCCCAGCGCGACTATCCTCCCCAAAACTTCCTCCCGACCTGCTAGATTCCTACTTCGCCCAGCGTACTTATCTCCTCGTCCGAGTACCCCGTCTCCCGCAAGGGACTTATGACGTCGCGTTCGAGGTCGGGGACGTAGCACGCCACCAGGCTGGCCTCCCCGGTGCCTACCCTCACCTCTCCGATCGCAGCTGGCAAGATGCAGCTCTCCGCGAGTCCGAGTGTCACGGAACCGCCCTCGTAAGCCAGCTCCACCGGCCCTCCGCCGACGTTGGAAAGCGTGAGGAAGCGCCGCAGGTGCGAGGGCTCCGTGTGGGTCTCCGTAAGTGTCCAGTGTTCGAGGGCGAAGTACGGGCCGGCGCAGCAAAGGACACGCCTGTTGGCCGCATCTTCCAGCACGAGTCCAGGGTTCGGGAGGGGCAGGTAGTCCGTCTTCAGCTCGTCGAGGGTGGCTTCTATGTTGGCCTCCCATTCCTCCTCACTCAGGCGGTTGCCGTAGAGGTCGAAGGGCATGACGAACTGGCCCAGATCCGAAGTCTGCTGGACCTCCAGGATCAGGGTGTCAGGGCCGAAGGTGTGCAGGATACCCCCAGGCACGTACACGGTGTCGCCGGTCCTGACCCCGCGGCGCGGCATGACGGCGTCGAAGTCCTCGGCCCTGAACGCTGCGATGAGTTCCTCCCGCGAGTGGCCTTCCGCCACCCCGGCGAGTATCGTGGCGTCGTCGGCCGCCCAGAGGATGTGCCAGGCCTCCGACTTGCCGTGGGGCTCGCCGTGTTTCGCCCTCGCGGTCTGATCGTCGGGGTGCAGATGGACCGGCAACATATTGGAAGCGTCGAGGAATTTGATCAGTAGCGGGAAGTGCGGCCCATGCCAGCCCTCTCCGACGAGCTCGTCGGGGAACTCCTCGACGAGCTCGTGGAGCGTGCGTCCCGCGTAGGGACCGTTGGCGACCGTCCCCGTCGTCTCGCGGTAGTCGCTGATCTCCCAGGTCTCCGCCACCACGCCCTCGGGCGCGTCGTTCTTGCCGAGCATCTCGGGGATCAAACGCTCCCCGAAGTAGTAATCGCGCGCGTGGTAACTCAGCTTGATCGGGTAGGCGTCCACGGCCCATCTCCCTATCCCCTCGCTTCCAAACAGGGGTATTCTACCCTTGTTGGCAGCCTCGGGCGCACGCCCGGAAAGGGAGGAGGACCGCGATGATAACCGATCCCTCGGGCAACCCGCTGACGCGGAGGGAGTTGCTCAGGCGGATAGGAAGGCTGGAGCAGATCGCGGGAATCGAGCCTTTCATCTTCGATGATGGGCCGGCCCGCGGGGTGCGCGCTTTCCGCTTCAGGACGGGGAGAGGACTCTCTTTCGACATCCTCTCCGACCGCGGCATGGACCTGGGTTTCGCCGAGTACGAGGGCACGCCGCTGTCCTGGCTCTCCCCGAACGGCGTGGTCGCGCCGTCGTTCTACGAACCCGAGGGCGAGGGCTGGCTCCGCTCTTTCCCCGGCGGGCTCCTCGTTACCTGCGGTCTGAGAAACGTCGGCTTCCCCGGCGAGCGCGCGGGCGAAGAACTCGTCCTGCACGGCCGCGCCTCCCATATTCCCGCCTCGAGGGTCTCCTACGACGCGTTGTGGGATGACGCAGGGTGCGTCATAGAAGCCGCCGGGCAGATCAGGGAGACCAGCGTCTTCGGACCTAACCTGGTGTTGCGCCGCCGCATCTCTGCCCGTGTCGGCGAAACGCGCGTAATGATAGAAGACGAGGTCGAGAACGAGGGCTACGAGCCAGAGCCGCTCATGGTCCTCTACCACATCAACCTCGGCTGGCCACTCCTCGACGCGACGTCCCACCTGGTCGGTCCGGGGAGGACCGGGGAGCGGCCGGAGCCAAGGAACGATGTGGCGAGGGAGGGACTCACATCCTGGGACCGGTTCGCCGCCCCGACTCCTGGTTTCGAGGAGCAGGTCTTCTACCACCGGCCCACCGGAGGGGCCGATGGCATGGCCGAAGCGTGCCTGGAGAACCCCGCGCTCGGGCTCGCATTCTCCGTCAGGTTCTACCCCGAGGAGCTGCCCGAGTTCGTACAGTGGACCATGACGGGCGAAGGTACTTACGTCCTCGGCCTGGAGCCCGCCACCTGCAGAGTAGAAGGATCGGCCGCAGAAGAGGCCGCTGGTCGCGTCGTACTCCTGGAGCCAGGCGAGATACGCCTGCACCGACTGGAGATAGAGGTTTCGCGTTCATGAGGCTTGCAGCCTCATGAACGCGAGCTGGTCAGCTTTCAGCACGCTCCAGCCTGCGGCTGTCGCTTGTCAGCATGTCAGCTTTCTGGTAGCTGAATTCGTGCTTTTCGTGCGGGAAGCCGGCGAATGTGAGTAGATAATGGGGGCTGACTTCGACCTGGGGGAAGACTCTTGACTCAGTACGATACGGGCGACATGCAGGCAGGGCAGCGTGTCCTGCTGACAGGGGCTACTGGCTACATAGCGGGCCAGCTCTTGCCGGCCTTCAGGGAGCGTTACGACCTGAGACTTATCGACGTCAGGGAGGTGGACGCCTCGGGCAATGCTGTCGAAGGGGTCGAGGTCTTCGATCTGCTCTCGGACGAAGACTCTACACTGGAGCCCTTGTTTTCGGACGTGGACGTGGTGGTCCATTGTGGTCACCTGAAGCCGGAAGGTGACGATCCCGAGGCGCTCTATAGGGGTGAGCGGTGCAACGTGGACATGATGCAGCGCGTCTACCGGCTCGCGCTGGAGCAGGGGGTGGGGCGGGTGGTCGCGGCCAGTACCAATCAGGCTGCGAAGTGGTACGAGAGGCCTTACTACGCCGGGCTGAGAGACCGCGTCGGCCCCGAGGACTACCCACGGCCGGATAGCTTCTACGGCTGGGCCAAGGCGGCCTACGAGCCGCTCGGCTTCCTCTACGCCTGCGGCAGCCTGGGACGGAAGTTGGAGGTCGTCCAGATCCGGATAGTCGTGCCGCGTGAGATCGACGCGAGCCTCTTCGAGAACGAGCCGCCAGAACGCTACGTCCGTGAGCTCGCCGGCTATATCAGCGAGCGCGACATGCAGCAGCTTTTCTGTAAGTCTGTGGAGACACAGGAGATAGAAGACGAACACGGCGTCCCCTTCCACATCTTCTACGGCGTCTCCGACAACGCCAGGAAGTTCTGGAGCATAACCAACGCCAGGAAAGTTATCGGCTATGAGCCTGTCGACGACTCCGAAATCCGTTTCGCCGAAGACATCGCCCGTCTGCTGCATCGAAAGGAGCCGGAGGTATGATCACCGATCTCGGACACCCCGCCTTCGCGGCATACGACATAGATGAGACCATCGGCTTCTACCAGATGCTCGGCATCGAAGAGGCTTTCCGGTTGCACAAAGATGACGATTCGCTGATGCTCGTGTATCTGCACGTTGCGGGCGACCGCTTTATCGAGGTCTTCCCCGGCGGACCGCTTCCCGATCCGGACCGAACGCAGAGCTTCATGCACATCTGCTTGCTGACCGATGATCTGCACGCGGCCGTCGAGCACCTGCGGGAGAACGGCGCGTCCATAGACCGCGAACCTACCGTCGGCCTCGACGGGAACTGGCAGGCGTGGACGCGGGATCCCGACGGCAACGAGATCGAACTCATGCAGCTCTCCGAAGGGTCGCCGCAATGGCGGACGGCCCGCTCCGCAGCACGGGACGTAGGGGAGGAATGATCTCTGTGTTCGACCAGGCGCGGCTAAGGGGCTTCGCGCCGGGTGAGGGGGTCAGGGCCGGGGTTTTCCGGGAAAGTTTCGAGGAGGAAGGCTGGATCCCCATCCCCGTGCCAGGCGACGTTCACACCGCACTTCTCTCCGCTGGGCGCATCGAGGACCCTTTCTACGACCGTAACGAAGAGAAATGCGCCTGGATCGAGGATAGAGAGTGGTGGTACCGCATCACCTTCGATGGCCCGGAAGTCCCCCCGGCTCTCGACGAGCGTCTGCGTCTCGTCTTCCACGGCATCGACACCTTCGCCACCATCTACCTGAACGGCAAGGAACTCGGACACCACTCCAATATGTTCCGCGAGGCCGTCTTCGACGTAACTCATCACTCGAAGACGGGAACGACCAACACGCTCGCCGTTTGCTTCCACAGGCCTCTCGAGTGCGCGGTGGCGGGTCCCTCCGAGCAGTGGGGCCGCAACCCCGAACGGGTGGGGATGCGCAAGGCCCAGTTCGGGTACGGATGGGACTGGGGACCGAGACTGCCCACGGTGGGTCTCTGGCGCCCCGTCGAGCTGAGACGCGAGCGCAAGATGGCCATCTCCGGATTACATTTCTACACCCTGGAGATCAGTCACGACCGCAAAAGCGCCCTGGTGGCCGCGAAGATCGAGGCTGACCGTTTCGCTGAGGTTGGATCGCCTCTCGCACATGTCCGTCTCGTCTCCCCCGACGGCAAGATTCTGGAGCGAGAGGCCACGCTCGACGATGGCCAGTCCGAACGGACCATCTACCTGGAGATCGAAGACCCCCATCTGTGGTGGACGCACGACATCGGAGAGCCTGCGCTTTACGACCTGGAAGTCGCGCTGCTCGACGGGGAGGAGGTACTCGACCGCAGGCGTCAGAGCGTGGGCGTGCGCACCATCGGTCTGGACCAGTCTCCTGACCCGGACGAGCCAGGGACGTACTTCTTCCGGTTCGTGTTGAACGGCGTCCCGATCTTCGCCCGTGGGGCCGATTGGATCCCCGCCGATTCCTTTGTCGGCGCGATCGACGACGAACGCTACGAGACGCTGCTCGGCGCCGCGCAAGAAGCGAACATGAACATGCTCAGGGTCTGGGGCGGGGGAATCTACGAACACGACGTCTTCTACGATCTGTGCGACTCATGGGGCCTCCTCGTCTGGCAGGATTTCATGTTCGCCTGCGCCACCTATCCCGAGGAGCCACCCCAGTTCGTCGCCGAAGTCGAGGCGGAGGCCCGCTACCAGGTACGTCGCCTGCGGAGCCGCCCTTGCCTCGCGCTCCTTTGCGGCAACAACGAAAACCAGTGGATCCACGACCAGGTCCACTGGGACGACCCTCGCGATCGCGTACCCGGCGCGCTCTACTACGACGAAATGCTGCCCCGCATCGTCGCCGATCTCGACGGACGCACCCCTTACTGGCCGGGCAGTCCCTTCGGGGGCAGCGACCACGCCTCGATGGAGAGCGGCAACCGCCACAACTGGGAGGTCTGGCACGGCGGTTCTCCCAGGCGCTTTGGTGAGGAACCGAGGCGCGAGACCACCCCGGAAGCCGTTTCCTACCTTCGTTACGCCGACGACACAGGGAGGTTCATAAGCGAGTTCGGGATGCATGCCGCCCCGGTCCGTGAGACCCTGCGGCGCGCGATACCAGAGGACCAGCTCTACCATCACAGCCCATCGATGGACCACCACAACAAGGACGAACCCAAGAACAAGGGCGACAACCTCATGCTGACCGTAACAGGTCCGCCCGAAGACCTCGACGAGTACGTGGACTTCAGCATGATCTCACAGGCCGAAGGCCTGAAGTTCGCCCTCGAGCACTTCCGCCGCCGCAAACCCCACTGCTCGGGCACCCTCTTCTGGCAGCTGAACGACTGCTGGCCCGTACTCTCCTGGAGCGTCATCGACTACCACGGCTTCGGCAAAGCCGGCTACTACTACGCGAGGCGCGCCTACTCTCCCGTCCTCGCCTCCTTCAAAGCGCTACCCGACGGCTCCATAGAACTCTGGATCACCAACGACACCCTCTCGGACATAACTGACGACGTCACCGTTCGCCTCGGAACTTTCGAAGGAACGACGATCTGGGAAGACAACCTCAGGACGGGTGTCCCCGCAAACTCCAGTCGCCCCGTCGCCCGTTGGGACGCCGGGCGGGCATCCGGCGCCCCCGACCGCTACCTGGCGGTCAGCTCGGACCATGACCGCTTCCCCTCCAACCGCCACTTCTTCGCGCCAATCAAAGACCTGCAAAGAGACGCAGTAGAACCCTCCGTAGACATTACCCCGACCGGAGAGCACGAACTACAAGTACGTCTCGAGGCGCCCGCATACGCCTACCTAGTCCACCTCGAAGTTCCTGATGAGGCCACCCACTTGTCCGACAACTACTTCGACCTCGAACCAGGACAACAGCGCACCACCTCCGTCACCAACGAAAAGAGAGAACTCCAACCGGAGAACATCAAAGTCCGTTGGCGCTGATGCCTGAAACCTATTGCCTACGTGCCAGGTAGACGCCGAGAAGGATGACGATTCCGCCGGCGATCTTGTTGATACTCAACGTCTCGCCGAAGAACACGATGCCCGAGGTGACCCCTACGACGGTGATGAGGTACTGGTAGACAAGCACCCTGTTCGCCCCGATGTGGCTGATCCCCCGCTGCCACGCCGAGAAAGCGAAGGCTGTTGCGAAGATACCAGCGTAGGCGACGGCGGCCCACGGCCCTGCTCCCACGCTCCCCCAATGCAGGCTCAAGAGCTGAGGGGAGGAAAGGAGCACCAGAAAAGGGATCCCAAACAGAACAGGATAGGTCGCAACCGCCAGCGGCGTGTAGCGCCCCAGCAAAGGCATAGAGAGAACGGCGTATGCGCCCACGCAGAAGGCGGCGAGCAGGACGAGCAGGTCCCCGGTGATGCTGGCGTGCCCGGAGGTCAGCCCGTCCAGCACGACCAGGGCCACCCCTACGATGGAGAGCCCGACGCCGAGCACGCCCTTCCAGTTAGGATGCTCGAGACCGAGGAATGCGCCAAGGAGCATACCCCACACCGGTGCTGTCGCGAAGATAAGGCCAGTACTGCCCGCGCTGGTGAGGCTAACGCCGAACGTGAATCCCGTCTGGGCCGTCGCCACCCCGAGGCAACCCAGGGCCGCCATTGGGAGCAGGTCCCTGCGCGCGAGCTTGCTCTTCGGCTCGAGGATGCGGAGGATGAGTAGTAGCAACAGACCGCCCACCGTAAACCGCAAGGCGACTAGTACGAGAGGAGGGATAGTAGCAGTGGCATACTTGGTCGCCGCGAAGTTCAGTCCCCAGAACGTCGCCGCCAGGACCAGGGAGACTTCCGTAGCAACCACAGCCCTGTCCTTGAGGTCCAACACAGGTGCGGATTGTACCGTGTGAATACAGCGGCATCGGGTGAACAAAGGCACAAATGGGGCTGGAACCGTCGCAGGCCCCAGCCCGGCGCCAGAAGGGTGCAACTTCACGTGTGATCTCTCGTTAACATTTGGTTAAGGGCCAATATCTGGGGTTGACAAGGTTTGCACGGTGCAGCTATAGTAGTTAGATACAATAGTAGCATGATAGGCATCGGTCGGGCACGTCCAGGGGGGAGAAGGGGTGGCTGGATGACGACGGTGATCGGGCACATCGAGGGGCACTATGAGATGCGGATCATGCCCTACGGGCAGGCGTATGTCTGGTGGCCCGAATGTGTCCTGGTTGGGTGCGATTGCGGTGAGATATTGACCTTGCCCGCCTCGGGGTCCGTCTGCTGGTGTGGTACTGACCAAGAGGCATTGCTAAGAGAAACCACAGCATTCGGACGACCGTCGGACGAGGCGGCCCATCTGTGGGACCGCGAGTATCGAGAGTGGCGGGACGAATTCCTGCGCTCGGAGAGACTCTACCACCAGGAATTGAGAGCCATTGACTGAGAACGACGAAGGGAAACGAAGGGAAGTAGCGTCTCCCACCCCCGTATACCAGTCGCTGGTGCACTATCTCATCGTCCGGCGTGAGCCCACGGGCTTTGTGGCCCCCCACACCTTCTTCCGCTACGGCGAGAGGGTGATGCCGGTGTTCTGCGCCAGGGAAGCGGCCAGGAGGTTCATAGACGCCCGTGACCTCGGCGAGGGGTGGTACGTAAGGGGATTCTCCGTAGGTGAGTTGATCTCGCTTCTGTTCGCCCTTCACGAGAGGGTAGCCTGGGTCTCGTTCAGCCCCTTGCCTGGGCACCTGCTGATCGAAGACGCGTTATCTCATCTGACGAGCCGAGACGATTTCATAGCATCCCTGATCACGCGCTGAGGCGTGCGTGAAAGTCCCTCCTAGGAGGTGTTAGAGATCTCCGATCAGGAGCGTTAACCTCCGCCGTGGAGCAGCAGAACAGGAGCATCCGTCTGTCCGATCATCAGGCAGTGGATACGAAGCCCCTCTACTTCGATCCATTCGCCTCTGATGTTCACTCTAATGCTCCCTGTGGCCGAAAGACGTGCCCATTAAACCAGGTTTTCGCCTTAGGTCGTCTTGGCACACCGGGGTCAGATTGAGGAATCCTAGTGGCCACTCTCAATCCTCTGACTCCACTATTTGCCTGTTAGTCCAGAAAGGGCTGCTACTATCCAAGAGGCAAGCAGCTATTAGGAGGTAGCGTTCGGTGAAGGTGAAACTTTACAACACCCAGCAATGACCCTACGCCCTGCGTACCAGGATGGTGCTGCACGAGAAGGTTAGAACACTAGCTAGAGGGACAGCAATTTCTGACGGGCGAATTCACGCTGGCAGACATCGCACATGCCGGTAACTTTCATCGTCTACGAGTGCTGGCCAAGAGTGGTGAGGTTCCTCCGCACAAGTACCCGAAAGTTATGGCCTGGATGGAGCGGGTGGGGAGTAAGGAGAGCTACAAGACATCCGCATAGAGAATCACCTGGCTCACAGGGCTGCACGAGTTCACAACCGGATGGTGTGAAACATGTGTGGCAGCTAGATGTATGTGTTTCAAGGGTTCTTATCGTCGGTCTGGGAGAGGAATTATGAGGACCAATACAGCAATCGTATTTGCCTGGGCACTATTGTTGGTAGCTTTCGCAACTAGTTGCAGCTACAGGAATGCGGAGGCGAGTGGTGAAAGCGATAAAGACCAAGCCCGACTAGAGATAAAGGGTAGCCCAGGAGAAGACTTTTCTGGCTCCTGCTCCATCGGCAATGAAGAGCCTAGGCAAATCGGTGGGGATGTTCCCAAGAGCATCACCTACGATCTCAAGGGAAGGTCACTCGACTGCGAGATTAGCTCGGACGGTGATCTGCAGGTAGAACTCACCGTCGGTGAGAACACCCACTCTGCACAGAGGATCAGCGGAGGCACCTTGAACCTCAACTACAAAGACGGGAGCATCTCCACTGTTACGTCTTCATCGTCAAGATCGAGTGGAGGAACTTCCTCCACTTCGCAGGTTACTTCCTCGCGGAGGACGAGCACCCAAGAATCAAGCAGCAAGACGAACAAGCCTGCAAAGCTCACGCAAGAGTCGAGGAACGTAAGCGGCTTTGATGCGGTCGAACTGAGAGGGGTCGGCAACCTCTCTATCGAGCAGACGGGCAGCGAATCGCTAACCGTAGAGGCAGAAGAAGATGTCATCCCGAAGCTCACGACCAAGGTCGTAAACAACCGCTTGATAATCGGTCCTGAGTCTAACACCATCTATACAACCGGACCGATCAACTACAAGCTGACCCTCAACGACCTGAGGTCTCTGAACGTGTTGGGAACGGCAAATATCGAATCGCAGGGCCTCAGCACCGATAGGCTAGCAGTCACCATCAGCGGGGCAGGAAATGTAAGGATGGATGGTAAGGCTGACCAACAGGAGATAAACATCTTGGGTTCGGGAACCTATCAGGCAGAGGATTTGCAGAGCAAAGAGGTCAAGATCAATGTTGCGGGATCAGGCTCAGCTATCGTCAACGTGAGCGAGCAGCTTGACGTAGGCATTAGCGGCGTTGGGTCCGTCGAATACATAGGCCATCCGGCAGTTAAGCAGGCCGTAAGCGGCGCTGGTCGGGTAAGTAAACACTAGTTGCCAGGCCCATTGTAGGAATTCGAGATTAGCCCGACTCACCACACAAGACCATAAACCGCAGATGCCTGATGCCTCACGAGGTGCACCGTAGTAAGAGGACCGAGACCATAGGGTTCGGTGCAAGTTAGGCTCCGTGACTGTAGAGGAAGCTGTAGTAGGAATGTGATCCGAAGCGGGGGTTCTAGTTATGCCAAAGATTTTCAGGGAGTCTAACAGCGGGCCTGGCAGGATTCGAACCTGCGACACACGGCCCCGGAAACCGTTGCTCTATCCCCTGAGCTACAGGCCCGCGTAAGGGTGGAGACCGCTAAAGGATGTTACCTTAACGCCTGCGGTGCTTCAATGGATGGTGGGGACGATTGAAATCGTGTACCCAAAGGATAAACTACGCCGCACCCGAATATGTACGCGGTGATCTCGGACATCCACGGCAACCTCGAGGCTCTGGAAGCCGTCCTTGCCGACGTGCCCGAGGACGTAGAGACCATCTACTGCCTCGGTGACGTCATCGGCTACGGGGCGAATCCTGATAAGTGCTGCGACGTGGTGCGCTCCATGATGATGCCCACGATCTCGGGCAACCACGACCTCGCCGTAACCGACCTGGAGACGGACCTCGACTGGTTCAACCCGACGGCGGCGGCGGCCGTGCTGTGGACGCGGGATCACCTGAGCGAGGAGAACGCCAACTTTCTGCGAACGAGGCCGCGCATGATGCTGACCGACGAGGCGCTCTTCGTCCATGGTTCGGTGCGCGATCCCGACGAGTACATCATCAACGCGACCTCGGCCCAGGACAACCTCGCGATGTTGAAGAGCGAGTACCCCGAAGTCCCAATCTGCTTTTTCGGCCACACGCACGTGAAGGCCGTAGCCCCCTCCCCGAACGGCGCGATGCTGGGCGAACACACCCTGGACCTCCGGTCCGGCGGCCCCTACCTGGTGAACCCAGGCTCCGTGGGCCAGCCACGCGACGGAGACACCTTCGCCTCGTATGTGATCGTCGATGGCGAGACGGTGCATTACCGCTTCGTCGAGTACGACATAAGGAAGGCCCAGTCCAAGATCAGGGCCGCGGGACTCCCCGACATGCTCGCAGACCGCCTGGCCATAGGCCGCTAACCTTCCCCAGGCGTGGACCCCGCCTTCCAGAGGCTCTTCTCCGTCGAAGAAGCGAACGCCCTCCTGCCCACCTTGCGTGAGATCCTGGACGACATAGCGCTCCACCGGGATGCCCTGGGCGAGAGGGCCCCCGAAATGGAGCCCATCCTGCAGGCCGCAACCGAAAACGGCGGCGGACGAGCGGGCTCCGAGTACGGCGTAGAGGCGTACAAACTCTATCTGGCGATAGGGCGCATCACGGACCTAGGCGTCGTCCTCAAAGACCTGGATTTGGGCCTGCTCGACTTCCCGCACGAGCGCGAGGGGCGCGTCGTCTTCCTCTGCTGGCATCCACCCGAAGAGAGCGTGGAGTACTGGCACGACCTCGACTCCGGCTACGCCGGCCGACAACCACTCTAGATACCTTGCGCACAGTCCTCCAGCGCGTCAAAGAAGCCTCCGTTACGGTCACCGGAGACAGGATCTCCGCCATAGGCCCAGGACTCCTCCTGCTGGTCGGCGTCGCACACGGAGATCGCGAATCCGAAGCGGACTGGCTGGCCGAGAAGATAGCGGGACTCAGAATCATGGCCGACGAAGAAGGGAAGATGAACCGCAGCGTCAAGGATATCGGAGGGGCCATCCTCGCCGTCTCCCAATTCACCCTCCTGGCAGACACGCGCAAAGGTAGGCGTCCCAGCTTCATCGGCGCGGCCCCACCCGAGGAGGCTACACGTCTCTTCGACTACTTCTGCGAGCGTCTCCGCGCAGCGGGCGTCGAGCAGGTCGAGACAGGCAGCTTCGGGGCCATGATGGACGTGGCGCTCGTCAACGACGGCCCTGTGACGATAGTCTTGGAAAGCCCGCCGCCTGTCGGCGGCTAGTAAGCACGCTACGCCCTTCGGGCTCCGCTTGTCAGCTAGTCAGCACGCTCGGGCTGACGCCCTCGCTTGTCAGCACGGCGGCTGCGCCGCCTTGTCAGCCAGGGCTTGGACAGACGCAAGCTGAAATGCTGACAAGCGAAAGCCAAAGGCTTGAGCGTGCTGACTAGCTGCCGGAGGCAGCGGGCTGAAATGCTATTCTCCGCCAGTCGCTATAGCCGCCTGTGTGGCGGTGTACTTCGCCTTCGCTGACCTCGACTATGCCGTCGGCTATACGGTCGAGGAAGTAGCGGTCGTGCGAGACGAAGATCACCGTGCCGGGGAACCGTTCCAGTTCGGCTTCGAGGATCTCCAGTGAGTCTATGTCGAGGTGATTGGTGGGCTCGTCGAGGATCAGGCAGTTCGGTTCTCTTAACATGAGCAGGAGCAGCTGCAACCTGGTGCGCTCTCCCCCGCTCAAGGAGGTCACCGGCTCCCTGACCTGTTCGTAGCGGTACAGGAAACGCCCGAGTAGTTTTACGGCCTCGCCCTCGTACATAGGTTTGGTATCGCGCACGAGCTCGAGCGGAGAGGCGCCGGGGGGCGGTTCGTCGTTTTGTGCCAGGTATCCGATGTCTATGGATGGGCCTGCCCAGCGTCCTCCCTCCGTCGGGGGGAGGATGCCAGCGAGAAGCTTCGCGAGCACGCTCTTGCCCGCGCCGTTCGGCCCGACTATACCGAGGCGCTCGCCGCGCGAGACTGTAAGGTCGACACCGATCAGGACTGGGTCATCGTCGAAGGCCACGCTCGCCTCCTGGAGTTCGATGACCTTCTTGCCACCCCTCGTTCTGCCGCGGAGTTCGAGCCCTATCTTGCGCCGCTCCAGCACGGGGCGTTCGACCTTGTCCATGCGGTCGATCTGACGCTGTTTGTTGCGGGCCTGTTTGATGTGACGCTCATTTACCACCAAGCTGGCCCAGAGTTTGAAGCGCCGAATCGCCTCTTCGAGCCGCGCTATCTCCTTCTGCTGTGCGACGTAGAGTTGCTGCTGTCGTTTGAGCTTGAGTTCGCGCGCGACCGTATACGCCGAGTAATTGCCCGGCCACGTGGTGATCCCGCCGTCTTCCAGCTCGGCGATCTCCTCCACCGTCTCGTCGAGCAGGTAGCGGTCGTGGGAGACAATGACTACGGCCCCGTCGAATGACCGAACGATCGCCTCGAGCAGTTCCCTGCGCCCGGCGTCGAGGTGGGCTTCGGGCTCGTCGAGGAGCAAGAGGTCGGGACGCCGCGCGAGGCAAGAGGCGAGCACCGCCAGCTTGCGCTGCCCACCGCTCAGCTCTCCCATGGGACGTTCGACATCCCCTTCACCGAGACCGAGCGACCTGATGTAGCCACGCGCCTCACCCTCGAATCCTGGCCCGCCGAGCTCCGTAAAACGGCGCAGGAGCCGCTCCTGACGCTCCAATACCCGCTGCATCCTGCGCAGGTCGCCCGCCACCACCGGCGAGCCGAGCTGCTCCTCGCAATCTCGAAGCTCTTTCTGGAGCTCCGAGATCTCGGGCCTGGCGGCGCCCACGATCTCCATCGGCGTGCGTTCGTCACCCTCGACGTACTGGGGCAACGTGGCAACGCGCAAACCGCGGCGCCGGACCACGTCCCCCCCGTCGACCCCCTCCGTGCCAGCGAGGATCCGGAGCACGGTGGACTTGCCCGCGCCATTGGTGCCGATGAGCCCGATCCTCGCCCCGGCGACGACCTTCATGTCCAGACCAGAGAGCACGGCCCGGCCCCCGTAGAACTTCTCTACGGAACTCAGTCCTATGAGGGTCATGCGGCCCTCCTGCGCTCGACACGACGCATCCGTCTCACCAGACTAATAATGATGCCTTTGCATCGAAGGCGCATCACCCATTTGGATGATCTTTGATCTAGCTACACCCGGCCTTCGACGTACAGGGTGGCCGGACGTGTGTAGCCTTCGCCGAGGATCCGGCCGCGCAGGACATCGCGGCTTTCGCGTAACCTTCGCGCGGCCTCCGGAGACAACGAGGTCAACTCTGCAGGCTCGTCCTCGGCCAGGACCAGCTTTCCGAGATGACGAATTCTCTGGGGCGGCGAGACCAGCCAGCGCACGTCCGTAAGTAGATTTTCGTGCAAACCGACGAGACGTTCCGGCGGTCCGATCCCGTAGGACTCTCTTGCGTACGCCGCACGCCTCAGCTCTGCTTCCAGTCTCTCGTCTTCGAGTTGGAGTGCTCTTTCGGAGTCGACGAAGTCGTCGGTGGCCACTCTACCGCCTGGCCTTACCACCGAGCCAAGGGCGGCGAGCGCACCTTCTGCGCTCCCCTCTGTTACGTCCAGCTCGTGGAAGAAGCCGGAAGTGTACACGAGATCGAAGTTTCCAGGGGCGAACGGCATCCCGAAGACGTCTCCCGCGAGGAGGTGGACCGGGGCTGCGAACTTCGCCTCCCCGAGAGAAGTCTGCGTTTCTTCGATGCGTTCTATGTCCATGTCGATGGCAGTGAGGCTACCGCCATCCCCTATCCGCTGGCTGAGGCCTTCGATCCAGAGCGGCGAAGAGCCTCCGGCGTAGAGCACATCGAGGCCCCTGATGTCCCCGAGGAGATCGAGCTCGCGGTCGCAGAACGCGATGAGGTCGTCCTCGAGCTCCTCTCGCTCTTCCGGCGTCAGGGGGTCCTCTTTGTATAATCCCTGTGCCATGAAGGTGATTGTCGC
>Ga0126306_10000261_pt1 | contig 22248 bp, 20 predicted proteins | sample Plot27_FD_92592 | JGI IMG/M metagenome (GOLD analysis project Ga0126306, IMG submission 92592) | Serpentine soil microbial communities from UC McLaughlin Reserve, CA, USA - Plot27 | ecosystem: Environmental > Terrestrial > Soil > Grasslands | place: USA: UC McLaughlin Reserve, Lake County... | reverse complement strand
CGCACCGCCGCGGCCACGGCGTCGGGCTCGCAGCGCTCGAAGAACGTCCCGGTGACCCCCTCGACGACGCTCTCGCGCACGCCGCCCTCGCCCAGCGCGATCACGGGACGGCCCGCCGCGAGCGCCTCGACAGCCGCGATGCCGAACTCCTCCGTCGCGGTCACGACCAGCGCCCGCGCGCGGGCAAGCAGGGCGGCCACGCGCTCGTCGCCGATCCGGCCCATGAACGTGACGGTCGGCCCGGCGAGGCGTCGCAGGCGCCGCAGCTCTGGCCCGTCGCCGACCACCAGCAGCGGCAGCCCGAGCATGTTGAACGCCCGTATCGCGACGTCGATGCGCTTGTGCGCCATCAGCTCCGCGAGCACGATGTAATGCCGGCCGACCGTCGCCGGGGAGAAGCGGCCTGTCTCGACGGGCGGGTAGAGCACCGTCGCCTCGCGGCCGAAGTAGCGCCGCACACGCGCCGCGGTGAGCCGCGAGTTGGCGACGTAGCGATCGACACGCTGGGCGGCGATCCAGTCCCACTGGCGCCAGCGGTTCAGCAACAGCCTCAGCAGCGGGCGCGTCAGCGGGTTGCGCGCCTGCAAGGTCGCCTCGCGCTCGGTCCAGGCGTAGCGGAACGGGTTGTGGCAGTAGCAGACGTGCACGGCGCCGGGATCGACGAGCACGCCGTGCGCCCACGCGCTCGAGGACGAGATCACCGTTTCGTAGCCGCGCAGGTCGAAGGACTCGATCGCGTGCGGATATAGCGGCAGCAACGGGCGGAACGTGCGCGCGGTCGGGCGCGCGCGCTGCAGGAACGACGTCCGCGGCTCGCGGTCGGCGAAGCGCCCCTCGGTTCCCTTCTCGTCGTACACCGCCGTGAAGACGTCGGCCTCGGGCCATGTCTCGCAGATCGCCGCGAACACCCGCTCCGCTCCGCGCACGTCGAGCAGGAAGTCGTGTACGAGAGCTACGCGCCCGGCCATCGAGCGGGCGAGTGTACGGGTTCCGCACGATGCGACGGAATCCAGCGTTTCCTGCGCCCCGCTGGCCATCGCGGAGTCAAGGCCCACGGCCGACCGCATCGATCGGCGCCCGCCCGGGTCCATACACTCGCCGCCCTTGAGCCTGATCACGTCGTCTCGCGCCACGCTCCTCGCCGTGCTCGTCCTGCTCGGCGCCGCGCCCGCCGCAGCCGGCGAGCGCCGCGTGCCCCCGGGCTGGCTCGGCGTGGTCGCCGACGGGCCGCTCGGCGCCGCGGACGCCGGCGAGTGGGACCGGATGGCGACCAGCGGCGTCGAGTCCGTGCGCACCGCCGTGCGCTGGAGCGAGCTGCAGCCGTACGCGTCCGCGGCCGACGTGCCGGCCGCGGACGCGCCGCGGTACCGCGACACCGGCGGTGTGCCGACCGACTACGCGCGCCTGGACGCGCTCGTGGCGGCGGCGGCGCAGCGGCGGCTCGCGCTGCTGCCGGTGGTGCAGTCGACCCCGGCCTGGGCGGCGCGGAGACCGGGTGACGGCGGCTCCCAGCCGCGCGATCCCGCGATCTTCGGGCGCTTCCTGGCCGCGCTCGCCGCGCGCTACGGGCCCGATGGCTCGCTCTGGGACGAGCGGCCCGAGCTGCCGCGCACGCCGATCCGCCACTGGCAGGTCTGGAACGAGCCGAACATCGCACGCTACTGGTCGAAGCAGCCGTTCGCCAGGTCCTACGTGCGGCTCCTGCGCGCGGCCAGCCGCGCGCTGCACGCCGCGGACGGGGGCGCCACGGTCGTGCTCGCCGGCCTGCCGAACCTGAGCTGGAAGGCGCTGGGCTCGATCTACAGGGCCGGCGGTCGCGGCCACTTCGACGCCGTCGCCCTGCACCCGTACACGCGCCGCCCGGCGGACGTGCTGCGGCTGGTGCGCTACGCCCGCCGCGTGATGCGAAGGCACGGCGACCGCCGTATGCCGATCTGGGTCACCGAGCTGTCGTGGCCGGCCGCTAGGGGCAAGGTCCCACGGCCGGCGGGCTTCGAGGTCACCGACGCCGGCCAGGCGCGCAAGCTGGGCCGCGCCCTGAAGCTTCTGGCCGCCGCCCGCAGGCGCCAGCGGATCGAGCGCGTCTACTGGTACACGTGGCTCTCGACCGAGGTCGGCCCGAGCGCGTTCGACTGGTCGGGCCTGCGGCGTCTGCGCGAGGGATCGCCAGTCGACACCGCGGCGCTGGCGACGTTCCGCCGCTGGGCGCGCAGGCTCGAGGGCTGCGCGAAGACGGCGGACGCACGCCGCTGCGCCTAGGTGAGCGCCGGAGTGGTTGAGCCCGATCACGCCGGCGACGATCAGCGCGATCGAGGCGAGCTTCGGCGCGGTGCCGGGCTCGCCGAGCAGCGCGATCCCGATGATGGCCACGGCGGCGGTGCCGGGCGCCGGACGAGATCGCGTACGTCGTGGCGACGGAGATGTCCTTCAGCGCGAGCGCGAGCAGGTAGAAGCTGATGCCGTACCGATCGTCAGCGACGACGGGGGCGGCCGCGTGAAGCCGTCGGAGTCGCGCAGCGAGACCGTCGCCCCGACCTCGGTGACGCGTCCGGCATTGAAGGGTGGGTCCGAGGTGTTGCGGCAGCACGAGTGGCGTGTTGAGCACGACAGTCGTGCACAAGACGACACTCGCCGCACGTGGTGGGCCGAGTGTCGTCTCGAGCACGACTGTCGTGCACAAGACGACATTCGCCGCCCCCGCTTCGGGCCCAACGCTTCAATGCCCGCCGCTGGGCGCGCAGGCTCGAGGGCTGCGCGAAGACGGCGGACGCACGCCGCTGCGCCTACCCCAGGCGCATCATCACGGCGTCGAAAGATGCTCGTCGCGCCGGCCACGATCGACGCGCCCGACTTGTGACCGTCGAGGATGAAGGTGTCGTTCCCCTCGACCCCCAGATCGACCCCGATCTCGATCTCCGATCCGAGCCCCTCGTCTTGAACCCGGGGGCGAAGTTCGACTGCGAGCCGTCGAGCTCGACCTTGGTGCTGCCGTTCGAGAGGTCGTAGACCGCGATCCCGTCGGTGTTGGTCACCGTCGCCGCGCCGCATGGCACACCGCCGACCGCGAGCGTGGCGTCGGCGTTGGCCGCGATCCGGGCGTAGTCGCCCGGGGAACCGAGCAAGACCGTGAACCAGTGGGAGGGGCCGTCGTAGGTGCACGACACGGCGGCGGACGCCCCCTGGGCGCCGAGCGCGACGGCGCCGAGCGCGATCGCGATCGCGGACTGAGCGGAGCGAAAGGTTCATGTCGCCTACCTTTCACCCTGTCCGGGCGCGTGCCCAGAGAGGCGCGCCGACGAGCCGGCGTGGGATCCCCGCCGCGCGTCCGTCGGCTCTCCCGCCACGCCTACGCCGGGATCGGGTCGAGCGCCTCGGACCCGTACGCCGCCTGCACGGCCCAGCCGAGCAGCGCGTGCTCCGGCAGCGCGAGCTCGGGGTCGGACTCCAGCAGCGCGGCGGCGATCCGGCGCGCGCCGTCCAGCAGTTCGGCGTCCTCGGGCAGGCGGGCGATGCGGAATTGCGCCAGACCGGACTGCCGCGTGCCCAGCATCTCCCCCTCGCCACGCAGCTCGAGGTCGATCTCGGCCAGCTTGAACCCGTCGCTGTGGTCGCGCAGCGCGCGCAGCCGCAGCGACTCCTTCGGCCCGAACAGGATGCAGACGGAGTCGTGCGTGCCGCGCCCGATCCGGCCGCGTAGCTGGTGCAGCTGCGAGATGCCGTAGCGCTCGGCGCCCTCGACGAGCATCACCGACGCGTTCGGCACGTCGATGCCGACCTCGATCACGGTCGTCGCGACGAGCACGTCGGCGCCGCCGGCGGCGAACGCCGCCATCGCCTGCTGCTTCTCGCGCGAGCGCATCTGGCCGTGCAGCAGCACGACGCGGAAGTCGCGCAACTCGGTGCGCGAGAGGCGCTCGAACTCGGCTGTCGCGGCGCGCGCCTGAAGCGCCTCGGACTCCTCCACCAGCGGGCAGACCACGAACGCCTGGCGGCCGCCGCGCAGCTCCTCGCGGATCCGCTCGTACGCGCGGGAGCGCTCGCGCTCGGTCGAGGCGACGAACGTCTCGATCGGGCGGCGGCCCGCGGGCAGGTGACGCAGCACGGTCACGTCGAGGTCGCCGTAGGCCGTCATCGCGAGCGTGCGCGGGATCGGCGTCGCCGTCATGTGCAGCACGTGCGGGGCCAGGCCCTCGGGCGCCTTGCGGTCCAGCGCGCGCCGCTGGTTGACGCCGAAGCGGTGCTGCTCGTCGACGACCGCGACGGCGAGGCGGTCGAAGCCGACCGCGGTCTCGATCAGCGCGTGCGTGCCGACCAGCAGCTTCAGCTCGCCGCTGGCGAGCTTGCCGAGCAGGTCGGCGCGCCGGCCCGCCGCGGTCGACCCGGTCAGCAGCGCGGCCTGCACCAGCTCGCCGGGCATCAGCTTCTGCAACGTGGCGAAGTGCTGCTCGGCGAGCGTCTCGGTCGGCGCCATCAGCGCCGCCTGGGCGCCGTGCTCAACCGCGCGCAGCATCGCGTACAGCGCGACGACGGTCTTGCCGGATCCGACCTCTCCCATCAGCAGCCGCTGCATCGGACGCCCCGCGGCGAGGTCGGCGTCGATCGTCTGCATCGCGCGCGTCTGGTCGTCGGTCGGGGTGAACGGCAGCGACTCCGCCAGCCAGCGCCGCGTCAGCGTGCCGGGCGCCTCGAGCGCCTCGGCGCGGGCGGCCTCGCGGCGGCGCGCGCGGCGGCGCAGCAGCACGAGCTGGAGCAGCAGCAGCTCCTCGAACGCGAGCCGCACGCGCCCGTCCTCCTGGTCGCCGAAGTGCGCGGCCGCGAGCGCGGCGGCGCGGTCGGGCCAGCGCCCGGCGGCGCGCATTCGCGCCGGCAGCGGCTCGACGACGTCAGCCAGCGCGGCGCGGTGCTCGCGCACGAGCGCCGCGATCTGGGTCGTCGAGAGCCCCTCGGTCGCGGGGTAGGTCGCGACCTCGCCCTCCGCCCCGGTCTGCTCGCCGGTCGGCGCGTGGTACTGGACGCGGAAGCGATTGCGCGCCTGGTACTTGCCCTGCAGCATCAGCCGCGTGCCCGGGCGGTACCTGCGCTCCAGCCACGGCTGGTTGAAGAACGTCGCCTTCAGTACACCGGTCTGGTCGGCGACGGTCGCCTCGACCAGCGGCTTCATGCCGCGGCGGCGGACGGGACGCGAGGTGATCGACCGCACTTGGACGACGACGGTGGCGACCTCGTCGGGCGCGAGCTCGGCGATGGTGCGCGCCTGCGAGCGGTCGCGCGGGAGGTGCTCGAGCAGGTCGCCGATCGTGCGCAGCCCAAGCCGCTCAGCGCCCTTGGCAGCGGGCGCGGGCGTCACTTCCAGCGGCGCCGCAAGCGACGAGGGCCGCGGCAGCCGCGGTCCACCGTCCGCGCGCAGCTCGTCCGCGGTCAGCGGCTCGGGCGAGGCGAACGAGAGCGGCGGCGGCACGGCGTCCATGATGGCGAGCGGTCCGGTCGGCGCGGAACGCGGGCGTGAGCTCGGCGCGATCCGGCGCGTCTCTTGTTGCGCTCGCAGTGCGATCCTGCGTCGTGAGCATGTCCGTCTTCGCCTGCGCCCGCGATCGGCTGGTGCGGCTCCTGCGCGACGGCCGGTCCTGGACCGCCGAGACCGCGTTGGAGGGAGCCGGCGCCCGGTGCGTCGCGGCCCATGACGGCCGCGTGCTCGTCGGATCCCGCGGGCGTGGAGCGCTGCTGAGCGTCGACTGGAAGGCGGTCGCGTTACCGGCGGACTCGATGCCCTACGCGCTGGTCACGACGGACGGCGAGCTGCTCGCCGGGATGTCCGACGGCCGCATCCTCAGCAGCGGGGACCGCGGCGAGAGCTGGGACGAGATCGGCGTTCGCGTCGGCTCGATCCTCGCGATGGCGGCGATGCCGTGATCGCTCGTCCGGCGATCATCGGTCCTACTCGGCGGCGATCAGCCACCAGTAGGCAGGCTGGCCGCCCCAGGAGTACTCCAGCTCGACGCCCGACGGCGCGAGGGCGGAGACGGCGTCGTCGTCCAGCGGCGCGCCGTCGCCGGCGATCAGCGTGACGAGCTCGGCCTCGCGTCCGAGCTCGCCGAGCACGGCCTCGAGCGTCTCGGCCGGCTCGCCCCAGGCGACCAGGCGCTCGTCGATGAAGCCGACCGCGTCGCCGCGATGGAAGCGCGCCGGCCGCTCCTGGGCGTCGTCGCGCGCCGCCTCGGTGACGGCGCCGGTGCGCACGAGCGCGAGCGCCTCGAGCATCGCCTCCCCGTTCTCGACGGCGCCGCGCTCGGGATCCAGGGCGACCGCCGCGGCCAGGCCGGCCTGCTGCGAGCGCGTCGGAACCACGTACACGCGCTTCTCCGACAGCTCGGCGGCGCGCTCGGCCGCCATCAGCACGTTGCGCGAGTTCGGCAGCACGACGACCTCCTCGGCCGGCACGTCGTGGATGCCGGCGAGCAGCTCGTAGGTGGAGGGGTTGAGCGTCGGGCCGCCCGGCAGCGGTGTCGCGCCCAGCGACGTGAACAGGTCCTCCATCCCCTTGCCGGCGACGACGGCGACGGCGCCGCAGGCGGCGGTCGGCTCCGCGAGCCGCTCGGCGCGCTGCTGGACCTGCTCGTGCATGTCGGCGACGTCCAGGCGCGACACGGTGCCGATGCCGGCGAACAGAGCCGTCGCGCGCTCGGGCTCGTCCGTGTGGACGTGCACCTTCAGCGTCCGCGGGTCGCCGACCACGAGCACGGAGTCGCCGATCGACTCGAGCGACGCGACCCAGGTCGACGGCTCCAGCCCCGCGCCGGTGACGGCGAAGTTCGTGCAGTAGCGGAACGTCGAGGACTCGTGCTGGGGATGCGTGACGCGCGCCGGGGCGTGGTGCTCGAGCTCCGGCGCCTCGGTCCCCCGCAGCGCGGCGACCACGCCGGCGAAGAGCACCGTAAGGCCGTAGCCGCCCGCATCGACGACGCCGGCCTCGCGCAGGATCGGCAGCAGGTCGGGCCCGCGCCGCACGGACTGCTGGCCGGCGTCGAGCGCACCCTCGAGCACCTCGGCTATCAGGGCGTCCTGGCGCGCGGCATCGTCCTGCTGCAGGCGCGGCTCCTCCATGTGCGCCAGCTCTGTCGCGACTCGGTGCGCCATCTCGCGCACGACGGTCAGGATCGTGCCCTCGGCCGGGTCTCGCACCGAGTCGTACGCGCGGTCGGCGGCGCGCGCCATCGCCGCGCCGATCAGCACGGGGTCGACCAGCTCGCCGGGCCGCGAGGCCAGCTCCTCGGCGGCGCCGCGGATCAGCTGGGAGAGGATGACGCCGGAGTTGCCACGCGCGCCGAGCAGCGCTGCCCGCGCGACGGAGTCGACGATCTCGTCGCGCCCGATCTCGTCCAGGGCGCCCTGGTCCTGGAGCCGGTTGAGCTCGTCGAGCACGGCGTGCAGCGTCAGCGCCATGTTGTCGCCGGTGTCGCCGTCGGCGACGGGGAAGACGTTGAGGTCGTTGACCTCCTCGCGGCGAGCCTCAAGCTCGGCCAGCGAGCGCTGGACCACCGTGCGGAAGCGGACGAGGCTGGGATCGGCCAAGGCCGCCGCCAGGCTAGGCCTTGGTGACCTTGCCCGCCTTCAGGCAGCGGGTGCAGACGTAGACGCGCTTCGGCGCGCCTGCCTCCGAGATGCGGACCTTCTGCAGGTTGGCATCGAAACGCCGCTTGGTGGCGACCATGGAGTGCGAGCGGCTCTGCCCGAAGGCCGGGCGCTTGCCGCAGGAGTGACACACACGAGCCATTGCGGCGGCGAAGCATAGCGGCCAGGGTCGTTTGGGTACGGTGGACGGGTGGCACAGGCGACCGCTCGCATATCGCTGCCCGACCGCTACCGGGTCGTGCGGCACATCGCGAACGGCGGCATGGCGAGCGTCTGGGAGGCGCACGACCACCTGCTCGACCGGCGCGTGGCCGTCAAGGTCCTGGCCTCGCACCTGGGCGAGGACGACCGCGCGCGGCGCCGCTTCGCGCGCGAGGCCCGCGCCGCCGCCGGACTCTCGTCGCATCCCAACGTCGTCACGATCTACGACGTCGGCGAGCACGACGGCAAGTCGTTCATCGTGATGGAGTTCGTGGGCGGCGGCACGGTCGCCCACCGGCTGCGTGGCGGCGAGCAGATCGCGCACCGCGTCGCTCTGCGCTGGCTCGCCGAGGCCGGCTCCGCGCTCGACGCCGCACACGAAGCGGGCATCGTGCACCGCGACGTCAAGCCGGCGAACATGCTGCTCGACGAGAAGGGCCGCCTGGCCCTCGCCGACTTCGGCATCGCGCGGCTCGGCCTCGAGGACCAGATCACGCAGACCGGCCAGGTGCTCGGCACCGCCGCATACATCTCGCCCGAGCAGGCGATGGGTGAGCCGTCGACGGCCGCCAGCGACCGCTACGCGCTGGCCGTCGTCGCGTTCGAGCTGCTGACCGGCGCCAAGCCGTTCACGGCCGAGAACTTCGCCGCCCAGGCGCGCGCCCACGTCGAGGACGAGCCGCCGCTCGCCTCCGACGTCGACGTCGACGTCCCACCCGCCGCCGATCGCGTGCTCGCCCGCGGCATGGCCAAGGAGCCGCAGGACCGCTGGATGACCGCCGGCGCGATGGTGCGCGCGCTCGACGACGCGCTCTCGGCGCCGCCGCCGCGGCGTCGCGCGCCGGGCGCCGCAGCCGACGCGACTCGGGCGATCGGTGCGCCGCCACCCGGTCGGACGGACGCTCCGCGCCGCGGCTGGGGCGCCGGCGCGCTGATCGCGCTCGCCTCGCTCGTACTGATCGCCGCGGGCGCGGTGGCGTTGATGAGCGCCGGCGACGATCCGCCGGCCGACCGCACCGCGCGCGAGCAGCCGGCGGCCACCGCGACGCCCGAGGCGACCTCGACTCCGGCGGAGCCGACCGCCACGCCGGAGGCGACCGAGGAGCCCGCGCCGGAGCCGACCGAGGAGCCCGCGCCGGAGCCGACCGAGGAGCCGGCGGCGGAGAAGCCGAAGAAGTCGAGCAAGGGAAAGTCCGGCGCCACCGGCGACGATCCGGCGCAGCTCCAGGTTCAGGCCTTCAACCTCAACGAGGCCGGCCGGCCCGAGGAGGCGCTGCGGTACGCCGAGAAGGCGGTCGAGCTGTGCAAGGGCTCCGACGCGGTCAGCCCGTGCGCGTATGCGCTGTTCGAGTACGCCAGGGCGCTGCGCATGACCGGCGACGCCGAGGGCGCGATCGTTGCGCTGGAGGAGCGCCGCGAGCGCTTCCCCGCCGACCAGCCCAAGGCCGTCGAGCGCGAGCTGGCGCTCGCGCGCCAGGCAGCGGGCGACGGCGACGGCTGACAGACTCGCCCGCGTGCCGTTCGAGTCCGTCGCGACCGCGATCGCGGGCATGCCCTTCATGTCGCCGGCCCAGGGCCGGATCGTCTACGACCACGTCCGCGCCACCCGCCCGCGCGAGGTGCTGGAGCTCGGGACGGCCCACGGGACCGGCGCCGCCTACATGGCCGCTGCGCTCCAGGACAATGGCGCCGGCACGCTGACGACGGTCGACTTCGCCGGCGCCGCCTACGACCCCCCGCCAGAGGCGGTGCTCGCGCGGGCCGGCGTGGCCGGCCGCGTGACCGTCGTGCGTGAGTTCTCGTCCTACACGTGGTGGCTGAAGGAGGAGCTGGAGGCGCGCTCGGATGCGCACGGCAACGTCGAGCCGCGCTTCGACTTCGTCTACCTCGACGGCGCGAAGAACTGGACGATCGACGGCCTCGCGGTCGTGCTCGTCGAGAAGCTGCTGCGGCCCGGCGGCTGGCTGCTGCTGGACGATCTCGACTGGACCTACGCCGACGACCCGGCGCGGGAGGCGACCGACGGGGTCGCCAACCGCGACCTGTCGGAGCCCGAGCGCACGCAGCCGCACGTGCGCGCGGTGTTCGAGCTGATCGTCGCGCAGCACCCGTCGTTCACGGAGCTGCGCGTGCAGGACGAGTGGTGGGGTTGGGCGCGCAAGGCGCCGGGCGAGCCGCGCCGCTACACGGTCGAGACGTCGCGCCCGCTGGGCGCGCTCGCCGCCGGCGCCGCCCGCCGAGCGCTGCGCGCCGGGCGCCGGCGCTGGCGCAAGCGCACGCTCGCCGGCCGCTGACCCGCCGGCGCGGCGCAAGCGCACGCTCGGCGGCCGCTCACCCGTGAGAGTCGTGTTGAGCACGACAGTCGTGCTCAACACGACGCTCGCGCTCACGGGGGCCGCGTCAGTCCAGTTCCGCACGCAGCGCCGCGAGCGCGAGCACCGCCTGCGCGGCGTGCTCGCCCTGGTCGCGCTTGCCGCCGCCCGAGCGCGCGAGCGCCTGGTCCATGGTCTCGACCGTGAGGACGCCGAACGCGCACGGCACGCCCGTCTCCAGCTGCACGTCTTGGATCCCGCGCGCCGCCTCGGCGCAGACGTAGTCGTAGTGGTCGGTCTCGCCGCGGATCACGGCCCCGAGGCAGGCGACGCCCGCGTAGCGACCGCTCTCGGCGAGGTACTTCGCCGCCAGCGGCAGCTCGAACGCCCCCGGCACGTCGTAGACGTCGGCCTCGCCCGCGCCCGCCTCGGCGAACGCGCGCTGGGCACCGGCGACGAGCCGCTGGGCGAGATCCTCGTAGAAGCGCCCGACGGCGATCGCGAAGCGGGGCCCGTTCACGCCCCGCCCGCTGTCTCGCTCCGCTCGCCGGGCGCGGGCTTCGGCCCCGGCCGCGCGTCGCGGCCGAGCTCGCGGTCGCGCTCGTGCTCGGCGTGCACCATCTGCTCGTCGAGCGGCAGCGCCTGGTGGTGCAGCGAGTGGCCGAGCCGGTCGCGCTTCGCGCGCAGGTAGTCCTCGTTGTGCGGGTTGGGCGCGTGAACGATCGGCACCTGCTCGGTCACCGACAGGCCGTAGCCCTCCAGCCCGCGGATCTTCTTCGGGTTGTTGGTGAGGATGCGGATGCTGGTCAGCCCGAGGTCGACGAGGATCTGCGCGCCGATGCCGTAGTCGCGCAGGTCGACCGGCAGCCCGAGCTCGAGGTTGGCGTCGACCGTGTCGAGCCCCTTGTCCTGGAGGTTGTATGCGCGCAGCTTGTTCAGCAGGCCGATCCCGCGCCCCTCCTGGGCGAGGTAGAGCAGCACGCCCTGGCCGGCGTCCTCGATCATCGCCAGCGCCGACTCGAGCTGCTCGCCGCAATCGCAGCGCAGCGAGTGGAAGACGTCGCCGGTCAGGCACTCCGAGTGCACCCGCACGAGCACGTCCTCGCGTCCGTCGACGTCGCCCTTGACGAGCGCGACGTGGTGCTTGTGGTCGACCAGCGAGCGATAGCCGACGACCGTGAAGTCGCCGAAGCCGGTCGGGAGCTGGGTCGTGACGACGCGCTCGACGAGCTGGTCGTGACGGCGCCGGTAGGCGATCAGATCGGCGACCGTGATCATCCTCAGCCCGTGGCGCGAGCAGTAACCCTCGAGGTCCGCCACGCGTGCCATCGTGCCGTCGTCGTTCATGATCTCGCAGATCACCCCCGCCGGCGTGAGGCCGGCCAGCCGAGCGATGTCGACCGCCGCCTCGGTCTGGCCGGTTCGCTCCAGCACACCGCCGGGCTTGGCCTTGAGCGGGAACACGTGGCCGGGCTGCACGAGGTCGCGCGGCGACGCGTGCGGGTCGATCGCGACGGCGATCGTGCGCGCGCGGTCGGCGGCCGAGATGCCGGTCGTGACGCCGTCGCGGGCCTCGATCGAGACGGTGAACGCTGTCTCGAACGCCGACTCGTTCTTGGCCGCCATCAGGTCGAGCCCGAGCTCGTCGCAGCGCTCGGGCGTGAGCGCGAGGCAGATCAGGCCGCGGCCCTCGCGCGCCATGAAGTTGATCGCCTCCGGCGTCGCGAACTCGGCGGCGATCGTCAGGTCGCCCTCGTTCTCGCGGTCCTCGTCGTCGCACACGATCACCATCCGGCCGGCGCGGACGTCGTCGATCGCCTCCTCGATCGTGGAGAACGGGCTGCTCATCGCGCGACCAGCTTCTCGACGTACTTGGCGATCACGTCGACCTCCAGGTTGACCGGCGCGCCCGGGCCGGCGGCACCGAGCGTGGTGCGCTCGAGCGTCTCGGGGATGAGCGACACCGCGAACCAGTCCTCGCCGACCGCCGCGACGGTGAGCGAGACGCCGTCGGCCGCGATCGAGCCCTTCTCGACGACGTAGCGCAGCAGCTCCGCCGGCGCGGCGATGGTCACGACGCGGGCGAACCCGTCCTCGCGCACGTCACGCACGGACCCGAGCCCGTCGACGTGGCCCTGCACGAAATGGCCGCCGAGCCGGTCCGACGCGCGCAGCGCAAGCTCGAGGTTGACCTCGGCGCCCCGCGCGGCCTCCTTCAACGACGAGCGCCGCAGCGTCTCGTGCATGACCTCGGCGCGGAACTGGCCGTCGGAGATCGCCGTCGCGGTCAGGCAGACGCCGTTGACGGCGACCGAGTCGCCCGCGGCGATCTCGCCGGCCAGCCGCGTGCGCACCGCGAGCGTGACGCCGTCGCCGTCGGCGTCGACGGCGACCACCTTGCCGAGATCCTGGACCAGCCCGGTGAACAGCCTCACCACTCCCTCAGCCGCGCGGTGATGAGCACGTCGTCGGCGATCTGCTCGACGTCGAGCGCGAGCGCGCGCGTCGCCTCGGCGATGCGCTCGACGCCCTCGCCCTCGAGCGGGTCGCGGGCGTTCGAGCCGCCGAGCACGATCGGCGCGAGGAACAGCCGCAGCTCGTCGAGCTCGCCCGCGTCGAGGAACGCGCCGGCGAGCTTCGGCCCGCCTTCGAGCAGGATCGACGCGACGCCGGCGGCGCCGAGCTGGTCGAGCGCCGAGCGCACGCGGGCCGGCTCGTTCTCCCCGGTCGCGACGATCACCTCCGCGCCGGCCGCCTCGAGCGCGTCGGTGTGCAGCCGCGAGGCGGCGCGGCCGACCACGACCGTCAGCGGCAGCTCGGGCGCGCCGCGCACCAGCTGGGAGTCGAGCGGCAGCCGCCCCTCGGAGTCGAACACCACGCGGCGCGGCTGGCGCCCGACGCCCGGGATCCGCGCGTCGAGCCGCGGGTCGTCCGCGAGCGCCGTGCCGATGCCGACCACGACCGCGTCGCGCTCGGCGCGCCAGCGGTGCGAGAGCAGGCGCGCCTCCTCGCCGGAGATCCACTTGGAGTCCCCGGTGCGCGTGGCGACCTTGCCGTCGAGCGTCATCGCCGACTTGAAGAGCACGTGCGGGCGCCCGGCACGCGCGTGCTTGCGGAACTCCTGGTTGAGCAGCCGCGCGCGGAACGCGGGCTCGCCGTCGGCGACCACCACCTCCACGCCCTCGTCGCGCAGGATCCCGAGCCCGCGCCCGGACGCCTTCTCGGTCGGGTCGTCGGAGCCGACGACGACGCGGCGGATCCCCGCCTCGAGGATCGCGTCGGTGCACGGCGGCGTCCGGCCTTGATGGCAGCAGGGCTCGAGCGAGACGTACAGCGTCGCGCCGCGCGGGTCGGATGCGCAGGCGGCGAGCGCCGCGCGTTCGGCGTGCGCCTGTCCGTAGGCGGCGTGGAAGCCCTCCCCGAGCACCCGGCCGTCCTTGACGACGACCGCGCCGACCAGCGGGTTGGGGCTGACCTTGCCGCGCCCGTGCTCCGCCAGTGCGATCGCGTGCGAGAGATGCTGCAGATCGGTGTGCAAGAGCACGGGCACGGTGCTGCGGAGGATATTGAGGCGTGCCTGGCGCCGGGTCACCGCCGCTACCGTACGGCGCCATGTCCGACGTGGACGAAACCGTGCGGGCGGAGCCCGAGGCCCCCGCCGGCGCGGACGTCCCGCGCCGCGACGGCCGTGCAGCCGGCCCGGTCGCACCGGCCCCGCCGGCTCCTCCGGCACGTCGCCGCGCGCGCCTGACGGGCGCCGGAGCGGCGCTCGTGGCGGTGCTCGTCGCGGGCGAGGCGGTACGCCTGTGGAGCGTCGGCCACGGCCTTCCCGCCGTCCACAACGTCGACGAGGGCGCGCACTTCGTGCGCTCGGCGGTGAAGTTCTTCAGGGGGGACTACAACCCCCACTACTTCCTCAATCCGCCGGCGTTCTCGTACCTCCTGCACGGCATATTCGCGTTCAGCTACGGGGGGATCTGGCCGTTCGGCGCGGGCGACGAGGTGATCAAGGCGTTCCGCCGCGACCCGAGCGACGTCTACCTGATCGGGCGGATCGTCGCGGGACTGCTCGGCGTCGTCGCCGCGGGCATCCTCTACGCCGTCGGCAAGCGGCTCTACGGCGCCGCTGCGGGGCTCGTCGCGGCCGCCCTGATGTCGTTCAGCTTCCTGCCGGTCTTCTACGGCCACCTGGCGCTCAACGACATCCCGACGCTGGTCCCGCTGACGCTGGGGCTGCTCGGCGCGGTTCGCATCTACCAGCGCGGCGAGTCGGCCGATTACGCGCTCGCGGGCGCGGGGCTGGGCTTCGCGACCGCCTTCAAGTACACCGCGGCCGCGCTGCTGCTCCCGATCGCGCTCGCGTGGGGGCTGCGGGTGTGGGAGGACCGCGGGCGCTTCAAGCCGGAGCTGCTGCGGCTGGTCCTGGCGGGAGTGCTCGCCGGGGTCGCGTTCTGCATCGCCAACCCCTATGCCCTCCTGGAGCCGCGATCGTTCGCCTACGGCGTGCGCGAGCAGCGCACCTACGCCGGCGAGGTCCAGAAGATCGGCCTCGACGAGGTCAGCGGCTGGGCCTACTACATCTGGACCCTGACCTGGGGCTACGGATGGATCCCGCTGGGGCTCTCCGCGATCGGCACGCTCTTCGCGCTCCGCCGGGACTGGCGCACCACGCTCCTGCTGCTGAGCTTCGTCGTGGTCTTCTGGCTCTTCATGGGCCAGCAGACCCGCTTCTACGGCCGCTGGCTGCTCCCCGTCTATCCCTTCCTCGCGCTCCTGGCCGGCTACGGCGTCGTGCGCCTGGCCCGGCTGGCGCCACGCCGATGGCGCACGGCCGCAGCGATCGCGATCGCCGCCGCGGCGCTGGTCCAGCCCGTCGCCTCGGTCGTCCATGTCAACCGCGTTCTCGGCAGGACCGACACGCGCGAGTTGGCGCGCGACTGGCTGGACGCGAACCTGCCGCGCGGACAGCGCCCGGTCATCGAGTCGATCGCGTCGACCGGCTTCGGCCGCGTCAGGGAGCACCGCAAGGCCAGGCTCCTGTGGCCCCGCTTCCGGATGCCGCCCGGCCGCAGCGAGGACGCCGCCTTGAAGCTGAGGCCGCGGCTGATCGACCAGTACGCGAACCAGGGTTTCTGCGTCGTGGTCGTCGGCAGCATCCAGAGGGACCGCGCGTTCAAGGACCCGAACCTCGCTCCCGCGGCGATCAGGTACTACGAGCGGCTGGGCTCCGAGGCGCGATTGGTGGCCTCCTTCAGCCCGACGAAGCCGGGCAGGCCGCTGCCGGAGTTCAACTTCGACTGGTCCTACGACTACTACCCGCGCGATTACGAGCGGCCCGGGCCGCAGGTCGACATCTACCGGCTCCAGAACGGCCTCTGCGCGACGCAGGCCGTGCTGCGCGGCGAGCCCGGTCGGCGCGGGACCCTGCCGCCGCTGCCGCCGCCGCGCCTCGCGACCACGGTGGCCTTCCTCAACCCGGTGCGGAGCCTTCAGCGCGGTGAGTGCACCGGGACCTCGTGGCGCTGCCCCGGCCCATGGCCGGAGATGCTCGGCACTCGGCGCTGACGCGCGCGGTACCGTCTCAGGCGCGCATGAAGCTGATGATCCAGATCCCCTGCCTGAACGAGGAGGAGACGCTCCCGGTCACCCTGCACGACCTGCCCCGCAAGCTGCCCGGGTTCGACGTCATCGAGTGGCTTGTGATCGACGACGGCTCGACCGACCGCACCGTCGAGGTCGCGCGCGAGCACGGCGTCGACCACATCGTGCGGCTGACGAACAACAAGGGGCTGGCGAACAGCTTCCAGGCCGGGCTCGACGCGTCCCTCAAGCTCGACGCCGACGTGATCGTCAACACCGACGCCGACAACCAGTACGACGGTCGCGACATCGCCAAGCTGGTCGCGCCGATCGTGGCCGGCGACGCCGACATGGTCGTCGGCGACCGCCAGGTGATGACGATCGACCACTTCTCGCCCGCCAAGAAGACGTTGCAGCGGCTCGGCTCCTGGGTCGTGCGCCAGGCCTCGCAGACGACGGTGCCGGACACGACCTCGGGGTTCCGCGCGTACAACCGCGAGGCGGCGCTCGGGCTCCAGGTGGTCTCCAAGTTCACCTACACGCTCGAGACGATCATCCAGGCCGGGAAGATGACGGTCGCGATCGACCACGTGCCGGTCCGGACCAATCCGAAGCTGCGCGAGTCGCGCCTGTTCCCGTCGATGTGGACCTACATACGCCGCAACGGGGTGTCGATCTTCCGCATCTACGCGCTGTACGAGCCGCTGCGCGTGTTCATGACGGCCGCGCTGATCGTCGCCGTCGTGGCGCTCGCGGTCTGGGCGCGCTTCTTCTACTTCTGGATCGACGGCGACGGCGGCGGCCACGTGCAGTCGCTGATCCTCGGCGCCGTGCTGTTCAACGCGGCGATGGTGCTCGCCGCGCTCGGCGTGCTCGGCGACCTGATCGGCGGGCAGCGGATCACGCTGCAGCGGATCTTCGAGCGCGTTCGCCGGATCGAGCTCGAGCTCGGCGTGCCGCCGTCGCACTACGAGCCCGGAAGGCCCGAGAGCGGGCGCGAGCCGACGACCGGCGCGCACGCCGGCGGGCACGGAAAGACCGAGGAGCGCGAGGCAGTCAAGCTGTGAGCACGACGGTCACGCGCGACGCCGAGGGCACGGTCACCGGCAACACGTACGACAAGTACGGCTCCTCCAACCCCGTTGTGCGGCGCCTGATGGCGACCTTCCAGCGCTCGCTCGGCGAGCTGTTCGAGCGGGTCGACCCGGGCTCGGTGCTCGACGTGGGCTGCGGCGAGGCGATCCTCACGCACCAGTGGGCGACCGCGCGGCCGGCGATGCGCGTCGTCGGCTTCGACCTCGCGGACCCGGAGATCCAGCGCCACTGGGAGCAGCGCAGCGCGCCGAACCTCGAGTACCGGATCCTGCGCGCGCAGGCGGCGTTCCCGTTCGCCGACGGCGAGTTCGCGCTGGCGACCGCGATCGAGGTGCTCGAGCACCTTCCCGACCCGGAGCACGCATTAGCGGAGATGGCGCGCTGCGCGCGCGGCGGCCACGTGCTGGTCTCGGTTCCGCGCGAGCCGCTGTGGCGCGGCCTGAACATGGCCCGCGGGGCATACCTGACAGACCTCGGCAACACGCCCGGTCACGTCAACCACTGGTCGCGGCGCGGCTTCGAGGCGCTGCTCTCGCGCCACGGGGAGATCGTCGAGACGCGCTCGCCGTTTCCCTGGACCATGCTCCTAGTCCGGGTTTGAGCGGCCCGGCCGTCGCGCCCTCGCCGGCCGCCTCCGGCTACGGCCGCGGCGCCAAGGTCCTCTCGATCGGCATCGCCACGACCGGGCTCGTCACGTTCGCGTACTTCTCGGTCGCGTCACATGTGCTCGACGACGCCGACTACAAGACGATCTCGCTGCTCTGGTCGGTGCTGTTCGTGACCGTCTCGGTGATCTACCGGCCGGTCGAGCAGCTGCTCTCGCGCACGATCGCCGACCGCCGCGCGCGCGGCATGGAGCACGACCACCCGCTGCGCGCGCCGCTGCTGATCCAGGGTGGCTTCGCGCTCGCCTTCGCGGCGCTCGCGCTCGCGCTGCGCGGCCCGCTGCAGGACGGTCTGTTCGACGGGTCGGTCGCGCTGTACCGGATCCTCGTCGTCGCCGTGCTCGCGTACGCCGCGAGCTACTTCGCGCGCGGCTGGCTCGCAGGGCACCAGTGGTTCGGGCTCTACGGCGGGCTCGTCTTCCTGGAGGCGACTTCGCGGCTGCTGTTCGCGCTCGCGGTCGCGGTCGGGATCGCGGAGGGTCAGACGGCCGTCGCGCTCGGAATGGCCGCCGCTCCGTTCGTGTCGCTCGTCGTGGTGCCGCTCGCGTTCTCCCGCCGGCCGTCGGCCGGCGAGCGCCGCGCCCGTGCAGGCGAGCTGAGCGTCGCGCGCGGCGGGCGCTTCGCGGGCGCGGTGCTGGCGATCATGCTCGCCGAGCAGACGCTGCTCAATGCGGCCGTGCTGACGAGCGACCTGACCGCGGAGGACGCCGTCGTCGCCGGCTTCGTGTTCAACGTGCTGCTGATCGCGCGCGCGCCGCTGCAGCTCTTCCAGGCCGTCCAGGGCTCGCTGCTCCCCCACCTCGCGGGGCTCGAGGCGCGCGCGGGCCGGGAGGAGGCTCACCGCGCCGTCCGCATCACGGTGCTCGCGATCGCCGGCTTCGCGCTGACCGTCACGGCCGGACTGGTCGCGCTCGGCCCGTGGGCGATGGACCTGCTGTTCGACGACGCCGCCAGCTACGGCCGCTGGGGCCTCGCGCTGGTCGCGCTCGGGATGGGCTTCCACCTGATGGCGGGCACGCTCAACCAGGCCGCGCTCGCGCGCGACGACGCCGGCCGGGCCGCGGCGGCGTGGGTGCTCGCCGCGCTCGCGTTCGTCGGCTGGCTCGTCGCGCCCGTGATCGACGACGAGCTGCTGCGCGCAGAGGCGGGCTATCTCGGGGCGGCGGCGCTCCTGTGCGCAATGTTGGCAGTCGTTTATCGCCGGGTCGGGTAAGGTCGGCTGACATGGGCTACACCCTCGAGCACGATCCCATCGAAGCCGGTCACCTGATCGCCATCACGGGCGAGCTGGACATCGCCGCGACTCCGGAGCTCTCGACCGTGCTGCTGATCGCAGCCGGGTCGCCCGGCTCGCTGGTCGTGCTCGATCTCGCGGAGGTCGACTTCATCGACTCGACCGGGCTGGGGACGCTGCTCAGGGCGGGCGACGAGATCGAGTCGGCCGGCAAGCAGCTGCGCGTGGTCTGCGCGGACGGCCCGGTCCGCAGCCTGCTCGAGCTGACGAACCTGACCAACCGCTTCCAGCTCTGCCCGTCGCGCGACGACGCGTTCGCCGCCGCCTGAGCCCTCTCAGCAGAAGCGCGGCAGGTGGTGCGCGAGCTGCGCGCGCCAGGACGGCCAGTCGTGCGGGACGTCGTGACCCCACAGGTCGAGCTCGTGGCGCATGCCCTTCTCCCCCAGCAGCCCGGCGAAGCGCTTGGAGCTCTCGAGCGCGCCGGTGGTGTCCTCCCACTGACCCTGACCGCAGACGATCACCATGCTCAGCCGGCCGCGCAGCCACTCGAGGTGGTCGCCGTGCAGGTGCGGAACGTAGTCGGCGGGGTTGTTGAAGTAGACGGCGTCGCCACGCTCACCCCAGCCGACCTCCGAGACGTCGTAGATGCCGCTCTGGCAGATCGCGAGCGGGAACAAGTCGGCGCGCTTGAGCGCGAAGTTGGCGGCGTGGTAGGCGCCGAAGCTCGGCCCGGTGACGGCGATCTCCTGCGCGCCGCCGCAGTCCTCGGCGATGAACGGGGCGACCGCGCCGAGGATCCATTCCTCGTAGGCCCCGTGCCGGCGCGCGCGCTCTTCGAGCGCGAGCGAGCCGTCGTGCCATGTCTGGCCGTCGATCGTGTCGACGCAGTAGAGCTTCACGCGCCCCGTGTCGATCAGTCCGGCGATCGCGTCGACCATGCCCATGCTCTCGTAGTCGTGGCGATGGCCACGCTCGGAGGGGAATGCGAGCAGCGGCCGCCCGTAGTGGCCGTATGCGATCAGGCCGAGGCCGTCGGGGTGCAGCGAGACGTCGCGGCGTTCCATGTCGTCCGAACGATCTAGGCCGAGCGCAGGTACGCGAGCACCGCGAGTACGCGGCGGTGGTCCTCGACCGTCGGCGTGAGGTCCAGCTTGGAGAAGATGGAGGTGACGTGCTTCTCGACCGCGCGCTCGGTCACGACCAGCGCCTCGGCGATCGCGGAGTTCGAGCGGCCCTCCGCCATCAGGCCGAGCACCTCGCGCTCGCGCGGCGTGATCGACTGCAGCGGGTCCTCGCGCCTGCGGCGGCCGAGCAGCAGCGCGACCACCTCGGGATCGAGCGCGGAGCCGCCGCTGGCCACGCGCCGCACCGCGTCGGTGAAGGAGTCCACGTCGGCCACGCGATCCTTGAGCAGGTAGCCGGTGCTCTCGGTCGACTGGGACAGGAGCTCGAGCGCGTAGGCCTCCTCGACGTACTGCGAGAGCACGAGCACGCCGGTGCCCGGGTGCTCCTTGCGGATCGCGTGCGCGGCGCGCAGGCCCTCGTCTGTGTGGGTCGGCGGCATCCGCACGTCGACGACCGCCACGTCCGGCTTGTGCGCGCCGACCTTGCGCAGCAGGTCCTCGGCGTCGCCCGCCTGTCCCGCGACCTCGAAGCCGGAGTCCTCGAGCAGCCGCACTAGGCCCTCGCGCAGCAGCACGGAGTCGTCTGCGATCACGACGCGGATGGGCGCGCTCATACGGGGATCTCAGCACGAAGCAGGGTGCCCGCGCCCTCCGGTGAGGTGAGCACGAGCGTGCCGTCGAGCGCGGAGATGCGGTCGGCGAGCCCGCGCAGGCCGGATCCACGGCCCGGATCGGCCCCGCCGATGCCGTCGTCGGCCACCTCGACGACGGCGTGGCCGTTGCCGCGCGACACCGACACGCGGGCCTGCGAGGCGTTGGCGTACTTGACGACGTTGGTGAGCGCCTCGGCGACCACGAAGTAGGCGGCGGCCTCGACCGGTGGCGGCAGGCGGTCGGGCGGCGTGCGCTCGAGCTCGACCGGCACGGGGGAGCGGCCGGCGAGCGCCTCGATAGCCGCCTTCAGGCCGCGGTCCGACAGCACCGCCGGATGGATCCCGCGCGCGAGCTCGCGCAGCTCCTCGAGCGCGCGGCCGAGCTCGTCCTGCGCGCCGCCGAGCAGCTGCTCGGCGCCCTTCGGGTCCTTGTGCAGCCGGCTTTGCGCCAGCCGCAGCGTGAGCGACAGCGCGACCAGCCGCTGCTGTGCGCCATCGTGCAGGTTGCGCTCGAGCCGCCGGCGCTCCGCTGTGCCGGCCTCGACGATCCGGGCGCGCGAGCGGCGCAGCTCCTCGACGCGCGCGCGCAGCTGCGCCTGCAGCCGCTCGTTCTCGATCGAGAGGCCGGCGGCGACCGCGACGGATTGCATCAGCTCGGCGTCGTCGCACAGCGTGCGGTCGTGCACGATCGCTCCGACGCGCCGCCCCTCGCGCTCGACCGCGGTCCAGGCGCGAGCGGGGTCGTCCTCCTCGGGCAGCTCGGCGGGCCGGCCAGCGTGGTCGACCCAGCGGCCCGAGTCCTCGAGCCAGTAGACGACGTGCAGCGAGCGATCGCCCAGCGCCTTGGAGAGCAGCTCGCGCAGCCCGCTGCGGTCGGCCGCATCGCCCATCTTGCGCAGCAGCTCGGAGACCGCGCCGGCCTGCACGACACGCGAGCGCAGCAGCCCGAACAGGAAGCCGTACGGCGTGAGCGCGAAGAAGACCAGCCCGAGCAGCCCGGTGGCGCTCTCGAGCGCGTCGGGGCCGTTGACCGCCATCGTGGTGAGCTGGCCCGCGAGCACGACCAGCAGGCAGATGCCCGACCAGAGCACCGGTGCCATGGCCCGGCGCTGCGGCTGCGTCGCCGCCTGCCAGCGCTGGACGAGCACGTAGAGGATGTAGCCCACGATGAGCACCGCCACCGCGGACGTGAGCACGTCGAACACGGTGAACAGGAGCTCGTGGTCTCCGAGGCCGATCGCCGACGGCGGGCAGTCGACGCAGCCCTCCTCCTCCAGGTCGGCCAGCATCAGCGTCGGCAGCGGACCGACGACCGACAACCCGTAACCGGCCGCCAGCACCTTGCGCAGGCGCGGCGAGTCGATGCGCCCGTCGGGATACGCGAGCAGCATGTGCACGAAGACTGCGAGGTACAGGTTCGACAGCAGCACGCCGATCGTGAACAGCCACGAGCCGTCCGCGGCCGTCAGGCTGCCGAGGAAGAAGGCGAAGCCGACCGCCGTCATCAGCACGCCGAAGCGGTTGTCGGGCCGGCGCCACCACGCGAACAGCCCGGCGCCGATGAACGACCAGCCGAGGAACAGGCCGATCGCCGCCGTGGCGCCGCGGTTCTCGACGTGCTCGGACGACAGCATGATCGCCAGGGCCACCAGCCCCACGACGATGCCCTCGATCGCGACGAGCCCGAGCGCGCGCCGCAGGCCGGTCACGGTCCGAGCAGCTCCTGCACGCGCTCCCCCGAGAGCTCGGCCTTGG
>Ga0126306_10000260_pt1 | contig 22298 bp, 19 predicted proteins | sample Plot27_FD_92592 | JGI IMG/M metagenome (GOLD analysis project Ga0126306, IMG submission 92592) | Serpentine soil microbial communities from UC McLaughlin Reserve, CA, USA - Plot27 | ecosystem: Environmental > Terrestrial > Soil > Grasslands | place: USA: UC McLaughlin Reserve, Lake County... | reverse complement strand
CGTCGCAAGCGCGTGGTCTGTCGGAACGTCGTCCCCCACAGCTGCTCTGGCGTGCACTTCCGCGAGCGTGCTGCGCGGTTTCTCAGACGGCTTTGTGCAACAGCCTCCGCGATTCGCAGCAGCCGGTGTATAGCGCGGAAGCGGCGAGATCAGAGTGCCGCTTCTCCCATGGGAGCGGCACTTTCGGCGGTCGGCGGAAACCGGGTGCCTGCGCGCTACAGATGTCCGCGGCTCTACTTGGGATGAGCATCGGGGCGCCCGTTAGAAAGCGACCGGCTCGGACTCGTTCGTGGAGTTTTCGGGCAGTCACAGCCTGCGGCGGGAGTAAGAGAAGCCCACCACTGACGGGACCCCTGTTTTCACCCCGTGTTTCCCTCCTTGTGTTTCCCTCCATGTGTTTCGTTCTATGTGTTTCTCCCCTGAGCGCAACAGGCCGCCGCCCCGCCTTCGGGTGTTTCCTTGCTTCCTGCCTGGGCTTAGCGAGGAAGGGGGGTCCGACGCTTTGCGCCGGACCCCCCTTCCTCGACCTGCCACGTAAACGGGGCGGGCAAGCTCAGGCGGGCGCTGGTGGGCCGGGGGCGGGGCGGCGGCAGGGGATCGGGCCAGGCAGATCAGATAGGCAGGAATGCGAGTGAGCCGAGGCGATGACTCTCGAGGCGGGCGCGACAGAATCCAAATAAGACGGGGGAGACGAGTAGGACGGGAGCGTGGCGGGGTTCGGGCGTCGGGCGGTCTGGTGTCTCTCGGCTCGGCTCGGGGTGTGGCTGGTGATGGCGCTGCGGTCTGCTGGTCCTGGGGTCGTCGTGTCTGGTGCCCTGGCTCGAGCTCGGGGTCCCTGTCGCTCGTTGCGCCAGAGGGCCCGTCCCTGCTCACGGGCAGCCGCACGCGCACGTCCGCCCGCTCCTGACCCCGCGCCGACGCTCGCCCGCTCGGCATCGGCTCCGAGGGGGGGGCCGTTTCGCGACCTGCGGGCCTTTCTAGAGCAGAGGCCTATGACCGACGAAGCCCAGCGAGCGCCTGACGATCCATTTGGTGGCCACACTCGCGGCGGCATTACTTCCGAGCCGCGGCCCGCGGCGGAGGCTCACCGGTCGCCGGCGGCCGCGACCTTCCTCTCCCCCGACGAGTGCGCGCGACGCGCGATGCTCTCACGCAAGGCCATCTACCGGGCGATCGAGAGTGGGGACCTGCTCGCCTTCCGAGTTCGTGCGCGGTTGCGAGTCCCGGAGCAGGAGTTCAGGCGCTGGATCACCGCAGATCAGGTCTCGCACGCACCATCGGAACCGCCTCAGAGCGTTTCCGCCCGGAGGCCGGCTCCAGCGGGTAGCTTTCGGTCGGTGCTGGGAACGGCCGAACGGGGCCAGGCATGAGCGTCGAGCAGGTCGCTCGGCGCGACGGCACCAAGGTCTCGCGCGTCCGCTGGCGCGACGAAAACGGCAGGAACCGCTCCAAGACGCTCGGCCGCAAGCGAGACGCCGAGGTCTTCGACGCCGAGATCCGTCGGCTGCGGCGGCTGGGGGAGCTGGGACTCATGGACGCCGGCCGGATATCGCTGGCGGAGTTCGGAAAGGAGTGGCTGGTCGCCTACGCCATTCCGAACCTCGAGCCGACGACCCTGCGGACGTACGAGTCGCTGTGGGACCGACATGTCCTGCCGAACATCGGCGGCGTCGAGCTGCGCCAGCTGCGTCCCGCCGTGCTTGATCGCTTCCTCGCACAGCTCCAGCGCGACGGCCTCTCGCCCGCCAGCGTAAAAAAGGTCGCCGGGATGCTGCAGGGAGTCCTGCAGCGCGCCGTGGAGTGGGAGCGCATCGCCCAGAACCCGATGCGCGTGGCACACAAGCCGAAGGCCCGCCGGCGGATCGTGGTCCGTCCCATCGCCCCGGGCCAGGTCGAGCAGCTTCGGCATTACCTGCTCGCCGAGGGTCGGCTGCGCTGCGCAACGCTCGTGTCCGTTCTTGCCTACTCCGGGCTACGACCGGGCGAAGCCCTCGCGCTGAGCTGGGAGCGCGTCGGAGAGCGCACCATCGCCGTGACCGGCGCCAGCTCGATGGGCCGATTGAAAGGGACAAGACCGGCGCCGAGCGCACCGTGCGGCTTCTCTCACCGCTCGCCCAGGACCTCCCTGAGTGGCGGCTCGCCCAAGGCCGCCCAGAACCCGACACGATCGTGTTCCCTGGCGAATCGTCCGCCGGCACCCTCACCGCGGGCCAGTGGAACCGATGGACCCAAGGAACGTTCAGAGCCGCCAAGGTCGCGGTGGGCTGTCGAACGCGCGCGCATACGACCTGCGGCACTCGTTCGTCTCGCTCCTGATTCACGAGGGCCAGTCGATCCTCGAAGTCGCTCGGCAGGCCGGTCACTCGCCGCAGACATGCCTACGCGACTACGGCCACCTCTTCGACGAGTTCGACCCCTCTGAACGAGAGCAGGCCGAGGCCGTCATCGGCGCCGCCCGTGCAAGCTCGTACCTTTCTCGTACCCCTCGGCGGACGCGAACCGGCGCGAAGCCGCCGCAGAGCGGATCACCCCTAAAGCGGGATGTCCCAGAGCGGGAACCAGCGGGCCGTGTCCTCTTCCCAGGGCAGCTCGCGGGCGAGCTGGGCCTTGATGCGGAACTCGGCCTCGGTGTCGCGGGCCTGCGTGCCGGGCGCCGGCACGAACGGGTAGTAGGTGCCGCGCTTGAAGTTGTAGATGAAGTAGATCGGCTTGCCCTTCTCGTCCTGGAAGGCGAACACGGCGGCCAGCAGGCGGTCGCCGTACCCGGCGCCCTGGAGCTCGACGGAGACGGTGTTCATCGCCACGACCAGGTCGTCGAAGTCGGGGTCGCGCAGGATCAGCCAGCGATAGTCGTACTCGTCATCGTGGGTCGCGACCTTGGTGCCGGTCTCCTCGGCGGTGCCGGCCAGGAGCTGCTCCGTCTCCTCGACGATCTGCTTGAAGTCGGCCGTAGCGATCGGCTGGAAGACCACGCCGGCGCACTGCTTCGACTTCAGTCCGAGCCCGGTCTCGAGCGTGATGTTCGCGGTCGTCATCGCGAACAGGCGATCCGGGGCCGCGCCCTTCAGCTTCCCCCTGGTGCCTAGGAGGCCGTCGAGAAAGCCCACCGGGCTAGGCGGCGATCGCCGCGCCGCCGCTCTGGAGCTGGGCCTCGAGCCGCTGCAGCGCCTCGATCCGCTTCTCCGTCGGCGGGTGCGTCGAGAAGAGCGTCGCGGCGGTGCGCTTCACGCTCGTCGGGATGATGAAGAACGCGTTCATCCGCTCGGCCTCGCGCAGGTCCGTCGTGGGCACGCGCTGCATCGCGTGCGAGATCTTCACCAGCGCCGAGGCGAGCGCGCTCGGCCGGCCGGTGACGATCGCGGCGCCGCGATCGGCGCCGTACTCGCGATAGCGCGACAGGGCCATCATCAGGAAGAACGAGATGACGTAGACCGCGAACGAGACGAGCAGGACGATCGCGAAGCTCGGGTTGTCGTCGCTGTCGCCGCCGAAGAAGAACCCGAACTGGGTGATGATCGCGGCGAGGCTCGCGAAGAAGCTCGCGATGGTCATGATCAGCACGTCGCGGTGCTTCACGTGCGACAGCTCGTGCGCCATCACGCCCTCGAGCTCGCTGGGCGACAGCGTCCGCATGATGCCCGTGGTGGCGCACACGGTCGCGCTCTTCTGGCTGCGGCCGATGGCGAACGCGTTCGGCACGTCCGTGTCCGCAACGGCGATCCGAGGCTTGGGCAGGTCGGCCTGGATGCAGAGCTTCTCGATCATGGCGTGGAGCCCCGGCGCCTCCTGTGGCGAGACCACCTTCGCTCCCATCGCCGACAGCGCCAGCTTGTCCGACAGGAACAGCTGGCCGAGCGACAGCGCGCCCATCACCACGACGACCGTGATCAGCCCCGCGCCCGCCTGGAGCAGCACCACGATGAACACCACGTAGAGGAGCCCGAGCAGGAACATCGTCAGGATCATCCGCGCCGCAAGGCCCGGATCGCGAGGGAACACTGCCTTCTGCTGCGCCATGACAACAAGATTAGTGACTCGTGGGTGCTGTCTTGCATGAGGAGGACACCGGGTTGCCGCGGCGAGGCACATTGCTAGAGTGCGGCCGTCGCGAGCGCTGAAAAGCCCTGCATAACGCCGGTAAACGTGGGGGACCCGGTCGCGCTCCGAGCCGTATGAAGAAAAGCTTCCTGCTTCCAATCACGCTTGCCGTCTTGGCATTCCTCGTGCTGCCCATGCCGGGCAGCTCGGCACCGCTGTCGAGCCGCATCGATCAGAAGAAGCAGCAGATCCAGAGCCATAAGGCGAAGGAGGGCGTGCTCAGCACGACGATCGAGCGCTTCAGCAGCCGGATCGACGCCGTTCAGGGCGAGATCTCGGCCACCGAGCGGCGGCTGAACCAGGTGCAGACCAGCCTCGACCGGCAGAAGGAGAAGCTGCTCGCCGTGCGCAATCGCCTCGAAGCCGCGCGCGACCGGCTCGAGCGGCTGCGCAGCCGGCTCGCCACGGCTCGCACCGTGCTGGCGAAGCGGCTGGTCGAGATCTACAAGGCGGATACGCCCGACGCGCTCACCGTGATCCTCGAGGCCGATGGCTTCGGCGACCTGCTCGAGCGCGCCGAGTTCCTGAAGCGGATCTCGGAGCAGGATCGGGAGATCACCGACCAGGTGCGCGGGCTGCGCGACAAGGCGCAGGATCAGGCCGTCCAGCTCGCCGACCTGGAGGAGCAGGAGCAGGTGGTGGCGGAGCGGATCCTGCGCCAGCGCGACCAGGTCGCCGCCGTGGAGAACAAGCTCGTGGGCGCGCGCGACCAGCTCGCCGCGGCACGAGCGGACAGGCGCGGCGCGCTGGCCCAGGTCCAGTCGAGCCGGCACGAGCTCGAGGGCGACCTCGCCGCGCTCGAGAAGGAGCAGGCTCGCGTTCAGGCGGCGCTGCAGGGCGCGGGACAGACCTTCAACGGTCCGGTTCGGCAAGGGAGCGGCTCCTTCGTATGGCCGGTCAGCGGCCCGGTCGTGTCGGGCTTCGGCATGCGCTGGGGCCGGCTCCACGCCGGCATCGACATCGCGGTGCCGTCAGGCACGGCGATCCACGCGGCCGACTCGGGCCGGGTCGTGCTGATGGGCTGGGTGGGGGGCTACGGCAACTACACCTGCATCCAGCACACGAGCAGCCTGTCCACGTGCTACGCGCACCAGTCGGCGTTCGCGACCTCGAACGGCGCGTCGGTCAGCAAGGGCCAGGTGATCGGCTACGTGGGCTGCACCGGCCACTGCTTCGGCGACCACCTCCACTTCGAGGTGCGCGTGGGCGGCGCGCCGGTCGACCCGCTCGGCTACCTCTAGTGCCGGCGGAAGCGCCCTAGGCGCCTGACGCTGCAGTTGCCGTTGGCGTCGCACGCGGTGCTCACGAGCAGGTTCGCCCGGCGGCCGCGAATCCGCACGACCTTGGTGAAGGCACGCGTCCGCCGGCCCGCGAGCACGCGGAAGCTCCTGCCGCCGTCGCGGGAGACCAGCAGGCCGAATCGCACGTGGCCGGCCAGCTCGTGGCCGCGCTCGGTGCGGTCCGGGGTGCGCCTGACCCGCACGCGGACCCGGTTGCCATGCCGGCGCACGCGCGCCCGTGAGCGGGGCGGGAGCACGTCGTAAACGCGCGCGACCTCGACGGCGTGCATGCCGTCCGCCACGCCGGCTCCCGTGAACTGATTCCAGCCGGCGCCGGCCGCCGACCGGGTGAGCACCTCGCCCACCTGCTCGGAGGCGAGCCGCGGCTCCGCCTGCCAGGCGAGCGCGGCGAGCCCGGACACGATCGGGGCGGCGAAGCTGGTCCCCTCGCCGTAGGCGTAGCGCGCGCCGCCGATGCCGGCGAGCGTCTCGTCGCAGCCGTCCTCCGTGGTCCACGGCGTGGCGGTCGTGGCGGGCAGCGTGGAGAAGACGCCAAAGCGGCAGTCGCCCGCGCTCGCGCCCGGTGCCGCCAGGCTCACGAACCGGTTGTGCGTGGAGAAGCCGGCCGGCTGGCCGTTCGGCATCGTGGCTCCGACGGACAGCCCGATGCCGCGTGCGCCGCGGACGCCGCCGATCAGCGCCGCGGGGAACTCGAGCGGGTTGCCGGTGTCGCCATGGTTGCCCGACGCCGCGACCGGCAGCACATCGTTGAAGAACGCCGTCTCGAGCGCGCGCGCCTGCGAGATCGAGAAGCTGGTGCCGGCGAGGCTCATGTTCACCACGCGCGCCCTCGCCCGGATCGCGATGTCTATGCCACTGAGGAGATCCGAGAGGTCGAAACGGCCCTCTGTGTCGCGCGACGCGCGGATGGCGAGGATCTTCGTCCGACCGGCCACACCCCGGCCGCCGAGCCCGTTGTCGTTCAGCGCGGCGATCAGACCGGTCACGAACGTGCCGTGGCCCACGAAATCCGTCACGTCGGAGCTGCGCGAGGAGGTGTCCACCGCGCGCCTGATCTGGCCGGCGAACTCCGGGTGGTTCACGTCGAGGCCGGTGTCGACCACCGCGACGAGGCGGCTCGAGCCGCCGCCGAGGGCGGCGATCGCCTCGCCCGCCCGGACGGTGTCGTACGCCCACGTGAACTTGATGCGGCTGTCCGGGTCGAGCCGGTCGAACTCGTCGACGGCGACGGCGAGCGTGGGGTCGGGCTCGAGGTAGGCCACGCGCGGGTCGACTCTCAGTGCCGCCACGGCGGCCGCGCCCGATGGCACGCGCGCGGCGATCACGGCGGTGAGATCAAGGCGCTCCGCGCGCCCGCCGAGGGCCTCGATCGCGGCGGCCACCGCGTCCATGTCCTCGTGCGCGCGGGCGCCCACCAGCAGGCGCGCGGGCGCATCGGAGCGGGCGATCCGGGCGAGCGCCACACCGTTCGCGGCGGCCGAGGTGCGCGGGCGCTCCGGGAGCGGGAGCGGGAGCACGCGCGCGCCCGTGGCGTGCGGCGCCGTGCGCAGCGCGGCGCGGAGCTGCTCGCGCTCCATCATCCCCGTCGATGCCTGCGCGGTCGCGGCAAGGAGCGGCGCCGCACAGAGGAGTCCCGCGAGCACCGCTCTACGCACATCGGAGATGGTAGGGCCGCCCGCTAGCTTTCGCCGTCCGTGCAGTCGGAGATCCACATCGGGCCACTCGACCTGAAGACGTTCGGCATCTGCTTCGCGCTCGGCTTCCTTGCCTCGGGCGTGATCATCAGCCGGCGCTTCAAGGAGCTCGACAGGCCGCCGGACTGGAGCTACGAGATGGTGTTCGCGGCGCTGATCGGCGGACTGATGGGCTCGCGTCTGGACTACGTCATCCAGAACTGGGACAAGGTCTCCGGCGACCCGCTCGGAAACATCGTCAGCGGATCGGGGCTCGTGTGGTTCGGCGGGCTGGTCGGGGGCGCCATCGGCGTGGTCCTGTGGGCGTACTGGCGCGGCTTCCTCGGGTGGCAGCTCTTCGACCTGGCCGCGGTGCCGCTGGCGATCGGGTACGCCATCGGGCGCATCGGCTGCCAGCTCTCCGGCGACGGCGACTACGGAACCCACTCCGACCTGCCGTGGGCGATGTCGTATCCGGACGGCACGGTGCCCACCACGGACACCGTGCACCCCACGCCCGTCTACGAGACGCTCGCGATGGGGCTCGCCGGGATCGTTCTGTGGCGGTTGCGCGACCGGTTCGCGCCCGGAGTGCTGTTCGGGCTCTACCTGATGGTCGCGGGTGTGGAGCGCTTCCTCGTGGAGTTCATCAGGCGCAACGACGAGGTCGCGGCCGGGCTCACACAGCCTCAGCTCATCTCGCTTGTGCTGTTGGCACTCGGTGCGGCGATCGTGGCCGTGCGCGGACGCGTGCCGCGCGCCGCGACCGCCTGAGCGCAGCTCCGAGCGCGGCCGCGGCACATAGCGCTAGCGCCACCGAGGCACCCGCCGCGCTGTGGGCGTGGAAGGACACCTCAATGCCCACGATCGCGGCGGCCACCGCCACGCCCGCCCCGGCCGCCATGGCGCGGGCGGGGTTCCCGGTGTGGGCGCGGACGGCCACGGGCGGCCCGATCAGCACGGCGAGCACCAGCAGGGCGCCGAGGCCCTGGACCGCGACGGCCACCGCGGCGGCGAGCAGCACCAGCAGCGCGAGCCGGGTCAGGCCCGGCCGGATGCCGGCCCCCGCGGCACCGGCCGCGTCGAACGCGACCGCGGTCAGCGGCCTGTGGAGAGCGGCGAGCGCGCCTCCGCCGAGCACGAGCAGCAGCGCGGCGGCGACCAGGTCGCCGTCGGTCACGCCGAGCGGATCGCCGAAGAGCAGCTCCTCGAGCCGTTGCGGCGCCTCGGGGGCGAGCGCGAGCAGCGCGCCGAGCCCGACGAGGCCGGTGACCGCGATCGCGGTGCCGGTGTCGGGCCCCACGCGCGCGTCGCGCGACGCGAGGGCGATCAGGGCGGCGGCCACGAGCGCGCCGCCGGCGGCGCCGAGCAGGACCGGCGCGCCGGCCAGCGCGGCGAGCACCAGCCCGGGGAGGAGCCCGTGTGAGAGCGACTCGGCCCCGTAGGCCAGCCGCTCCGTGACGATCCAGAAGCCGAGCGCGCCACACAGCGAGCCGACCATCGCCAGCTCCAGCAGCGCCCGCCTGTCGATGCCGGACCGGAGCGGGTCGATCAGGAAGTCGATCACCTCCATCGCGTCACCGCTCGTCCTCGTGCGCGTGACCGTGCTCGTGGTGCTGCACGGTCACCGCGCGGCCGCCCTCCAGCAGGATGAGCTCGTGGCCGTAGGTCGCCTTGAGGGTCTCGCGGTCGAGCGTCGAGGCCGGGTCGCCGAACGCCAGCTGGCGCCTGTTCAGGCACAGCACGAGGTCGTAGGAGCGCGCGCTCTCCACATCATGGCTCGCGACGAGCAGCGTGCGACCGCTCTCGCGCAGCTCGCCGAAGACGCGCTCGATCAGGGTCGCGCTGGCGGGATCCACGCCCGACAGCGGCTCATCGAGCAGGAGCACCGGGGAGTCCTGCACGAGCGCCCGCGCGAGCAGAGCGCGCTGGCGCTGGCCGCCCGACAGCTCGCCGAAGCGGATGTCCGCCTGATCGGCGAGGCCCACGTGCTCGAGCGTGGTTCGAGCGGCGTGGCGGTCGGCACGCCTCGGCGGAAGCCACCAGCGGCCGTTCGCCAGCGTGCCCATGGTCGCCACGTCGAGCGCTGTCACGGGGAAGTCGAGCCGGGTGCGATCGGTCTGCGCCACGTGCGCGGGCCGTCCGCTCACCTCGACGCGGCCGGCCACGGGCTCGAGTTCGCCGAGGAGGACGCGGAACAGCGTGGTCTTGCCGCCGCCGTTCGGACCGAGCACGCACACGGACCTCCCGGGCGCCACCTCGAACGACACGTCCTCCAGCACCGGCGCGCCGTCGTAGGAGGCAGCCATGCCATCGACCGTTACGGCGTTCACGCCGTAACCGCCCGGCGCGGCCCTGCTCCGGCGATCACGCACACGAGCGCGCCGAGCACCGCGATCGGGGGCCCGGGCGGCACGTCCAGCCAGTAGGCCAGGTAGAGGCCGACCGCTCCCTCGGCGAGGGCGAGCGCGAGTGCGCACGCGATCAGGCCGCGGATGCTGCCGGTGAGCATGCGCGCCGCGGCGGCCGGCAGGACATAGATCGCGGTCACGAGGAGGGCGCCCACCGCCGGGATCGCAGCAACGGCGGCAACGCCCACGAGGCAGAGCAGCATGAGGTCGGCCCGGTGCGCGGGGAGGCCGAGGCCTGTCGAGCTGTCCGGGTCGAAGCCGACCGCGGACCACGTGCGGCCCAGGAGAATGGCGGCGACGATGGCCACGGCGGCCACCGCGCCCGATATCGCGAGGTCCTCGGGACCCAGGCCGAGGAGCGTCCCGAACAGGAGCCGATCGACGGCCGCGCCCGACTCGAACACGTCGCTCGCGAGGATCACCCCGACGGCCAGGGCCGCGACGAGCAGGAGCGCCGTGCCCTCACCGTGCTCGCGCGCGCGACCGCCGGCCGTCTGCACGCCGCCCGCGTACCCGAGCGCGACGGCGATCCCGGCGATCGTCGGGCTGACGCCGGACGCGTCGGCGAGCACGAGGCCGGGGAAGGTGGCCGAGCCGGCGGCGTGCGTGAAGAACGCGAGCCGCCTCAGCACGACCCACGCGCCGAGCACCCCGCCCGTCACGGCGAGCAGAATCAGCTCGAAGAGCGCCTCGCGGAGAAACGGAAGATCCGCCAGATCGGTGGGCGGTGGCACCGGCGGAGCTTAACGAGAATGATTCTCACAACTGCCGGCATCCCGGATGAAGCGGCGCGACACGGCCTGGAGCTCCTCGTCGTGCTGGACCGAGCGGTGGTGGCCGCCGGGCATAACGAGGAGGCGCTTCGGCTCCCGCGCTGCTTCGTGCAGCCGTTCGCTGATCTCATACGGCACCTGCTCGTCGCCGCGCGCATGCATCAGGAGCAGTGCCGTTTCCGGGCCGAGGCGGGCGGCGGCGGCGTAGATGTCAAGCGACTCCAGCCACGGACCGGTCGCCTCGCGGTCGCACCGGAAATGGAGCTCCTGCCCTGAGCGCAGGAAGCGCGCAAGCCCATCCTCGGGTGCTGGGCAAATTGCGACCACCGCGCTGATCGCGTCCGACCTCGCTGCCGCATGAATCGCCTGGAAGCCGCCCATGCTGGAGCCGCGGAGGGCGATGCGCGGTGCGTGCGCGCGGAGGAGGTCGGCCATCGCCAGCGCGTCGTCGAAGGCCGACGGCCCGAACTGCCCCTCCGAGCGGCCGTGGCCGCGCGCGTCGTACGCCAGCGCCGCCATGCCGTCGGCGCGGCATCCGCGGGCGAAGTCGAAGTGGCTCTCCTTCGCGGAGCCGGCGCCGTGCAGGACCACCACGCCCACGTCCGGCTCCTCCTCCGGCAGGAAGAGCGCGTAGGAGAGGCCGTCGTGCATGCCGAGCTCTGGCGCGGTGGGCGTGGGATGCCGCATCGGGTCCTTCATAATCGCCGCTCCATGTCGGCGCTTGCGGTCTCGCACGTGTATCCGCTCGGCTCGCGTCTCAACGAGCGCGGCCGGCTCGAGGTGGGCGGCTGCGACGTGATCGACCTGGCCGCCGGGTTCGGCACGCCCGCGTACGTGTACGCGGAGGACGACATGCGCGCCCGCGCACGGAGCTTCGCCGAGGCGTTCCGCGCCCGCACCGAGCACTTCGAGATCGTCTACGCGAGCAAGGCGTTCCCCTGCACGGCGGTGTACCGGCTGTTCGCGGAGGAGGGCCTGTCGGCGGACGTGGCGTCGGGCGGCGAGCTGCATCTCGCGCTCGCGGCGGGCATGCATCCGCAGCGCCTCTACATGCACGGGAACAACAAGTCGCCGGCCGAGCTCGACTACGCGATCGAGAGCGGTCTCGGCCACATCGTGGTGGACTCGTTCGACGAGATCGAGCGCCTCCGCGGCCGCGGGCAGCGCGTGCTCCTCCGGGTCACGCCGGGAATCGAGCCGACCACGCACGAGTTCATCCAGACCGGCCAGGTGGATTCCAAGTTCGGGTTCCAGGTGGACGAGGTGGAGCGCGCGGTCGCGGCCTGCGCCGACGCCGGCCTCGAGCTGTGCGGCCTCCACGCCCATATCGGCTCCCAGATCCTCGACGTGGACGTGTTCGAGAAGCTCGGCGAGCTGCTGGCCGGCATGGGCGACTGGCCGCTCCTGAACCTCGGCGGCGGTCTCGGCATCGCCTACACCGCCGACGACAGCCCGCCCTCCGTCGAGGAGTACGTGGACGCGCTGCTCCGGCACGCGCCCGAGGATGTGACGGTCCTGTGCGAGCCGGGCCGGGCGCTGGTGGGGAACGCGGGCGTCACGCTCTACACGGTCGGGACGATCAAGCGGATCGCGGGCGTGCGCACGTACGTGGCGGTGGACGGCGGGATGTCCGACAACCTGCGCCCGATGCTGTACGGCGCCCGCTACGAGGCGGAGATCGCGGATCGGTTCGGCGGGGGACAGCTGTGCACGATCGCCGGCATGCACTGCGAGTCGGGCGACGTGCTCGTCCGCGACGTTGAGCTGAACGACCCGCGCGTGGGCGACGTGCTCGTCATCCCCGCGACCGGCGCGTACTCGCACGCCATGGCGAACAACTACAACGCCGTCCCGCGGCCGCCCGTGATCTTCTGCGGGGACGGCGACGCCCGCGTGGTGGTCCGCCGGGAGACCTACGAAGATCTGACGCTGCGTGACCAATGATTCGCATGGCAGCGCCGCGGGCACGGCCCGCGGCTCGCCGAACGGCCCCTTCCGCGTGGGCCTGCTGGGCCACGGCACGGTCGGCCGTGCCTTCGCCGAGCTGCTCGAGGAGCGCGCCGGCGCGATCGAGTCGGAGGTCGGACTGCGGCCCGAGCTCGCGGGTGTCCTGACCCGCAGCCGCGGCGACTTCGACGACATCCTCGAGCGCAGCGACCTGATCGTCGAGCTGATGGGCGGCATCGATCCCACCCGCGACTACGTCCTGCGCGCGCTCGACTCCGGCCGCCACGTGGTGACCGCCAACAAGCAGCTGCTCTCCCAGCACGGTGAGGAGGTGTTCGACGCCGCTCGCCGCGGCGGTGTCCAGCTGCGCTTCGAGGGCGCCGTGGCCGGCGTGGTCCCGGCGATCCGGGTCATGTCCGAGACGCTTGCCGCCGCCCACATCGAGCGAGTGCACGGCATCGTCAATGGCACCACCAACTACATCCTCAGCGAGATGGCTCGCACGGGCGCGAGCTACGAGGAGGCGCTCGCCGAGGCGCAGCGGCTCGGGTACGCGGAGGCCGATCCGACCGAGGACGTGACCGGCAAGGACGCCGCCGCGAAGATGGCGATCCTCGCGCGGCTCGCATTCAACGCGGCCGTGACGCTCGACAAGGTGAGCTACGAGGGCATCGAGCGGCTCACCGCCGACGACATCGAGTACGCCAAGGACCTCGGCCTGTCGCTGAAGCTGATCGGGTCGGCGACGCGGATCGACAGCGGGGTGGCGGTGCATGTGTATCCCGCCTTCCTGTACGCGGACCACCCGCTCGCGTCGGTGAACGGGGCGTTCAACGCGGTGACCATCGAGTCGCCGGCCATCACCGAGATCACGCTGTCGGGCCCGGGGGCGGGCGGGGTCCAGACCGCCAGCGCCGTGCTGGGCGACGTGATCTCGGCCATGATCCCGCCGCCGTCGCTGGTGCCGCCCGCGGAGGACGTGCCGCTGATCACGGACACGGAGTTCTCGTTCTACCTGCACCTCGAGGTGGCCGACCGCCCCGGCGTGCTGGCGCAGGTGGCTGAGATCCTCGGGATGCAGAGCGTGTCGATCAAGTCGGTCGTGCAGAAGGGGCTCGGCGACGAGGCGCGGCTCGTGATGGTGATGCACCCCGTGCTCGAGTCGAAGTTCCGCGCGGCCGTCGACCTGATCTCGCGGCTCGACTTCGTGCGCGAGCCGCCGCGGGTGATCCGGGTGATCGAGGAGACGTTCTGAGCCTCTGGCGCTACCGGGAGCGCCTGCCCGTCGAGCCGCTGGTGACGATGGGCGAGGGCGACACCCCGCTGATTCCCGCCCCTCACCTCTCGGAGCTGACCGGCGCCGAGGTGTGGCTGAAGCTCGAGGGGGCGAACCCGACCGGCTCCTTCAAGGACCGCGGGATGACCGTGGCCGTTAGCGCGGCGATCGGAGAGGGGGCGGAGGCGGTGATCTGCGCCTCCACCGGCAACACGGCCGCGAGCGCCGCCGCGTACGCCGCGCGCGCCGGCCTCCGCGGCGCGGTGATCGTGCCCGAGGGCAAGATCGCCACGGGCAAGCTCGCCCAGGCGCTGATGCACGGCGCGCGCGTGATCGCGCTGCGCGGCAACTTCGACGAGGCGCTGGCGCTCGTGCGCGAGCTGGCCACGCGGCACCCGATCGCGCTCGTGAACTCGGTGAACGAGTACCGGATCGAGGGCCAGAAGACGGGCGCGTTCGAGGTGTGCGACGAGCTCGGCGAGGCGCCCGACGTGATCTGCGTCCCGGTGGGGAACGCCGGCAACGTGACGTCGTGGTGGAAGGGCTTCCAGGAGTACGGGACGGCGCCGCGGATGCACGGCTACCAGGCCGAGGGGGCGGCCCCACTCTTGCACGGCGCACCGGTGGAGCACCCCGAGACGGTGGCGTCGGCGATCCGGATCGGCGACCCTGCGCGCTGGGAGGACGCGATGAACGCGTTCACGGCCTCTCGTGGCGAGGTCCGGGCGGTGTCGGACGCGGAGATCCTCGATGCCTACTCGCTCCTCGGCGCGCGGGAGGGGGTGTTCTGTGAGCCGGCGTCGGCGGCGTCGGTGGCCGGGCTCCTCAAGAACGGCGCCGAGGGCCGTGTGGTGTGCGTGCTCACAGGCCACGGGCTGAAGGACCCGCAGACCGCGATGAACCGCGCCGCCAGCGTGGTGCCCTGCGAGCCGGACATCGAGAGCGTCGAGCGCGCGGTGCTCGGATGAAGCGGCACCGCATCGTGCGCGTACCCGCCTCGTCGGCGAATCTCGGACCGGGCTACGACGTGCTGGCGGCCGCCCTGTCGCTGCACCTCGAGCTGGAGGTGGAGGAGACGGGCGAGTTCTTCGTGCACTCGGACGTTCCCGGCATCCCGACCGACCGCACCAACCTGTGCGTGCGCGCCTTCGAGCGCCTGCACCCGGCCGACGGAGTGAGCTTCCACATCCGCTCCGAGATCCCGCTCGCCGCGGGGCTCGGCTCGAGCGCGGCCGCGATCGTGGCCGGGCTCGCCGCAGCGGATCACATGTACGAGCTCGACGCAGCGCTGTTCGAGCTCGCGGCCGAGCTCGAGGGGCATCCGGACAACGTGGCGGCGGCGCTCCACGGCGGCTTCGTCCTGTGCCCCGGCCCAGGCGAGCCGCCGGTGCGGTTCGACCCCGCGCCCGGACTGGAGGGCGTGCTCGCGATCCCCAGCGGCGAGGTGCTCACGGCGGAGGCGCGCGCCGCGCTGCCCACGGAGATACCGATCGAGGACGCGGTGCACAACGTGGGCCACGCGGCGCTCCTGGTGCTCGGGCTCGCCAAGGACGACTTCAGCCTGATCGGGCACGGCCTGCGGGACCTGATCCACCAGCCCCGGCGGCGCTCGCTCTACCCGCGCTCGATGGAGCTGGTGGACCGAGCCGAGGAGCTGGGCGCGGTGGGGGCGACGATCTCCGGCGCCGGGCCGACCGTCCTGTTCTGGTGCCACTGGCAGCAGACCGGCAACCTCGTCGAGCGGCTGAAGGCGGAGGCGCGGGACGTGGAGGTCAGGCGCGCGACGTTCGCGCCCGGCGGCGCCGACGTGCGCCAGCTCTAGCCGGGGCGTCAGCGCATCCCGATCTCGCTGGCGAGGGTGTCCTGCACCTCGCGCGAGAGGCGCTTGCGCTCAAATCCCTTTAGTCCTGCGGGTTCACGATCCTGAACCGGACGGTCGCGGGGACGGAATCGAGCCCGGTGCGGCCTCTGGCGATCGCGGTCAGCTCGTAGTCCCCAGCCGTCAGCCGGCGCCCCCGAATGCGGCCGCTGAAGCGCATCCGGTTGAGGCCACGTCGCCCGTGCACCTGGAACCGCAGCCGTGCGCCGCCCGGGGCGACGCTGAAGCGAACGGTCGCCGCGTGGGAGAGGCGGAACCGAAGCCCAGTACCGGCGCGGCCGCGGCGCACAATCGCGGGCCCGCGCCGGGCGGGGGAGAACACGTCCGGCTTCAGGGCGAGTGCCGTGAGCGCAGGTCGTGCAGGCGCGTGCTGGTCCGGTCTCGGATCCGGCACCCAATCAGGCGCTGGGACCGGGCTGCCGCAGGCGGGCGGATTGACGGTCGCGGCCGTGATCTCGATGTCGTCGACGCCGACCCACTCGTCGCGCCCGGGGGCGTCGGTGGTCAACACCCGGACCTCCACCAGTCGCGCGTTGTCCGCGGCCGCCGGGAGCGCCACGCGGACGGGGGTCCCGAGCTCGTCGCCGGCGCGGTCGACCGAGTCGATCCCGACGTCGCTCCGAGTGGCGTCCGCCACGTATCCGCCCGGCACGTTGGCGAAGTCGCCGGTTCGGCCGACGCGGTACTGGACCGCCACCGGCTGCACGGCGTCGACGGCCGTGTCGATGTCGCGCAGCGTCAGCCGCACGGCGATGCCGGCCCGGCCGCGCGTGTCGAGCGCGATCACGAGCTGGGGAGCGCTCGCGGTGGCCGAGCCGCGCAGCGCGACGACCGGATTCGCCAGCTCGAACTCCGCCACGCCGGCCGCCAGGCCGATCGCGGCCGGGTCGGTCCGGTTCGCCGCGACGTCCACCGGAGTGCCGGACCCGTCGGCCACCACGTCGCGCGGGTCCGTGCCGGGCGCCGCCACGAGCCCGTCGCCTCGGTATCCGACGATTCCGGGCACGCCCGACCAGTCGTCGTCGGCGCGGATCAGGTTCGCGTCGGACCAGCTCTGGGCGAGCGGGGGTTGGACGCCGGCCAGTGCGCAGCAGGCTGCGATCAGTGCTTGGTGCATGCGCGTCTAAGCCGTGGGGCGGCCGAACTCGCCCCCCGGTACCGTCCGCGGAAGTGAGCGACCGGGTCGACGCTGCGGGCGGGGTGGTGGAGCGGGATGGCAGGGTGCTGCTGGTCCACCGCCCGCGCTACGACGACTGGACCTTCCCCAAGGGGAAGCTCGACCCGGGCGAGTCGTTCGAGGACGCGGCGCTGCGCGAGGTGCAGGAGGAGACCGGTGTGCGCTGCACCCTGGACCGCGAGCTGCCGTCCAGCCAGTACGAGGTCAACGGGCGCTCCAAGCTCGTGCGCTACTGGCTGATGGCGCCGGAGGCCGAGCTCGAGTTCGCGCCGAACGACGAGACCGACGACCTGCGCTGGGTCACGCCGGACGAGGCGCGAGCGCTCCTCACATACGACCGTGACCGGGACGTGCTCGCGGCGCTCTGAGGCAGGTCGAGCCGGGCGACCGCTAGGCCGCTAGGCCGCCGCGAGCACCGGTCGCCGGTCAGCCCACGGGCGCGCCGCCTCGAGCTGCGCGGCCAGGCTGAGCAGCGTCGCCTCGCCTGCGGGCCGTCCGGCGAGCTGGACCCCGGTGGGCAGCCCGTCGTCGCCGTGGAACAGCGGCAGCGACAGGGCCGGCTGGCCCGTCACGTTGAAGATGGCGGTGTACGGGGTGAACTCCCCGCTCCGGCGGAAGTCCTCCCACGGGTCGTCGCTGCACGCGTCGATCGCTCCGATTGGCAGCGGCCGCTGGGCGAGCGCCGGCGTGAGCACCACGTCGTACGTCTCCCAGAGCGCGATGATCGTCCGCGACACGGCTCCGAGCTGCGTGCGCGCCAGCAGGTAGTCGAGCGCGCTGCGCTCGCGAATCCCCTGGTACATCGTCCACGAGAGCGGCTCCACGAGCTCCTCGGTCGGCTCCCGGCCGGTGACCATCCCGCCGAAGAAGATGCCCAGCGAGATCGGCGTTCCGAACGCGAGCACGAACGTCTCGAGCAGATCCTGACCGATCCACGGAGCTTCGATCTTCTCGACGTCGTGTCCCAGCGCTGACAGGACCTGCGCCGCCTCGGTCGCGCCGCGAGCGCACTCGGGGTCGAGCGGGGCGTCGATGGCGGCGGTGAGGGTGTGGCCGATCTTGAGTCGGCCGGGCTCACGCTTGACCGCGTCCGCGAACGGCTCCGAAGGAGGAGGTGCCCACGTGGTGTCGCCGATCTCGTAACCGCTCAGGATGTCCAGCATCTGGGCCGTCTCGGCGACCGTTCGGGTGAGCGTGCCGTCCTGCACGAGGAAGTCGTCGCCGAGATCGGGGCCGCGCGAGATGCGCCCGCGGGTGGGCTTCAGGCCAACGAGCCCGGTGCACGCCGCCGGGATCCGGATCGATCCACCGCCGTCGCTGCCATGGGCAAGCGGGACCATGCCGCCCGCGACGGCCGCGGCGGCGCCGCCACTCGAGCCGCCGGGCGTGCGGTCGGTGTCCCACGGGTTGCGGGCCGGCCCGAACCGGCGCGGCTCCGAGACGGGCAGGATCCCGAACTCGGGCATGTTCGTCTTGCCGACGATGACGAAGCCCGCGTCGCGCACGCGGCGCGTCACGTACGAGTCGTGCGCCGGCACGAAGTCGCCGAACAGGTCCGACCCCATCGTGTACGGCATCCCCTGCACAGGGGTGGTGTCCTTCATGGCGATCGGAACGCCGGCGAACGGCCGCGGATCGTCACGGTCGATCTTGGCCGCGGCCTCGAGCGCGCCATCCGCGTCGATGTGGACGAACGCATTGAGGCTGGGCTGCAGCTGCTCGATCCTCTCGAGCGCCGCCGTCACCAGCTCGGTCGAGCTGACCTGCCCCATACGAACGAGCGTGGCCAGCTCACCGGCCGGTCCGAAGAGAAGATCCTGCGACAAGGTCAGCGCAGCCTACCGGCGCCTGTGTAACGCGGGCGTAACTGCAGCGGCAAAGGACTGCACCACCGGCCCGCCGCCCGGGCCCAAAACCGGGGTTGGGCGCGTTATGCCCCCACATGGGGGCAAAAGTCGACCTACCCCGGATGAAGGAGGTTGCTCGGCGCCAGTGGGGCGTCGTGACCCGGGGGCAGCTCGAGGCCATAGGTCTCAGTCCTCGCGGCGTCGAGGAGATGCTTCGGACCGGACGCCTGCTCCGCCTTCACCGGGGTGTGTACGCCTACGGGCACGATCGGCTTCGGCGCGAGGGGTATTGGCTCGCGGCGGTGTTGGCATGCGGGCCCGGGGCGACGCTGTCGCATCGGAGCGGGGCCGCCCTGTGGGAGATGCGGTCGAGTGGATCGGGCGAGATCGATGTGACCGTGCCCTCGAGGGCCGGGCGAATCAGGCGGGAAGGGATCCGGATCCACCGGAGCGGGCGGCTCTCGGCCGAGGAGGTCACGACGAAAGACGGGATTCCGGTCACGACCGTTGCCCGGACGCTCCTGGACCTCGCGGACGTAATAGACCTCCAGGCGTTGCGACGGGCGGTGACGGAGGCGGAGTACCGAAACCTCTACGACCACGCCGCCATCATTGCCGTCGGCGAATCGAACCCAGGCAGGCGAACGAGGAAGCTGCTGACCGCGGCGACCGAGGGAAAGCTGCACCGAACGCGCTCGCCCCTGGAGGACCGGTTCCTGCGCTTCAAGGACCGCTATGGCGTCGAGGAGCCCGAGTGCAATGTGCGGCTGGAGGGCTACGAGGTGGATTTCCTGTGGCGCCGAGTTGGACTGGCGGTGGAGCTCGACGGGCTCGATGCCCATGGAACGCGGGAGGCGGTGCGGCGCGACAGGCGGAAGGACCGAGTGCTCTGGCGCGTGGGGGTCAGGACGATTCGGCTGACCTCAGACGCCCTCGATGCCCAGGAGGAGGTGCTCGCGGACCTCGTTCAGGCGGGAGTCAGGGTCGCCAGCTGGCCCCGCGCCTCGTCGTACTCGCCGCCCAGGCGGGCCAGGATCTCCTCGGCCAGGGCGACGTAGTCGGCGCCCAGGTCGGGGGCGTAGTCGAGTATCGAGACGCCGCGCTCGGCGGACTCGGCGTAGCGGACGCTCCGCCGCACGACGGTGTCGAACACCTTCTCGCCGAAGCGCTCCTTCAGCTGCTGCTGGGCCTCGCGCGCGTGCACGAGGCGCATGTCGGCGATGTTCAGCACCACGCCCAGCCAGTCGAGGTCGGGGTGGAGCGAGTCCTTCGCCAGCTCGATCACCTCGAGCGCCTGCTCCACGCCCTGCAGCGAGAAGTACTCGGCCTCGGTCGAGATCAGCGCGTGCTCCGCGGCCACGAGCGCGTTCACGGTCAGGAGCCCCAGCGCCGGCGGGCAATCCACCAGGATCAGGTCATAACGGCGGCGGAGGTCGCGCAGCGCGCGCTTCAGCGTCAGCTCCCGGCCCATCTTCCCCGCGAGCACCAGCTCGGCCTCGGCCAGCCCCAGGTTCGCCGGCAGCACTCCGTCGTGGATCGCGTCCGCCGCCTTGGCCGAGCCGGCCAGCACCTCGGCCACCGTGGGGGTCGCTTCGGCCGGCACGTCGTAATAGTCGGACAGGTTTCCCTGGGGGTCCATGTCGGCCACGAGCACATCCAGTCCCACACGCCGGAAGGCATCGGCCAGGGTGCGCACCGTGGTGGTCTTGCCGGTCCCTCCCTTCTGGGAGAGCACGGTGATCGTTTGTGCCGTGGGGAGCATCGCCATCGCTTTATAGTTTCGCGTTCCGATCCGCGTCGTGCGCCTGAGCCGAGCAGGCCGCGTAAACAGGAGGTGACCCACTGCAGGCACGTGGCCTGTACGACCCGAGCTACGAGCACGACGCCTGCGGCGTCGCCTTCGTCGCACGGGTGCGCGCGCCCGCGTCCCACGAGGTCGTGGAACGCGCGCTGCACGCGCTGGAGCGCCTCGAGCACCGGGGCGCCGAGGGTGCCGACCCCGACACCGGTGACGGCGCCGGCGTCCTGATCCAGGTGCCCGGCGCCTTCCTCCGCGCGGAGGCCGGCATCGACCTCCCCGAGGACGGCCGCTACGGCGTGGCGGTCTGCTTCCTCCCGCCCGGCAACCCCGCCGAGGCCATGCGGCTGCTCGAGGAGCGCGTCGAGGCCGAGGGGCAGCAGGTGCTGGGCTGGCGCGAGGTGCCGGTGAACGAGGCGGCCTGCGGGAGCGCCTCGCGCGCGGTCGCGCCGCGGATTGCGCAGCTGTTCGTGGGCGCCGGCGACGACGTGGCCGACCAGGACGCCTTCGAGCGCAAGCTCTACGTGATCCGCCGCACCGTCGAGCGCGCCGACCTCGACGACCTCGCCATCCCGAGCTTCTCCAGCCGGACCATGGTGCTCAAGGGCATGCTGACCGCGCCGCAGCTGCCGCGCTACTTCCCCGACCTGCGTGACGAGCGCGTGGTGAGCCGGCTGGCGCTCGTGCACTCCCGCTTCTCGACCAACACCTTCCCGAGCTGGGAGCTGGCCCACCCGTACCACATGCTCGCCCACAACGGCGAGATCAACACGCTGCGCGGCAACCGCAACTGGATGCGCGCGCGCGAGCTCCAGCTCGCCTCGCCGCTGTTCGGCGACGACATCGACAAGGTCCGCCCGCTGCTTCGCGACGACATCTCGGACTCGGCATCGCTCGACGGCCTGATGGAGCTGCTCGTGCTCGGCGGGCGGTCGGCCGCGCACGCGATGTCGATGCTGATCCCCGAGGCGCACCGGGGCCGCCCGGAGCTGCCGGAGGAGGTGCGTGACTTCTACGCGTACCACTCCTCGCTCGTCGAGCCGTGGGACGGCCCGGCCGCCGTGGCGTTCTCCGACGGCCGCGTGATCGGCGCCACGCTCGATCGCAACGGCCTTAGGCCCGGTCGCTGGCTCGTCACCAAGGACGGCTGGGTGGTGTTCGCCTCCGAGGCCGGCGTGATCGAGGTGCCGGCCGACCAGGTCGCCTCGAAGGGCCGGCTCCTGCCCGGCAAGCTGTTCATGGTCGACCTCGAGCGCGACGCGATCGTGCCCGACACCGAGATCAAGCAGGAGCTCGGCGCCCGCCGCCCCTACGGCAAGTGGCTGGCGGACCGCGTGGTGCACATCGAGGACCTCCCGGAGAAGACGCCGCGCGTGCCGCGCGTGGAGCCGCTGCGTGCCAAGCAGCTCGCCTTCGGCTGGACCGAGGAGGACCTGCGCGTGACGCTCGTGCCGATGGCGCGCGACGCCGCCGAGCCGACCGGCTCGATGGGCAACGACACCGCCCTGGCCGTCATGTCCGATATGCGCCCACCGCTGTTCTCGTACTTCAAGCAGCTGTTCGCGCAGGTCACGAACCCGGCGATCGACCCGATCCGCGAGTCGATCGTGATGAGCCTCGAGGCGGTGATCGGCCCGGAAATCAACCTGCTCGACGAGACGCCCGACCACTGCCACCAGCTCGTCATGCCGCAGCCGCTCCTCCGCAGCACCGAGCTGGAGAAGCTGCGGCAGGTTGACCACAGCGTCTTCGAGGCGCGCACGATCGACATGACCTGGCCCGCCTCCGAGGGCGCCCAGGGCATGGAGCGCCGGCTCGAGGAGATGTGCGCCGAGGCGTCCGAGCTCGTCGAGCGCGGGGTGAACATCATCATCCTGTCGGACCGCAACCTCGGCGCCGAGCGCGTGCCGATGCCGGCTCTCCTCGCTACCGCCGCCGTGCACCACCACCTCGTGCGCGAGGGCACCCGCTTGCAGATCGGCCTCGTGGTCGAGACCGGCCAGGCGAAGGAGATCCACCACGTCGCCTGCCTGATCGGCTACGGCGCGGCCGCGGTGAACCCGTACGTGATGTTCGAGTCGCTGTACGCGCTCCACCGTGAGGGCCGCCTGCCCGAGG
>Ga0126306_10000259_pt1 | contig 22310 bp, 19 predicted proteins | sample Plot27_FD_92592 | JGI IMG/M metagenome (GOLD analysis project Ga0126306, IMG submission 92592) | Serpentine soil microbial communities from UC McLaughlin Reserve, CA, USA - Plot27 | ecosystem: Environmental > Terrestrial > Soil > Grasslands | place: USA: UC McLaughlin Reserve, Lake County... | reverse complement strand
TCGATCACCTCGAGCGTGCCCCCGCCCGATGCGTCGCGCCACTCGCCTCCGATGTACAGCTTGTTCTGGACCTTCTCGACGACCGTGCGTTCTTCGGTGGCGATGCTCATGTTCTCCTCCGTACCCGTTCAGGTGGAGGCTACCCGGCTCAGCGCCGCGGCCGCGGGGCGCGCAGCGTGACCCGCCGAGAGGCCGTGCGGGTGGCCAGCGTTACCTTCACGGACACCGGGAGCCGCCGGACTCGCTTCAGCACGCGCAGGCCCTTCCTGCCCAGCCGCACCTTCACTCGCGCCCGCCCGCTGGCGCGAACCGTGAACGGCTTCCGGGCCACCACCAGCCTCCGCTTGCGCGCGGCCACCACGGGCCTGACGGTCGTGATCTTGAGTGAGCCGGCCTGGCTGGGCGTGGCGAGGAAGCTGAGCACGAAGGTGCCCGGCCGGCTGACTCGGATCGAGCGCGGCAACCCGGAGAGGTCGATCTTGATCTCCGCAGGCGGCCCGCCAGGTGGCCCTCCCGGGGGGCCCGGCGGTCCTGGCAGCCCGGCCGGCAGCGGCGGGGTGGCGCAGCGCTCCTCCGACAGCGGCCCGGGGCTCGCGGCGTTCAGCGCGCCGACCTTGTAGCAGTACTCCTGCCCAGGAGTACGCCCGCTGTCGGTGAACGCGCTCGCCGTGGTCGTGGCGGTTGGGCTGGGTGGATAGCTCTCGCCAGGGCCGCGACGGTAGAGCTCATACCCGGTGGCGCCCGGGGTGTCGTCCCAGTCGAGCGCAACCGAGTCGGCGCCCGCCGTTGCCACCAGCCCGGTCGCCTGCCCAGGAGCGGCGGGCGGCACGAAGTCGCACATCCCAACCGCGAGGTCGAGACCCCACGCGTTGAGGTTTCCAGTGTCCGCCGGGGCCAGGTCCGAGACCTTCAGCATCCACGTGCCCTGCTGGGTCTCGCCGTCGAGGCGCGAGAGCTCGTCGGCCTGTGGTCTGAAGGATCCGGTGTACGGGGCGGCCGTGGTAGCAGCGCCAATCGCGACGCTGGCCTCGTCGTCGAACACCGTGCCCGTGAAGTTGTTGGCGTTGTTGGAGGTGCCCCCCGGCCGGTTCGCGAGGACGATGGTCGTGCCCGTGGGCGAGGTCAATTCGAGCTTGAGATCCCCGACCCACGTGTGGCTCAGGTTGCCCACACGCACATTCACGTCGGTGATCGTCCCTGGATCGGCCACCGCGAGCGTGGATGCCACGCCCGCCGCGTTGTTGTCCGGGATCGCCTTTGGCACGTCGCTGCTGTCTCGCGCGGTCGCCGGTGTGGAGCCGGGCACAACCGTCACGGGCACGGTCGTGGACGCACCCTCGGTGCTGGTGATCGCGAGCGTGAGCTCCAGCGGCACCCCACAGCTGGCGCCCGGATCCAATCGGCCCTCGAGCCCGTCCGAGTTGAGCGCGGACTGTCCCTGGCCCAGGTCCGGCCACGCCGCCGAGCCGTCCGTGATGGTCACCGGGGCCGACCCGTCCAGGGCTCCCAGGATGCCTGTGCCGGCGGCGGTGCCGATGTTCTTGATCCCCTGAGAGACGCTGAAGCGCTCGCCGGGCTCGACCACCCCGTCCTCGTCACCGCCCACGGGCGCGACCGTGGTGCCCTCGCGAGCAAAGACCGGCGTGACGACCTCGGCGGCGTTCGAGACCACCAGCGCGAAGTCCTGGTCCGTGCCGTCCCCGCTGTTCGGCACTCCGTCTCCCGCGATGTTCGCCGCGGTGACCACGACGCTGAAGCTCCCACTTGTCCCATCCGGGAGGTAGACGCTCTCCAGGTTGTTGCGCGGATCCGCCGTGCCGCCGGGAGCGGACATTCCCCCCGCGAAGACGTTCCCCTTGAAGGTCCCGGCCCCGGCACCCACCGTGAGATCGAGATTGTTGACGAAGCTGTTGCCGACCGTGGGTCCGGGCGGGTCGGTCCAGGCGAGCGTCACGCGCACGGGCTCGGACGGATCCTGAACCTGGAAGCTGCGGACCAGCTCGTCACCCGTCGTGTCGAACGAGGTCTGCTGGTCCATGAGGAAGCGCGGCCCGGTGTCGAGCAGGCTCGCCAGATTCCCGCGGCCCCAGCCCTGGCTGTTGTTTGGCACGGCGCCCCCCACGCCGACTCCGCCGCTGAGGTCCGTGCCTGCGTTGGCCAGGGCCGCCTTCGTCAACGCGGGCGAGGGGACGACCGTGCCCCCTCCCTTGTTCTGCCGGAACCACTCGCGGAAGAGCGCGGCCATGCCGGCCACGGCCGGCGTGGCCTGTGACGTGCCCGAGGCGAGGTTGTAGATCGCGCTTCCGGCCGGGAAGGTGGCATTGCAGACCCCGCTCCCGTTGTAACCCACTGCCTTCGACTGCGATCCGACGATGTGCGTGCCCGGCGCGACGACATCTGGCTTGGTCCTGCCGTCGTCCGTCGGACCACGGCCCGAGAAGCCGGCGATGTCGTGAGCGTCGTCCGCGAGCGCGTCGGTCACCCCACAGCCATCCGTCGCGCCGATCGCCCGCACGCTCTCGGAAGCTCCGACGGCAATCACGTTCTTGGCGGCCCCGAGCGACGCCACGGTATTCGCGGCGGAGCCGGCGTTCCCGGCCGCCACCACCTCGACCATCTCCTGGTTGCCGGGGGTGGCGGGCTGCGCGTCGCGCACGAGCGCGTCGAACTCCTGTGAATTCGCAACGTAGGCGCCAGCGGTGGGGGCGCCCCAGGAGTGATTGGCGATCCGCGCGCCCTTTTGATAGGCGTCGCTCGTGAGGGCGGTGAGTGTGCCGACGAGCCCAAACGAGCCGGCGCAGGTGAAGATCTTCGATGCGCCGACCTTCGCGCGGGGGGCCACCCCCAGGCCGTAGTTGAAGCCGTTCGCGTCCTCCACGGCCGCGCCGGTCCCGTTGTTGAAGCCCGCAATGATCGAGGCGTTGATCGTGCCGTGGCCCCCGCAGTCCCTGGCGTCCGGATCCGACGTGAAGTCGTCGGCGTACGCGATTCTGCTCGGCTTGTTGGTATCGCCGTCCTCGTAGAAGTCGGTGAGGATCGTGGTCGTGGCGCCCACATCGATGCCCTCGTCGGTCACGTCGACGACGAACGGGAAGGTCCCGGTGCCCAGTCCGAGAGCGTTGTAGAACGCGAGGTAGCCGGGACCGCTGGGAACCACGGGATCGCTGCCGGCGACGGCACCGGCGACGATCTGAGCCGACGCCTCGTCGTAGAGCTCCGGCTCGGGGGCGGGCTGGACGGACACGATGCCCGGGTCGGCGGCGAGCGTCGCGGCCTCCGCAGCGTCGAGCTCGACGACCTGGGTGCGGAAGGGGCCGACGGCGGTCGTGGCCTGCAGCCGACGTCCGATGCGGTCCACTCGGCGTCGCGCCGGCGACCCGGCGACACCCGAGAGCGTCTGCACCGCGAAGCGCTGGCGGCCGGTGGACTTCACGCCGGCGCCGAGCTTGTCCGCGCCGGTGAAGGGCACCACCGTACGGACCGCAGCGTCGGCGCCGAACAGGGCCGCGGCGCCCGCGAGCTCCTCGGCGGAGCCGTGCACCAGATAGCCGTTCTCGGCCATGTACGTGACCACCCGCACGCCCGTGCTCCGAAGCCGATCGAGCCACGCGTCCTTGATCGGACCCACGAACTGAACGACCGCGAGCCCGGGGCCCTGCGGGGAGTGCGGCTTCGTGGCGAGCGGCGCGCGCTCGCGGAGCGGGTCGACGACCTGGCTGCCGAGCTTGACCTCGCGCATGTCGTCGCGCTGGTCCGCTCCGGCCCGGCGCAGGCGGCTGGCGTCGTCGCCCTCGGCCTCGACGAGGGTGAACGTCGCGTAGCGGGCGACCACCCGCGCCTGTGTGCGCGCCAGCACGACGGCCGCCGGTCCGTCGCTCGGAACGCTGAAGATGTGAGGGGCGGTGCCGGGCGCAGTGTGCTCAGCGTGGGCGCTCACGGCGACGAGCACGAGAACGAGCAGCGCGAGCGCTGGTGCCGCGCGACCAAGGAGGCGAGTCCACATGGCCCAACGCAGCCTACGCACGAGCGGCCGGTCGCGCCAGAATCAGGTGGCCACTGTCTCGGCGCCCAATTCCTCGGAGATGGCCACGTCGATCGAGTAGTCGATCGGCAGCACGATCAGCGTGGGCACGTCGAGGGTCAGGGCATGGCGGAGGCGCTCACCGAAGTCGTCGGCGGAATCGCAGCGCCAGGCGGGCATCCCGAAGCCCTCGGCCAGCTTCACGAAGTCCGGGTTCGCGAAGTCGGTGCCGAAGTGGCGGCCGAACTTCTTGTCCTGCTTCCAGACGATCGAGCCGTACTGGCTGTTCTCCCAGATCACGGTCACGAACGCCGTGCCGATGCGCACGGCGGTCTCCAGCTCCTGGCAGTTCATGAGGAAGCCGCCGTCGCCATTCACCGTCACGACCTTCCGCTCCGGGTGCACGAGCTTCGCGGCCACGGCGGCGGGCACCGCGAAGCCCATCCCCGCCAGGCCGTTCGCGATCAGGACGGTGTTCGGCTCGTAGGCCGGGAACATCCGCCCGATCCAGAGCTTGTGCAGCCCCACGTCCGAGATCAGGATGTCGTCGCGGCCGAGCGCCTGGCGGATCTCCCAGAGAGCGCGCGGCGGCTGGACCGGGAACGAGTCGTCCTCCGCCGCCTGCTCGAAGCGCCCGAGCACCACGTCGCGCAGCTTGGTCGAGCCCCCTTGGTGGGGCACGTGCCTGCACTCCTCGCCGAGCCGGGTGAGCACGTTGTAGATGTCGCCCACCAGCTCCACCTCGGGGATGAAGTTGGCATCGGTCTCCGCGGGCACCGAGTCGATGCAGATGATCTTCTTGTCGCGCTTCGGGTTCCAGTGCTCCGGTGAGTGCTCGACCAGGTCGTAGCCGATCGCCAGCACCACGTCGGCCTCGCCGAAGCCGGCCATCTCGTAGTCGCCCGCCTGAAGCCCGACCGACCCGAGCGCCTTGTCGTCGTCCGCCGCCAGCAGGCCCTTGCCCATGAAGGTCTCGGCCACGGGGATGCCGGTGGCGCGCACGAACTCGCGCAGCGCCGGCGCCGCCTTCGCGCGGATCACCCCGTTGCCGGCCAGAGCTACGGGGCGCACGGCAGCGCGGATCAGATCGGCGGCGCGCAGCAGCTCGCGCGCGGGAGGCTCGGGCAGCACCGCGCGCTTGCGCGGAAGCGGCGCGCCCTCAGTCTCCGTGGCCATCACGTCCTCGGGAAGCTCGATGTGCGTGGCGCCGGGCTTCTCGCCCTCGGCCACCCTGAAGGCCTTTCGCACCACCTCGGGGATGATCTCCGCGTCCTGCACGCGCGCGTTCCACTTCGTGATCGGGCGCATCACCCGCGGCAGGTCGATGTACTGGTGCGACTCCTTGTGCATGCGCTCGAGGTCGCCCTGGCCCGTGAGCGCCACCAGGGGTGCCCGGTCGAGGTAGGCGTCGGCCACCGCCGTGACGAGGTTGAGGGCGCCGGGCCCGAGCGTGCCGAGGCATACCCCCGCCCGTCCGGTGAGACGACCCCACACGTCGGCCATGTAGGCGCCGCCCTGCTCGTGGCGGACCGGGATGAACTCGATCGACGAACGCGACAGCGACTCGTTCAGGTCGAGCGTCTCCTCGCCCGGAATCCCGAACACGTGCTTGACGCCCTCGGCTTCCAGGCACTCCACGAAGACGTCGCTGGCCTTGCGCTTGGACACGGGCTCGTGACTGTAACGTCACGGGCGTGGCCCCCGTGGCGCGCTACGCGAAGAGCGGCGACCTGCATATCGCCTACACCGTCCAGGGCGACGGGCCCATCGATCTGGTCTGGATTCCGCCCTGGGTGTCACAGGTCGAGTACCTCTGGTCGGAGGCGTCGCTGGAGCGCGTGATGGCGCGTCTGACCGAGTTCGCGCGGGTCATCACCTTCGACCGCCGCGGCTCCGGGCTCTCCGATCCGCTCTTCGGCGCGCCGACCCTCGAGGACCAGATGGACGACGTGCTGGCGGTGATGGACGCCGCTGGGTCCGAGAGTGCCGCCATCGCCGGCACGCTCGAGGGCGGGCCGATGGCGGCCCTGTTCGCGGCGACCTTCCCCGAGCGCACGGACGCACTCGTCCTTTACGCGACCTTCGCGCGCGCCACCTGGGCACCGGGCTACGAGTGGGCCTGGCCGGCGGAGATGCGCGACGCCCAGATGGACGAGCTGCTCTCGCACTGGGGCGAGGGCTGGATTGCCGGCTCGGTGGCGCCGAGCCAGCAGAGCGACCCGAGCTTCATGGAGTGGGCGGGGCGGCTCGAGCGCCTGGCGGCCAGTCCCTCGTCGATCCGCCGCATCTTCGACCTGATCGGCGGCATCGACGTGCGCGATGTGCTGCCGTCGATCCGCGTGCCCACGCTCGTGATGCACCGGACCGCGGACAGCTTCCTGAAGGTCGAGCACTCGCGCTACATCGCCTCGAAGATCCCGGGCGCGCGCTACGAGGAGCTCGAGGGAATCGACAACATGTTCTCGCTCGGCGACTCGGAAGGCCTGCTGGGTGAGATCGAGGAGTTCCTCACCGGCACGCGGCACGAGCGTGAGCCCGACCGCATGCTCGCGACCGTCATGTTCACGGACATCGTGGACTCGACCAGGCGGGCGGCCGAGATGGGCGACCGCGGCTGGCGCTTCCTGCTCGAGCGCCATGACGCGCTGTTCCGGCAGGCGCTCGACCGCCACCGCGGCAGGGAGGTCAAGCGCACGGGCGACGGCTTCCTGGCCACCTTCGATGGCCCGGCGCGCGCGATTCGCTGTGCCGCCTCGGTGGCCGAGGCGATGGGGTCGCTGGGGCTGGAGGTGCGCGCGGGCCTCCACACCGGCGAGCTCGAGGTGATGGACGGCGACCTCGGCGGGCTCGCCGTGCACATCGCGTCGCGGGTCATGAACTGCGCCGGGCCGAACGAGGTGCTCGTATCCGGGACGGTGAAGGACCTCGTGGTGGGGTCCGGCATCGGCTTCGAGGACCGCGGCGAGCGCGAGCTGCGCGGCGTGCCGGGCGAATGGCGCCTGTACGCCGTGAGCTAAAGGAGGGAGGGGGAAAGTCCGACCGCTACCTTGAACTCCTTAGGGAGTTCAAGGACCCGATGCGCCGTACCGCCCCTCTCACAATCCTCGCGATCCTGCTCGCCGTGCCCGTGACGGCCGACGCCGCCGTGCGCCATGTGATCCGCGGCGCCGGATTCGGCCACGGCATCGGAATGAGCCAGTACGGCGCCTACGGCTACGCGCTCGAGGGCGGCAAGTACCCCGGCATCCTCGCCCACTACTACAAGGGCACGCGCCTCTCGACCGCTCCTGGGCAGCCTGTGCGGGTGCTGCTTCAGCCGGTGGATCCGTACATCCGCGTGCGCGGCGCCAGCTCGGTCGGGGGCAGGTCGGTCCAGCCGAGCCGGCTGTACGTGGCCAAGCGCGGCGCGGGAGGGATCGTGGTCACGACAGCCACCGGGAAGCGGGTGGCGCGGTTCGGATCGACGGTGAGCTTCCGCGCAGACGACCCGATGCGGCTGATGGGCCCCGCGCTGAACGGCGTGAGCAGCGGGCTCTACCGCGGGGACATTGAGGTGCGTGTCGACGGGGGCGGCGTGACCGCGATCAACGAGATCGACATGGACAGCTACCTGCGCGGCGTGGTGGCGGGCGAGATGCCGAGCACCTGGCCGCTCGAGGCGCTCAAGGTGCAGGCCGTGGCCGCGCGCACCTACGCGCTGGCCACGCGCAAGACGGGCGGCGCCTTCGACCAGTATCCCGACACCCGCTCGCAGGTCTACCGGGGGGTGACCGGCGAGAGCGTGCGCAGCGACGCCGCGGTGAGCGACACCACCGGCCGCATAGTCACCTACGACGGCCAGCCGGCGGTGACCTACTACTTCTCCACCTCGGGCGGGCACACCGAGAACGTCGAGTTCTCTTTCGTGGGCTCGCTGTCGAAGCCGTGGCTCGTCGGCGTGCCAGACCCCTATGACTCCCAGTCGCCCTACCACCGCTGGGAGCTCAGCTTCTCCGCTTCCCGGCTCGACCGTGCGCTGGGTGCACCGGGAGCGTTCAAGCGCCTGAAGGTGCTCCAGCGCGGCGTCTCGCCGCGCGTGGTGCGGGCCCGCGTGATCGGCAGCGCGGGATCGCGCACCGTGACCGGCCCGCAGGTGCGGACGGCGCTCGGCCTGCGCGACACGTGGTTCACGCACTACCGGGTTGCGAGCTCGGCCAGCCGGGCGCGCTCGGCCCGCCCCGCGAGCTGGGGTCCGCGGCCGCCCGTGCGTGTGCTTGCCGGCATGCTTCAACCGGCACCCCGGAAGCGGACGCTGCGCATTGAGCGGCGCGCGGGCGGTCGCTTCCGCGCAGTCACGCGAGCGCATACGTCGCGTTCCGGTCGCTACCGCGCGGCACTCTCGCGGCCGGGCGTGTACCGCGTGCGTTACGGCGCGGTGACCGGACCGCTCGTCCGCGTGCGCTAGCCGCTGGACGCCGCGCTACGCGGAGCGCGCTGCCGCCACCCCGCGCACCAGCTCGACGATCTCCGGGGGAGCCTTGTCGACCGAGCCGGCGTCGAAGGGCGGCTCGGGGTCGTACTCGATCCCGAGCTGGATCGCCTGCGCGATCTCCGGGCCGGCGATCTTCGCGGCAAGCACGAGGGCCATGTCGATCCCCGAGGACACTCCGGCAGCGGTGACCACCTTGCCCTGCTCGACCACGCGGCGGCCGGTGGGGCGGGCGCCGTAGCGCTCCAGATCGTCGATGTCGAGCCAGTGGCTGGTGGCCTCGAGGCCGTCCAGGACGCCCGCGGCGCCGAGCAGCAGCGAGCCGGTGCAGACGGACGTGGTCCACCGCGAGGTCTCGTGCGCGCGCCGGATCCAGTCGACCAGGCGCTCATCGTCCAGGAAGTCGTTCGTGCCGGTGCCGCCGGGCACCATCACGATCTCGGGATTCGGCAGGTCCTCGAAGGCGGCATCGGCCTCGATGCCGAGCATCGTGTTGTCCGTGCGCACCACGCCGGGCTCGTGAGCCAGCCAGGTCACGCTCGCGCCAGGCAGCCGCGAGAGCACCTCGTAGGGCCCAACTGCGTCCAGGGCGGTGAAGCGGTCGTACAGCGGGATGGCGATTCTCATGCGGCCTGCCTCCTGAATCGAGTTCGATAATCCACGGGACTCACGCCAACTCGGCGCCTGAACGCCCGGCGCATGGTCTCGACGGTGCCGAAGCCCGACCGGTGCGCCACGTTCTCCACGGGCAGGTCGCCCGTCTCGAGTGCGATCCTGGCGCTCTCGACGCGAGCGGCCTCCACGTAGGCACCCGGCGTCATTCCGGTCTCGCGGCGGAAGGCGCGGGCGAAGTTGCGCTCGCTCATCTGCGCCCGCCGCGCGAGCGCCGGCACCGATAGATCCTCGCCGAGGTGGTCGGGGATCCAGGCCTGCAGCTCTCGCAGCGGCGCTCGGTCCGCGGTCTGAGCGGCAAGCTGGGCGCTGAACTGCGCCTGCCCGCCCGGGCGCTGCAGGAACAGGACCAGCCAGCGTGCGGCCTCGAGGGCAACGTCCCGACCGAGGTCCTCCTCCACCAGCGCCAGTGCGAGGTCCATCCCTGCCGTCACGCCCGCCGAGGTGGCGACCTTGCCGTCGCGCACGAAGATCGGGTCCGGCTCGACCGTGACCGCCGGATAGCGCCCGGCCAGATCCCCGCACGAGGCCCAGTGCGTGGTGGCGCGGCGGCCGTCGAGCAGGCCGGCCCTGGCGAGCAGGAACGCGCCGGTGCAGACGGAGGTCACCCGCCGCGCGCGTTTCCCCGCCTCGCGGAGCCACGCGATCAGCGCCTCGTCCTCCTCGGCCCGGCGGGTCCCGGTCCCGCCGGCCACGATCAGCGTGTCGATCGGGAAACGACAGGCATTGACGGGCAGGTCGGGCACCATCGTCACGGTCGATGTCCGGAGCGGTCGCAGGTCGGGCGCCGCGATCGTGATGTCGTACCCCGGCGGGTGGAGCTTGGTCGCGGCCCGCAGCACCTCGGCCGGCCCGGTCACGTCGAGCGTCTGAACACCCGGAAACGCCACGATCACAACACGCCGCATGCCCCCATCATCGCCCGATGCGGGTCTGGCAGCAAGACCACATACCGGACAATTTCTGCCACACCTGAGGGCGGTGCCGCAGGAAACCACTGCATACCGATGAAAACCTGCGGCACCGCCGCGCTACGCGGCGGTGCGCTACGACGGCGTGAAGCGGAACGTGACCACGTCGCCGTCCTGCATCGCGTAGTCGCGGCCCTCCACGCGCGTCAGGGCGCGCTCGCGGGCCGCCGCGTAGCCGCCGGCGTCCACCAGGGCCTCCCAGGGCGTGACCTCGGCCGCCACGAAGCCGCGCTCCATGTCGGTATGGATCGCCCCGGCGGCGGCGCGGGCGCGCGTGCCGCGCGGGATCGCCCAGGCGCGGCCCTCCTTGTCCTGCCCCGCCGTGAAGAACTGGATCAGGTCGAGCAGCGAGAACGCCTCGCGGATCACGGTCTCGAGGCCGGACTCACCCACGCCGAGCTCCTCCCGCATGGCGACGGCCTCCTCGTCGTCCAGCTCGGAGAGCTCCGAGTCGAGGCGTGCGCTCACCGCGGCCGCGCGCGCGCCGCGCTCCTCGGCGTGAACGACCAGCGCCGGCGGCGGCTCGAGCGGCTCGCCCTCCGCCACGTTGGCCACGTACAGAACGGGCTTTGCAGTGAGCGCCGACAGCCTCGTCAATGCCCCGGGCGCGTCATCGGGCTCCGGCACGGTCCGCACGGCGCGCCCCCCGCGCAATGCCTCGACCACCGCGCGCAGCCAGCCCTCCTCTGCGACCGCCACCTTGTCGAGCGACTTCGCCTGCTTCGACACCCGCTCCAGCCGGCGCTCGGCCTGCTCCAGATCCGCGAACAGCAGCTCGATCTCGATCGCCTCGGCGTCCGCCATCGGATCGATCCGGCCCTCCGGGTGCACCACCTGAGCGTCCTCGTGCACGCGGACCACGTGCAGGATCGCGTCGGTCTCGCGGATGTTCGCCAGGAACCTGTTGCCGAGCCCCTCGCCCTGGTGCGCGCCGCGCACGAGCCCGGCGATGTCGTGGAATTGGATCGTCTCGTGCACGATCGGCCGGGCGCCGATGGTCGCCCCCACCCGGTCGAGCCGCTCGTCCGGCACGCCGACGACCGCCACGTTGGGCTCGACGGTCGTGAACGGATAATTGGCGGCCTGCGCGCCCGCGCGCGTGAGGGCGTTGAAGAGCGAGGACTTGCCCGCGTTCGGCATCCCGACGATGCCGATCTTCATGGCGTCATGAGGCGTGCCACGGCGTCACCGAGCAGCGCGCCGGCGAGGATGTCCGAGGGATAGTGCACGCCGAGGTAGGGCCGCGAGAGCGCCATTGCCGTGGCCACGGCGTAGAGCGGCGGAGCCGGCATGCCGGCGGCAGAGAGGGCGCGAGCGCCCGCGAAGGACGTCGACGAGTGCGCCGAGGGATACGAGCGCCCAGAGAGCACCGGAGTCAGCGCCGGCAGCTCCTCTTCGAGAATGGGTCGGGCGCGCCGGACCGTCTGCTTGACGACCGTATTGGCCACGAGCGTGGCGAGCACGATCTTCATAGCTCGGAAATACGCCTCACGCCGCCGGGCGCCACCGAGCGCAGCTCCAGCAGCGGCGATGAGATGCCAGAGGAGGCCATTCTCGCCAGATCGGGCGAGGTTGATGAGCGCAGCCTCGACAGCCGGCGTGTGCCCGCGCGTCCGCAGCAGGCGCAACAGCCTGAGGTCCAGCGCGGCGAGCGGTCGCAAACCTAGAAGCCGACCCGGCTATCTTCGGTGTCGAGCCGCACGTAGACCACCTGCGAGAGGTCGACGTAGACGTCCGAGTCCTGCGTCTTCAGCTCGAACCAGCGGTCGGAGCCGGTGTCGGCGAGCGCCTTGTGGAGGCCGTCGTAGACGTCCTGGGCCACGCGTACGGGCAAGGACTGCCCGCCCTGGAAGCCGATGTCGATGCGTCGGGGGGTGTCTGCCATCAGTGCCCCTCCGGGGGCTCGACCAGCTCGGTGAGCACCCCGCCGGTCGACTTCGGGTGCAGAAACGCCACGCGGCTGCCGCGAATGCCGATGCGGGGCTGCTCGTCGATCAGCCGAAGGCCGGCCGCTCGCACCGACTCGATGGCCGACTCGATGTCGTCCGTCCCGTACGCCACGTGGTGAAGGCCGGGGCCGCTCCTCTCGAGGAACCTCCCGACCGCAGTGTCCGGACCGAGCGGCCGCAGCAGCTCCACATGACCGTCACCAACGCCGAGCAGCACAGCCTCGACGCCCTGCTCCTCCACGGTCTCGCGGTGCTGGAGCGGCATGCCCAGCCGCTCGCCGTAGAGCGCGATCGCCTCGTCGAGGTCCTCGACGGCGACTCCTATGTGGTCAATGCGTCCGAACACGAGGCGCCCAGAATACGCACCGCGTGCCGCCGGGCCCCGTGGAGCGGCTCGGTACTACGAGGGCGAGTCGCCGCGCGGCTGATCCTCGATGCGCTTCGAGGCGGCCACGGTGGCCGCGCCGGGCTCGAGCAGCGGGGCGAAGCGCTCCTTACCGACCAGGGCGGGCGTGCCGCGGTGCTCGGCCACCAGCCGCGTGATGTCCTCGCGCTCCAGCACCTCGTTCTCGAGCAGGGTCTGGGCCAGCGCCTCGAGCAGCTCGCGGTTCTCGCTCACGATCTTCATGGCACGTCGGTGGGCGAGATCGGTGAGGTACTGCTGCTCCTCGTCGATCATGCGCCGCGTGTGGTCGGACATCGAGTAGTCGTCGGCCGGCAACTGCTTCGAGGCCAGCTCCGTGCCCATGCCGTACTGCGTGACCATCGAGCGACTGATCTCGTGGACCTTGTGGAGGTCGTCCGATGCGCCGGTGGTGATCTGGCCGAAGATGATGTGCTCGGTCACGCGGCCCGCCAGCAGCACCACCATGTAGTCGAGCAGCTCCTCCCTCGACTTCAGGTAACGGTCCTCCTCTGGGAGGTTGAGCGTGTACCCGAGCGCGCGGCCGCGCGGGATGATCGAGATGCGGTGCACCTTCTGCACCGACGGCAGCATCTCCGAGGTGAGCGCGTGCCCCGCCTCGTGGTACGCCACGACCTTCTTCTCGTGGTCGGTGATCACGCGGCGCGACTGCATTCCGGCCACGACCCGCTCGAGCGCGGCCTCGAAGTCCTTCGTGAGCAAGTGGTCCCGGTGGTCGCGGCCGGCGAAGATCGCGGCCTCGTTGCAGATGTTCGCGAGGTCGGCACCCGTCATCCCGCTCGTCTGGCGCGCCACGACCTCGAGGTCCACGTCCTCGGCCAGCGGCTTGCCGCGCGTGTGCACGACCAGGATGTTGCGGCGGCCCTTCAGGTCGGGGGGCGTGACGAGGATCTGGCGGTCGAAGCGGCCCGGGCGCAGTAGCGCCGGGTCGAGCTTCTCGAGCAGGTTGGAGGCGGCGATCACCACCACGTTGTCCATGCCGCCGAACCCGTCGAGCTCCACGAGCAGCTGGTTGAGTGTCTGGTCCTTCTCGCCTGAGATGTCGTTTCCGCGCGTGGACCCAACGGCGTCGAGCTCGTCGATGAACACGATCGCCGGCGCGGCCTTGCGCGCCTGCCGGAACAGCCGCCGGATGCGCGCCGCGCCGAGGCCCGCGAACATCTCGACGAACGAGGACGCCGACTGGGCGAAGAAGCGCGCGTTCGACTCGTTTGCCACGGCCTTCGCGAGCAGCGTCTTGCCGGTGCCGGGTGGTCCGTGGAGGAGGATGCCCTTCGGCACCTTCGCGCCGAGCTTGCGGAAGCGCTTCGGGTCGCGCATGAACTCCACGACCTCGCGCAGCTCGTCCTTCGCCTCCTCGACCCCCTCGACGTCCTGCCAGCGCACGGAGCTCGACGAGGACGGCGCGATCTCCGTCGGCTTGGTCCGCGGCATGTAGCGGACCATCCAGACGACCGCCAGGGCGATCAGGCCCATGAAGATGATCGGCAGCCAGGTGAGCATCCAGGCCTGCATGTCGTCCCACGCGGAGCTGCCGCCGCCACCCGTGGTCGAGATGCTGGGGTCCACCCGGAACGCGTCGCTGCCGTCGGCTCGGGAAATCGTGCGCGAGCCCGTGTCGATCTTCCAGCCGTCGGGAAGCGCGGCGCCCGGCTCACGCAGGACCGTCCGCAGCGCGTCGCTGGCCTCGTCACAGGTGAGCTCGGACGTGTCCCGCACGACGAGCTTGTAGGAGCCGGATTCGAGGACGAGGCTCTCGAGCGGCTGGCTGCGCGCGACCTCGAAGGGCACTGTGCATGCGGCGGCTCCACCCTCGGCGGCCGCAGGCGCGGCCTGCACTGCCAGGGCGAGCAGCACGGCGAGCAGGGGCAGCGTTCGGAGGGTCCTCCTCATCCAGTACCCCAATCGGCCATCCGTGGCCTCGGCATGAGTCCTACAACACCCTCTCTAGCCGCGGGTTCGGGTTGAAGCGCCGCCCGGCCTTCGCGCAGTCGCGTCCTTCCACTCGCACCACGTCCGCCGTGAAGTCGTTGGCGCCCTGCACGAGCGATGACCCGACGCCGTACGCGTCCACGGGTGCGCCCACGCTCTCGAACTGGCGGATCTTCTCGGCGTCGAAGCCTCCGGAGACGACGATGTGCACGTCGTTGTGGCCCGCCGCGTCGAGTGCCTGGCGCACCTTCTCGACCAGCACCGGGTTCACTCCGGTGGGCTTGAAGGTGCCCATGTCGTGCCAGAGCGCGCGGTCCACGAGCAGCTCTGACGTGTCGAGGCGCACGCCCCAGAGCCTGTCGCCTAGGGCGTCCGCCACCTCCAGCGAGGTCCTGACGGAGTCGTTCTCGAAGTCCACCAGCACCGTCACGTTCATCTCGTCGGCGTAGCGGTCGGCCCACGCACGGGCGGCCGCGACCGTGTCCCCGCCGAACGCGGCGATCAGCCCGTGCGGAACCGTGCCGACGCCGCGGCCTCCCCACCACGACGCCTGGGCGTCGGTGGACACGCCGATCGCGCCGGCCACGTGCGCGGCCCAGCCGTCGCCGGTCTGCACGAGCCAGTGGTCGTGACGCGCAGGGAAGAAGAGGATCGGCTTGCCGTTCGCCGCCTCGACGACCTCGTGGACGTTGCGCATGATGCGCGTCCGGCGGGCGAGGGTGCCGAGGTAGACGGTCTCGAGGTGAGCGAACAGCGCGTAGTCGCCATCGACCTGAAGCACGGGCTCCCAGGGCTCGATCTCGTCGCCCTCGTGCAGCGCGTGGACCTCGAGGGCACTCCAGTCGTCCGAGCACAGCTTCAGCACCGCGATCGCCTCGTCGATGCCGCCCAGCACCGAGTGGTGCTTCTGGAACACCTGGAGCGTCACCGGCGGCCGGTGGTTCAGGTCCACAAGCAGCTGCCTCGTGAAGTTGAAGTAGGCGTCGGTGTAGTAGCCCTCGCGGATTTTCTCGACCGGCAGGCGGAACACCTCGGGGTCAAGGCGCGAGCGGGTGGGTGCGCTACTCGCCACCCTCAACCCGCAGGATCTCGGCGAGCGCCGCCTGGCCGACCTCGAGCTGCTCCGGCGTGGGCTCGCGCGTTCCGATCACGCGCTGGATCTCGAAGCCGGGCCGGCGCATCATGCGCGTCAGGGCCGAATCGGGGTGGCGCTCACCCCAGGCGAACACCTCGACCGCCACCGCCGCGCTGCCCAGGCCGACCGCCGCCTCTGCGGCGGGGCCGCGCAGCCCCGCGCGCCGCATCGCCACGTTGCCGACCGCAGCCGCGGTGAGCATCGGGGCGACCAGGTGCGACCCGCAGCGGTCATGCTCCTTGTCGGCGGCGGCGGCGTCCGCGTCCTCTTCGTATCCGGCGATCGCCTTGTGCTCCACGCCGTGGTACGCCGCGAGGTCCCCGCTGCGCAGGGCGAGCAGCGCCGGGGCGAGGCTCACAAGCGCGACCGCGGCCTCGCGCCCGGCGGTGCGGTTTCCCGACCCGCCCGTCCCGCGCGAGCCGGCGCTGCGGATGGCCTGCCCGCCGAGCGCCGCCGCGCCCATCGCGCCGAGCGTCCTGACGTCCTGCATCGGAAGGCGGGCCTCCGGCAACGCGCGCTTCACGAGCGGGATCACGGCCATGGCCTCGGCGAGCTTCACGACGCCACGGATGCCTGGCAGGCGCTCGGACGCCTTGCCGCCGAGGTCCGGCTTGCGGCCCGACGCGACCTTCAGCCCCCCGGCGTCGGTGCGCACGGCGGCGGCCCAGTGCGTCGGGCCGTGCACCAGCAGTCCATTGCGCAGCGCCATGCCGCCAAGGCGGAGTTTGTCCTCAGGGACGGGGGCCGTCATGCTCAAAGGTTAGATGCTCGCCGCGGGACTCTCGTATCGCGAAGCCGGTCCTGCAGATGGCCCGGTCGCGCTCCTTCTGCACGGCTACCCGCAGTCCTCGTATATGTGGGAGGGCGTGATGCCCGCCGTCGCGGGCGCCGAATGGCGAGCGATCGCGCCCGACTTCGCCGGCTACGGCGACTCCGAGCCCGACCCGCCCGGCACCTGGGAGCGCCACATGGACTCTGTCGAGCGCTTCCGGCAGGAGCTCGGCATCGAGAGGTGCATGCCGGTCATGCACGACTGGGGCGGCCTGATCGGCCTGCGCTGGGCGTGCGAGCATCCAGGCGCCCTCCATGGGCTCGTGGTCAGCTCGACCGGCTTCTTTCACGACGGCAAGTGGCACGGCATGGCGAAGGCGCTTCGCGAGCCCGGCACCGGCGAGCAGATGGTCGGCGCTCTCGACCGCGCCACGTTCGGCCACGTGCTGGGGCAGTCGTTCGCACGGATAGACGACACGGCCATCGACGAGTACTGGAAGGCCTACGCCGACGAGACCCGCCGCCGCGGCCAACTCGAGATGTATCGCTCGGGCGACTTCTCGAAGCTGGAGAAGTACGACCTCGCCCGGCTGGACGTTCCGGTGCTGCTCGTCTGGGGTGAGAGCGACGAGTTCGCGCCCCTGGCCGGCGCGCACCGCTTCGAACGAGAGCTGTCGGACACGGAGCTGGTCGCAATCGAGGGCGCCGGCCACTTCGTCTGGGACGACGCCCCCGCGGAGTGCGCCGCCGCGCTTACGGGCTTCCTAGACCGTGTTCGCGGCTCAGCCGCTCGATCGAGCTGAAGTCCATCTGCAGTCCGTACTTCTCCTGCACGCGGGCCATGCCCTCGAAATCGCGCTCGGGTTGGAGGAGCGGCGCGAGCTCCGCGAAGTAGTTCTCGAAGCCTCCGGGTGAGATCAGCTCGAGCACCCGCGCGGGCTCGTCGCCGGCGTTCCAGAAGCCGTGCCAGATGCCGCGCGGCTTCGCGACGAGCTGGCCCGGCCCGGCGGTGAATACCTCGTCGCCGACCTGAAATCCGACCTTGCCCTCGAGCACGTACGAGTACTCGTCCTCGTGCTCGTGGACGTGCATGGGCCCGGCGAGCGCGCGCGCTGCGATCGGATGCTCCACCAGGCCGAAGCGGCCGTCGGTGTCCTGGCTCTTCACCAGCAGCTCTACGCCGAAGGGCCCCTCGATGATCGTCTCGGGTGTCTGGATCGTTGTCGTCATGCGATCACTGTAGGCAGGCGGAGACGGCGAAGACGACCGTGGCCGAGGTCGCCCGGCGGGCGGGCGGGAGGCGCTCGCCACGGCGCTCGGCGGCGGCCCCCTCACGGCGCTCGCGCTCGAGTTCTGGACCTGGCGCCGCCTGGCCGCGGAGGGCCTCGACGACGACGAGGCCGCGGCGCTGATGGCCGGAGTCATCGAGCGCGCCTAGCGCTGCGAGAATTGGCCCGGATGGAAGAACAGCTCTTTGAGACGGAGGACACGCCCTCCGGCCCCGACGCCGCGGATCTCGCCGGCCAGCCGCTCGCCGCGCGCATGCGGCCCGCCTCGCTGGGGGAGTTCGTCGGCCAGGAGCACCTGCTCGGGCGCGGCTCGGCGCTGCGCACCGCGCTCGAGGAGGGCCGCCCGCATTCGATGATCCTCTACGGGCCGCCCGGCACCGGAAAGACCACGCTCGCCCGGCTGCTCGCGGTGAACGCTCGCGCAGCGTTCGAGGAGACCTCCGCCGTGAACGCCGGCCGGGCCGAGGTGAGGGCGGTGATCGAGCGGGCGCGCCACCGGCTCGGCACGAGCGGCGAGCGCACGATCTTCTTCCTCGACGAGATCCACCGCTTCAACAAGGCTCAGCAGGACACGCTCCTTCCCGCGGTCGAGGACGGCACGGTCGTTCTCGTGGGCGCCACCACCGAGAACCCCTACTTCGAGGTCAACTCGGCCCTGCTGTCGCGCTGCCGGATCTACGAGCTGCGCTCGCTCGAGGACGAGCACGTGCTCGCGCTGCTGCGGCGCGCCCTCGGCGGCGAGCGCGGCATCCAGGGTGCGCCGCGCGTGGACGAGGCGGCGCTCGAGTTCCTCGCCGCGCGCTCGGCCGGCGACGCGCGCACGGCCCTCTCTGCCCTCGAGCTCGCGGCCGAGACCGTGGGCGACAGCGGCGCCGTGACCCTGCGGGTGGCCGAGGATGCTCTCCAGCGCAGCGCGATCCTCTACGACAAGGGCGGCGACCTTCACTACGACCTGATCTCGGCGTGGATCAAGTCCACGCGCGGCTCCGACCCGGACGCGTCGCTTCTGTATCTCGCGGCGATGATCGAGGGCGGTGAGGACCCGCGCTTCATCGCCCGGCGCATGGTCGTGCTCGCCAGCGAGGACATCGGCAACGCCGACCCGCGCGCTCTCGACGTGGCGGTGAGCGCCGCCCATGCCGTGGAGCACGTCGGCCTCCCCGAGTGCGCGCTCAACCTGGCCCAGGCGGCGGTCTACCTGGCCCTCGCGCCGAAGTCGAACGCGTCCTATGAGGCCATCAAGCGGGCGCGCGCGTGGGTGCGTGAGCACGGCACGCCCGAGCCGCCCGCCGCCCTTCGCAGCGCCGCGTACCCGGGTGCCAAGAAGCTCGGCCGGGGCCTCGACTACGACTACCCGCACTCGCATCCGGAGGGGGTCTCCGAGCAGGAGCTGATGCCGCCGGAGGCGGTCGGCGAGCGCTTCCTCGAGCTCTCCGAGCACGGCGAGGAGTCCGAGTTGCGGGAGCGACTCGAGCGCATCCGCCGCGCCCGCGGCCGCGACTGACAGAATCCCTCGCCATGGAAGCAGCGCTGCGGCCCGCCGAGGCCACCGAGCTCGAGTCCTTCAGCCCGCTCGACGGACGCCGGCTCGGCGCCGTGCCGACGATCGCGCCTGCCGAGGTCCAGTCCGTCGTGGACGACGTGGCGAGCGTGCAGCCGTTCTGGGCACAGCTGCCTCTCCACGACCGCGCGCGCTACATGCGCCGCGCCGGCCAGGCGATCATCGACCAGCTCGACGAGCTCGCCGAGCTGCTCACGCGCGAGCAGGGCAAGGCGCGCAACGAGTCGTACGTGATGGAGCTGCTCCCCACGATCGACTCGCTGCGCTGGCTGGCGGAGGCCGGTCCGGGCATCCTCGAGGACGAGCGCATCCCGCTGCCGATCTTCATCAAGCAGAAGCGCGCGCGCTTCACGTACGAGCCGCTTGGCGTCGTGGGCGTGATAGCGCCGTGGAACTACCCGTGGTCGATCCCGTTCGGGGAGGTCGCGATCGCGCTGATGGCGGGCAACGGCGTGGTGCTCAAGCCGGCGTCGCTGACTCCGCTGATCGGCCAGCGCATCCAGGAGGTGTTCGAGCGTGCCGGCGTGCCCGAGGGGCTCGTGCGGACGGTTCACGGTGGCGGCGCTGTGGGCCAGGCCCTGGTCGAGTCGAGCGCGGCCAAGATCTTCTTCACGGGCTCAGTCCAGGTCGGCCGCGGGGTCGGCGTCGAGGCCGCGCAGCGGATGAAGGGCTCCGTGCTGGAGCTCGGCGGCAAGGACCCGATGATCGTCTGCGCCGACGCGAACCTCCCGAATGCGATCTCAGGCTGCCTCTGGGGCGGCTTCGCAAACGCCGGACAAACGTGCTCCGGGATCGAGCGTGTGTATGTCGTCAGGGACGTGGCCGAGCGCTTTATCGAGGGCGTGGTCGAGGGCGCGAGGAACCTGCGCGTCGGCGACCCGACGGAGTGGGAGACGGAGGTCGGCCCGATGATCTCCTCGGAGCAGCTCGAGACGGTGAAGGAGCTCGTGGACGACGCCCTGGCCCAGGGCGCGACCCTGCACTGCGGTGGCGCCGAGCCGCCCTTCTTCCGGCCCGCCGTACTCACCGGCGTCACGCACGAGATGCGCATCATGCGCGAGGAGATCTTCGGCCCGGTGGTCCCGATCGTGACGGTGGAGGACGAGGACGAGGCGATCGCTCTGGCCAACGACTCCGAGTTCGGGCTCGGCGCGTCCGTCTGGACGCTGAACCGCGCCAAGGGCGAGCGCATCGCAGGCCGGCTCGAGTCCGGGATGGTCTGGGTGAACGACCACATGTTCAGCCACGGGGCGTGCTCGTGCTCCTGGGGCGGCGTGAAGAGCTCGGGCCTCGGGCGCTCGCACTCGAAGTTCGGCCTGTACGAGTGCGTGAACGTGAAGCTCGTGAGCTGGGAGCCATCGCGCACGCGCGACTTCTGGTGGCACCCGTACGACGAGGCGCTCGGCAAGGCCATGCAGGCCTCGGCGCGACTGCTGTACGGCCGCGACGCCGACAAGCCCGGCGCGCTGCGGCGCGGCGCGCTGCCGCTTGCCCGGGTGGGCAGGAAGACGCTGCGCGACGTGTTCAGGCGCTAGTCAGCAAGCTGCTTGCGTAGCCCGTCCACGGCCTGTTCTGCCCATCGCTTGATGAACCAGCGCCCCACGGTCCTGTCGAATACTCCATATCGGAGCGCGGCCGGGTCGATTCCCATCTCCATGTCCACGAACGTCCCGCCCTGGGCCTCGGTCAGCATCCAATGCTGGAAGCCGCCCGTCGTCTGGCAATGCCATTTCAGCTCCCTGAGCTCCTCGCGACGCTCGATGATCCGGCTGTACTCCAACCGTCGCCCGGCGACCCCCACCACCTGCGTGAACGGGTCGCCAACCTCGAACTTCTCGCCTCGGATCTCCACGGCAGCCGGCCACCACTCCGGATAAGTCGCGGGGTTGCCTACCAGCGCCCAGACATCATCCAGCGGCGCATCAAGGTGGGCCTGCGCGCGGTAGGCCGACATTGACGCCAGTCTTACAGCTCCGAGAGCCCCAGGGCTTCCATGGCGTCGGAACGCTCCCAGTAGCTCTGCATGCGGACGGCCTTGCCGTCGCGAATCGTCCAGACGTGAGCCGTGGGATGCGTCTGGACCTCCGCTCCGCTGTCCCTGCCGCGCCCTCCCTCGCGCGAGAAGACGAGAACCTGATCGGTCCCCGCGTCGACGAACTCCTCGGGGACCATCGTGTAGTCGTCGAGGGCCTCGGAAAGCTTCTCCATATAGCGCCGGACACCGTCATGGCCGTGGTGCGGCTCGGCCAGGTCGGGGAACTCGCGTGGACCTCGCCACTCGATCTCGGGATCGAGGAACTCGAAGTTGAAGACCCCGCTCTCCGCGAAGGCCTCGTAGCACCCCCGGCGCACCAGCTCCACGTTCTCCTGCGACATCTCCGGCGCAGTATCGCGCTATCTCGCCGGGATGGCCGCCCATCGGCTTCTAAACTCTCTGGGATGCCCGCACAGGCCTACGCAGGCAAGGAATGCGTGTGCCAGCTCAGGAAGGGGATCTGCGACCAGAGCTGCGTCCAGGGGATGCTCGACATCCCCTTCTACATCGCGTGCCTGAAGCTGAGCGGGCGCCGCTGCGTCGTGGTCGGCGGCGGTGACATAGGGCTCGAGAAGGTCGAGGGCCTGCTCGCCTGCGAGGGGGACGTGACGCTGATCGCCCCGGATGCGATCGAGCCGCTGCGCGAGCTGGCCGCCGAGGGCTCGATCCGCTGGGAGCAGCGCGAGTACGCCGGCGCGGAGGATCTCGAGGGCGTGTTCATGGTGATCGCCGCCACGAACGACACCGACGTGAACATCCAGATCTACGACGACGCCGAGCGCCGCGCGATGCTGGTGAACGTGGTGGACGTGCCGCCGCTGTGCAACTTCATCCTCCCGGCCATCATCCGGACCGGCCCGCTGGCGATCGCGATCTCCACGGCGGGGGCGTCCCCGGCGCTCGCGAAGCGGATCCGCAACGAGATCGCCGACGAGTACGGCGAGCCCTACGCGCGCCTGGCGATCCTGCTGAACGAGGTTCGCGGCTGGGCCAAGGGCACGCTGCCCACCTATCAGGACCGCAAGGTCTTCTTCGAGTCGATCGTGAACGGCGAGCCCGATCCGATCGAGCTGCTCCGGCGC
>Ga0126306_10000258_pt1 | contig 22315 bp, 24 predicted proteins | sample Plot27_FD_92592 | JGI IMG/M metagenome (GOLD analysis project Ga0126306, IMG submission 92592) | Serpentine soil microbial communities from UC McLaughlin Reserve, CA, USA - Plot27 | ecosystem: Environmental > Terrestrial > Soil > Grasslands | place: USA: UC McLaughlin Reserve, Lake County... | reverse complement strand
TCGATGGGCCTCGTGGTCGGGCTCGACTACAAGGACGCGCGCTTCTCCGTGCACGAAGCGTTCCAGGAGCTGAAGACGCACCCGCTCGTGGCGAAGATCATCGAGGGCGGTAAGCGCGTCGGCTGGGGCGCGAAGACGATCCCCTCGGGCGGCTACTGGGCGCAGCCGCGGCAGCTGTGGGCGCCTGGGATGGCGCTGGTGGGCGACGGGGCGGGCATGGTGAACGTGCCTACCTTGAAGGGCGTCCACTACGCGATGCACGCGGGGATCTTCGCGGCCGAAGCGATTGTCGAACGGCTCAAGAACGGCAGCGGTGAGGGGGTTGCCGACCTCTCCAGCTACCAGGAGAAGGTCGAGGCGTCCGACATCAAGAAGGACCGCTACAAGACGCGGAACTCGCGCCAGCCGTTCGCCAAGGGCTTCTTCGTGGGCGGCGCGCTCGCGAGCATGATGACCATCTCCGGCGGACGCGCGCCGGGCGGGCACTGGGCGACGCACGACGACGCCACCGTGCCGGTCTTCATCGGCCCGGAGCGCGACTACCCGAAGCCCGACGGCAAGGTCACCTTCGACAAGCTCTCGTCCGTCTTCGCCACCGGGAACGCAACCCGGGACGACGCGCCGAACCACATCCGCATCCAGGACAAGGTGCCGCTCGAGGTGGCGCTGATGTGGCAGAACATGTGTCCCGCGCAGGTCTACGAGGTGCCCGACGAGGAACTCGAGGCCGCGCAGGCCGACGGCAACGGGAAGCTGGACGGCAAGCGCGAGGTCAAGCTGAACATCACGCCCTCGAACTGCGTGCAGTGCGGAGCGATCACCGCGAAGGGCGGCCGACTGACACCGCCGGAGGGCGGCGACGGACCGAACTACCAGGCCACGTAGGTCTCACTCCCGTCGCACGACGGCATTGAAGGTGGGGAGCTTGCCGGATTAGCCGCGTATTACGCGGTCAACGCGGCAAGGACCCCTGCGGCGCGGGAGCCCCGCCTTCCTCACCGCCCGTCGTTCGTCTGTACCTTGCCGCCCGGTGCGCTACCCCGGCCAGCATCCGCGTCGTGCCACGGTCGTCGGGGCCGGGTCGTTCGGCACGGCCGTTGCCGTGCTGCTCGAGCGGGCGGGCATTCGGACCACGCTTCAGTGCCGCACCCGCGAGCAGGCCGAGGAGCTGTCGCGCGATCGTGAGAACAAGCGCTACCTGGAGGGGGTCGACCTCCCGCGCGACCTCCGGGTGTCCTTCTTCGGTGCCGAGAAGGAGCACCTCGACCGCGCCGACCTGATCCTGCTCGCCGTCCCGTCCAAGGGGATCGGCGACGCCATCAACGAGCTGCGCCGGCTCGGCGTCTCGGACCGGGCCGGCATCGTCTCCCTGGCGAAGGGACTCGTTCCCCCGGAAGGCGCCACCCCGACGGCGCTCCTCGATGCCGCCTTCGGCCTCGAGCGGGTTGCCTGCGTCGGCGGCCCCGCGCACGCGCGCGAGATGGTGGAGTCGGGCGCCGGGCTCGTGTGTGCGTCGCGGTCGGAGGCGCTCGCGCACCGGGTGGCCGAGGCGTTCCAGCGCGCCGGCGTGGTGTGCGAGGTGTCCGACGACCCGGTCGGAGTCGAGCTGGCCGGCGTGGCGAAGAACGCCGCCGCGGTGGCGGTCGGCGCCACACAGGCGCAGGGCCTCAACGCCGCCGGGATGGCGGCTGCCGACATCTTCCTCGAGGTGCTCTCGCTGTCCTCGGCGAGCGGCGGAAAGGCGCGCACGTTCGTGGGCCGCGCCGGCACCGGCGACCTCGTGGCCACCGCGCTCGCTCCCACGTCCCGCAACCGCAGCGCCGGCGAGCTGCTGGCGGCGGGCGTGCCGGCGGCCGACATTCCCGAGCGGGTCGGTCAGGCCGTCGAGGCGCTCGAGACGGTGCCGATCCTGGCCCACGCGATCGAGCGCGCGGGAGTGGAGGCGCCGGTCACCTCGGCGCTCGCGCGGCTGATCGAGGGGACGCTGCCGGTGGACGACTGGGTCGCGCTCGTGAGGGCCAAGCAGCCCGCCCCGGCGCGGTTCGGGAGGCCGAGCACCTGGTGGTCGCGCGTGCGCGCCTGGTTCTCGAAGCAGTTCGGCAGACGGTGACTAGACTCGTAGGAGCAATGAAGGCAGACATTCATCCCGAGTACGTCCCCGCGCACGTTCGCTGCACCTGCGGCAACGAGTTCTGGACGCGGTCCACGAAGCCGGAGCTGCATGTCGAGATCTGCTCGAACTGCCATCCCTTCTACACGGGCCGCCAGAAGCTCGTGGACACCGGTGGGCGCGTGGAGCGCTTCCGCCGCCGCGCCGCACGTTCGCGCCGGGGTTAGACCCGCGTCGCGCAAGCAGCGGGCGGTGCCCGCTGCGCCGCGAGGCTTTCCCCCGCAACTTCAGCGTTTCGCGAGCGTTCACAACACGCATGCGTCGAGCGCTGATCATCACCGCTGCACTCGCCGCCGCCGCCTTTGCGGCGGCGGCCACTGCCGCGCCGCCGCCGGCGAGCGTCAAGCTCGTCAGCTGCTCCGTGGAGGAGCACGAGGCCGCCTTCTACGGCCGCATGCGGCAGGTGCCGGGCACGAGCCACATGGCGATGCGCTTCACGCTCCTCGAGGAGACGGGCGGCGACAAGGCGGCGCCCGTGAACGGTCCCGGCCTGCGGCGCTGGCACAGGTCGAAGCCGGGCGTCGGGGCGTTCGGGTACCGGCAGGGGTTCCGGAACCTCCCGGAGAACGCGAGCCACCGCGTGCGCGTGGACTTCCGCTGGTACGCCGAAGACGGCAGCGTGCTTGCGCTCGCCAGGCGACGCTCGGCTCGGTGTAGGCAGTTCGTCGAGCTGCCGAACCTCGTGACCCGCCTCACCGGCGTCACGCCCACCAAGGTGGACGGCGTGGTCCGCTACGAGGCGGTCGTGACGAACACCGGCAGGGCCGCCGCCGGCGACGTGCCGGTGCGCCTGACGGTGGATGGCAACGTCGTCGACACCGTGACGATCGCCTCGCTCGCCCGCGGCGAGCAGCACTCGCTTGCCATCCGCGGACCCGAGTGCCGGCGGCTGGCGCGGCTCGAGGCGGATCCTGAGAAGTCCATCGCCGAGAGCTCGGACGCGGACAACGCGAGCGAGCTCACCTGCGCGGCGCTCAGGAACATCGGCTGACCGCCGATACGATGGACACGGTGAAACCTCGGGAGGCCAAGAAGGACGCACCCATCGGCGGCCAGGCAGTTCTCGAGGGAGTGATGATGCGAGGCATCTCCACCTGGGCGGTGGCGGTGCGAAAGCCGTCCGAGGAGCAGCTGCTCGCCGGCGGCGCCGACTCGAAGGAGGGCGCCAAGGGCGAGATCGAGGTGATCTCCGAGCCGCTCGTGTCGTGGACGAAGCGGCACCGCGCGCTGCGGCTCCCGATCGTGCGCGGCGTCGTGGCGCTCGCCGAGTCGCTCAAGATCGGCTTCCGCGCGCTCGGCATCTCCGCCAACGCCCAGATGCCGCCCGACGCCGAGGGCGCTCAGCAGGACATCGGCGGCGGCGCCTGGCTCGGCACGATCGCCTTCGCGCTGCTGTTCGCCGTCGGCCTCTTCTTCCTGCTCCCGGCGGGGCTCACGAACCTGTTCGCCGACGACATCCCGAACTCGCTGGTCTTCGTGATCATCGAGAAGCTCGTCCGCATCACCATCTTCCTCGGCTACCTGGCGCTGATCTCACGCATGCCGGACCTGCAGCGCGTCTTCGAGTACCACGGCGCCGAGCACAAGACGATCTCGTGTTACGAGGCCGGCGAGGGGCTCACGCCCGAGAACGCGCAGCGCTACTCGCGCTTCCACCCCCGGTGCGGCACGAGCTTCCTGCTGCTCGTGATGATCGTGGCCATCGTCGTGTTCGCGCCGCTCGGCAAGCTCGACTGGCACTGGCTGTTCATCTCGCGGGTGCTCGGCATCCCGATCGTGGCCGGGCTGGCGTTCGAGCTGATCAAGTGGTTCGGCAAGAACCGCACCAAGCGCTGGGCCCGCGTGCTGATGTGGCCCGGCATCCAGCTTCAGCGGCTCACTACGCGGGAGCCCGACCTGTCCCAGCTCGCTGTGGCGATCGCCGCTCTCGAGTCCGTGCTGGCCGTGGAGAACCCACGTGCCGCCTCGGAAGAGGATCTGGTCGGCATGGAAGTCGTGGCCTAGGTTTAGCCCGGCCCCTCTTTCGAAACGCTGATTGCATGGGCGCCGTGCTCCTCACCGGCGCCACGGGATTCGTGGGACGAGAGGTTCTGTCGCGTTTTCTCGCGCGCGGCGACCGGGATGTCTACGCGCTCGTGCGCGCCGACGACGACACAGACGCAGCCAAGCGGCTGCCCGGCCACGCGCGCCTGACCGCGGTGGCCGGCGACATCGAGCGGAGCGGGCTCGGGCTGGCCGAGGAGACCGCCGAGCGGCTGCGCCGCGAGGTCTCGACCGTCGTGCACTGCGCGGCCTCGGTCTCGTTCGACCTGCCGCTCGAGGAGTCGCGGCGCGTGAACGTGGACGGCACGCGCCACATGGCCGAGTTCGCGCGCGGCTGTCCGGCGCTCGAGCGATTCACCTACGTGTCCACCGCCTACGTGGCCGGCGAGCCGGGCGGCCTGTTCCGCGAGGACGAGCTGGCGGTGGGGCAGAGCTTCCGCAACCCGTACGAGCGCTCGAAGTTCGAGGCCGAGGTGGCGCTGCGCCGCGAGGCCGGCGACCTGCCGCTCCAGATCCTGCGGCCGAGCATCGTCGTCGGCGACAGCACCACCGGCAGGACCACATCCTTCAACGTGCTCTACGGGCCGCTCCGGGCGTTCGCCCGGGGGGCCATGCGGGCGATCCCGGCGCGCCGCAGCGCGCCCGTGGACATCGTGCCGGTGGACTACGTGGCCGACCGCGTCCACGAGCTCGCCACCGGCGGGCCGGACGGCACGTTCCATCTCGTGGCGGGGCGGAACGCGACGACCGTGGGCCGCCTGCTGAAGCTGTCTTCCACCGAGCTGGAGCGCCCCGAGCCCGTGGTGCTGCCGCCGCGACTCTACCGGCGCTGGCTGCACCCGTTCCTCCGCCGCCGCAACCCGCGCCTCAGGCGGATGGAGGTCTACTTCCCCTACTTCGCGATGCGCGTGCGCTTCGACGACCGCCGGCTCGGGCCGGGGCCGAAGGTCGAGCGCTACTTCCACCGGCTGGTCCGCTACGCCGAGCGGGCTCGCTGGGGCCGGGCGTAGCCCTACCCTTAGCCATGTGATCGAGAAGCTCGTCGAGCAGATCGAGGGCCGCTTCGCCGAGCTGTCGGAGCAGATGGCGGACCCGGAGGTGATCTCGGACCAGCGGCGCTACGCCGAGGTGGGCCGCGCATACCGCGCGCTCGAGCCGGCGCATCAGCTCGCCCACGAGTGGAGGCATGCCACCGATGACGCCGCCGGTGCGCGCGAGCTGCTCGCGGAGGACGGCGACGACCCGGAGCTGCGGGAGCTGCTCAGCACATCGGAGTCCCGGCTCCCCGAGCTGGAGGAGGAGATCCGGCTCGCGATGGTCGAGCCCGACCCGAACGACGACAAGGACGTGATCGTCGAGATCCGGCCGGGCGCGGGCGGGGAGGAGGCCGGCCTCTTCGCCGCCGACCTGTACCGCATGCTCGACCGCTACGCCGAGCGGCGCGGCTTCAAGACCGAGCCGATCGAGGTGGGGGACGGCCACTTCACGTTCGCCGTCAAGGGCCAGGGCGCGTACAGCGTCTTCAAGTACGAGGGCGGCACGCACCGCGTGCAGCGGGTGCCGGAGACCGAGTCGCAGGGCCGCATCCACACGTCGACGGCGACGGTGGCGGTGCTGCCGGAGGCCGAGGACGTGGACGTGCACATCGACCCGAACGACCTCCAGATCGACGTGTACCGCTCGTCCGGCCCTGGCGGGCAGTCGGTGAACACGACCGACTCCGCGGTGCGGATCACGCACAAGCCCACCGGGCTGGTGGTCTCGATGCAGGACGAGAAGTCCCAGCTCCAGAACCGCGACAAGGCGATGCGCGTGCTGCGCGCGCGAATGCTCGAGCGCGAGCTGGCGGCGCAGCAGGAGGAGCAGGCGGCCGCGCGTCTCGCTCAGGTCGGGAGCGGCCAGCGCGCCGAGAAGATCCGCACGTACAACTTCCCGCAGGACCGTGTCACCGACCACCGCGTCGGGCTGACCAAGGGCAACCTGCCGGGCATCCTGGGTGGCGAGCTGGACGAGTTCACGGCGGCGCTCGAGGCCGAGGAGAAGCGGCGCATGCTCGAGGCGGCGGAGCCGGTGGGCTCATGACCGCGCGCGACGCGCTCACCGCCGTGACCGACTCGCTGGAGGCGGCCGGCTGCATGTCGCCTCGGCTCGACGCCGAGCTTCTGATCTCGGACTCGCTCGGCGTCCGGCGCGAGCAGCTGTTCCTCGACCCCGACATGGAGGTCCCGCCGCCCGCCGCGCGTGTGATCGCGGAGCGCGTGCGACGCCGCAACGAGCGCGAGCCGGTGGCCTACATCCTCGGCAGGAAGGGCTTCCGCAACATCGAGCTGAAGGTGGACGAGCGCGCGCTCGTGCCGCGACCCGAGAGCGAGCTGCTGGTGGAGGCCGCGCTGCGGCTTCCCGAGGGCGCCCGCGTGCACGACGTGGGCACCGGCACCGGCGCGATCGCCCTCGCGCTGCTCGACGAGCGGCCCGACCTGCACGTGACCGCGTCCGAGGTGTCGTCCGAGGCGGCCGACCTCGCGCGCGAGAACGCCGAGCTGCTCGGCCTGCCGCTCGAGGTGGAGGTGGCGGATGGCCTCCCGCCCGGCGAGTACGACCTCGTCATCGCGAACCTCCCGTACGTGCGCGACGACCGCTGGGAGCGCCTGATGCCGGAGATCAACCGGTATGAGCCTCGCATGGCGATCACCGGCGGCGAGGATGGCCTCGACCTGATCCGCCGGCTGGTCGCGTCGGTGGACCCGGGCACCCGCCTCGCCCTGGAGCACGGCGAGGACCAGGCCGACGCGATCCGCGAGATGCTCGAGGACGCCGTGTCGTACCCGGACCTGGCGGACTGGGACCGCATCACCGTCGGCCGCGTGCCGTGACGCCGGAGGACGTAGAGACCTTCCAGCGGTGCATCTCCGTTGGCGGCGTGGCGATCTTCCCCGCCGACACGGTGTACGGGCTCGCCACGGAGCCGGACTCGCGCGAGGGTGTGGACCGGCTGTACCGGCTGAAGCTGCGGACGCCGGACAAGCCTTCGGCGGTGATGTTCTTTCAGATGGAGTCCGCGCTGGCGGCCCTTCCGGAGCTGGGCCCGCGCACGCGCCGCGTGGTCGAGTGCCTCCTGCCCGGACCCGTCACGATCCTCGTGCCCAACCCAGCCCGCCGCTTCCCGCTCGCCTGCGGCATCGAGCCCGACAGGCTCGGGATTCGCGTGCCGGCCCTCGGGGGCGAGCTCGAGCCGCTCGCGGCCGTGATGTGGCCGGTGCTGCAGTCGAGCGCGAACCGCGCCGGCGGCGCGGACGCGCGACGAGTGGACGAGATCGACCCGGAGCTGCGCGCCGGCGCCGACCTGATCCTCGATGCCGGTGAGCTACCGGGCACGCCGTCGACCGTCGTGGACTTCTCCGCGTGGGAGGAGGGCGGCACGTTCGAGGTCATCCGAGAGGGTGCTTTGCCGCAGGAGGCGGTGGTAGCGTGCCTCCAATGACCGATCTGAGCCCGGATTACTTCCTGAAGCCGGTCGCCGAGGTCGATCCGGAGATCGCCGAGGTGCTGAAGGACGAGGCCGCGCGGCAGGAGCGGACGCTCGAGATGATCGCGTCCGAGAACTTCGTGCCGCAGTCGGTGCTCGACTGCCAGGGCTCGGTGCTGACGAACAAGTACGCCGAGGGCTATCCGGGCCGGCGCTACTACGGCGGCTGTGAGTACGTGGACATCGCGGAGCAGCTCGCGATCGACCGCGCGAAGGCGATCTTCGGCGCGGATCACGTGAACGTGCAGCCGCACTCGGGCGCCCAGGCCAACTCGGCCGTCTACATGGCGCTGCTCGAGCCGGGCGACCGCATCCTCGGCATGAAGCTCGACCACGGCGGCCACCTGTCGCACGGAATGAAGATCAACTTCTCGGGGCTCTACTTCGACATCGTGGCCTACGGCGTGCGCGAGGAGGACTCGCGCATCGACATGGACGAGCTGGCGCAGATCGCTGAGGACGCGAAGCCGAAGCTGATCATCGCGGGCTGGTCCGCCTACCCCCGCCAGCTCGACTTCCAGCGGTTCCGCGAGATCGCCGACTCGGTGGGCGCGATCCTGATGGCGGACATCGCGCACTTCGCGGGGCTCGTCGCGGCCGAGGAGCATCCCAGCCCGATCCCGTACTGCGATGTCGTCACCACCACCACGCACAAGACGCTCGGCGGCGGTCGCGGCGGCATGATCATGTGCCGAGAGGAATACGCGAAGAAGGTCGACTCGCGCGTGTTCCCGGGGCATCAGGGCGGGCCGCTGATGCACACGATCGCCGGCAAGGCAGTGACCTTCAAGATCGCCCAGTCCGACCTGTTTCGGGAGCGCCAGCGGCGCACCCGCGAGGGCGCGGCGATCGTGGCCGAGGAGATGATCGCCGCCGGCGTGAACGTGCTCACGGGCGGCACCGACGTCCACCTCGTGCTCGCGGACCTGCGCGAGTCGGAGCTCGACGGCAAGCAGGCGGAGGACCGGCTGCACGACGTCGGCATCACCGTGAACCGCAACGCCGTGCCGTTCGACCCGCGCCCGCCCGCGGTGTCCTCGGGACTCCGGATCGGCACCCCCGCGCTCGCCACGCGCGGCTTCCAGGCGGAAGACTTCCGCGAGGTGGGGCGCGTGATCGGCGAGGCGCTCACCGGCGAGTTCTTGGAGTCGCACAAGGCGGAGCTCACCGAGCGCTCCCGCGCGCTCGCCGACAGGCACCCGCTCTACCCGCAGCTCGCCGAGCCCGCGGTCGCGTAGGGACCCTGTTCGACCTGGAGGGCATCCGGCTGGCGCGCGACGGCCGGGAGGTGCTCCGCGATGTGTCGCTGTCGATCCCGTCCGGGTCCACGGCGCTGCTGGGCCCGTCCGGGTCCGGGAAGTCCACGCTCCTGCGGCTGCTGAACCGGCTGGCCGATCCGGACGACGGCGTGGTGCGCTTCCACGGCACGGACGTGCGCGAGCTCGACCCGCTGGAGCTGCGGCGGCGCGTGGGGCTGGTGCCGCAGCTGCCCGCCCCCGTGCCCGGGACCGTCGCCGACAACGTGCGGTTCGGACCGCGGCTCGAGGGACGCGAGGTCGATCCGGAGGCACCGGTGCGGCTGGCCGGCCTGGATGCCTCGTTCCTCGACCGCGACGCCTCGCGGCTGTCGGTGGGCGAGCAGCAGCGCGTGATGCTGGCGCGGGCGCTCGCGCTCGAGCCGGAGGTGCTCCTTCTGGATGAGCCGACGGCGTCGCTTGACGCGGACGCGACGGCCGCCGTGGAACGCGCTCTTCGCGACCTCGAGGGTGTATCGCTCGTTCTCGTGACACACGACGCCTCACAGGCCGAGCGGCTGGCGGAGCGCACGGTTCGGCTTCGCGAGGGGAGGGTCGCGCGGTGATCGCCGCCGGCACGATCTCCATCTCCCTGGGAGAGGTGGCCGCCTCGCTCGCCCTGATCGCCGTAGCCATCGCGGTCTCGTTCTGGCGACGGGCGGAGCTCGAGCAGGACATCGTGGTCGCGGTCGTGCGCTCGTTCGTCCAGCTCACGGCGGTCGGCTACGTCATCCAGGCGATCTTCGACTCGGACAGCCTGCTGCTGGTCGCGGCGCTCCTCGCAGGCATGGTCGGGTTCGGCGCGTGGACCGCGCGCGGGCGGGCGCGAGCGGTGCCGGGGGCGACCGGCCCGATCGTGCTGGCGCTCGCGGTCGCGGCCGTGGTCACCCTCGGGCTCGTGATCGGGCTCGGCGTGTTCAAGGCGGAGCCACGCTATCTCGTGCCCGTCGGCGGCATGGTGATCGGCAACTCGATGACCGCGGTGGCAGTGGCGCTCAACCGGCTCGCCGACGAGATGCACGAGGGGCGTCGCCAGATCGAGGCGATGCTCGCGCTGGGCGCGACCTCGTTCCAGGCGGCGCGCGCCACGGTCGCGCGCAGCCTGCGCTCGGGGATGATCCCGCTGGTCGACTCCACCAAGACGACCGGGATCGTGTTCTTCCCCGGCACGATGGTCGGGATGCTCGTGGCCGGCGCGGAGCCGGTCGATGCCGTTCGGCTGCAGGTGATCCTGCTGTGGGTGCTTCTGGGCGCGGTGGCCCTCTCCGGGCTGATCGCGGTCTCACTCGCCTACCGCGGCTTCTTCACGGACGCTCATCAGCTCCGCGAGCAGCCGCCGCCGTAGCCGTCAGTAGCCTGCGGGCCGATGGACGAGCTCGATGCCCTTTGGGCGTTTCTCGTCGCCGCGCTGATCGCGTTTGCCGCCACGCCGCCGGTCGCCCGGCTGGCGCGGCGCCTTGGAGTCATCCACCGGCCGCGCGATCGCGACCTGCACGACCGGCCCGTTCCCGGGCTCGGCGGGCTGGCGATCCTCGCCGCGGCCGTCGTCTCCGCGCTGCTGTTCCTTCCGGCGGGCGGCGAGACGCGCGGCATCATCGGCGGCGCGCTCGCGATCACGTTCGTGGGCGCCGTGGACGACATCCGCGATGGCGGATTGCACCCCTTCGTGAAGCTGGCCGGCCAGTTCGCGGCCGCGTCGATCCCGGTCGCCGCGGGCGTGTTCGTGGATCACGTGACGCTGCCGTTCCTCGACCCGATCGGGCTGAGCGACACGGCCGGCCGGGCGCTGACCCTGGTGGGCATGGTCGCCGTGATGAACGTCGTGAACTTCACCGACGGCGCGGATGGCCTCGCGGCCGGCGTGTGCACGATCGCCGCGGGCACCTTCGCGATCATCGCGCTGTCGCTCGACCGCGACGACGCCGGCGTGCTCGCCGCGCTCACCGCGGGCGCCTCGGTCGGGTTCCTCTGGCACAACTTCCATCCGGCCTCGATCTTCATGGGAGACGCGGGCTCCAACCTGCTCGGGCTGCTGCTCGCGTGCGTTGCGATCCAGGGCGTGCTGAAGACCGCCGCGGTCGTCGCGCTGTTCTTCCCGCTGCTGATCCTGGCCGTGCCCGCGCTCGACGCGACGTTCGTCGTGGCGAAGCGGATCAAGTACCGGCGGCCGGTGTACTCGGCGGACCGATGGCACTTCCACCACCGCTTCGCGAACATCGGGTTCTCGCAGCGGCGGACGGTGCTCTACCTGTACGGGTGGACGCTGTCGCTGGCCGCGCTGGCGCTGGCGATGCGCTTCGTGCCGTACTCGGACGACGACGGGACGCTCAATCGCGGCTGGGCGCTCGTGATCGCGGCGTTCGGGGTGGTGGCGCTGGCGTCGAGCTTGTACCTGGTACTGGTGCTCGAGATCCTGAAGTTCCGCCGCTCGCGCGAGCGCGAGATCCAGCGGCAGGTGGAGACGGGCGAGATGCCGGCGCTCACCGCGGAGGAGATCAGGCGCGAGGTGGACCGCGAGGCCGAGACCGGCGAGTTCGAGGCGGTCCGGACCGACTGAGGTTCGCCCGCGCGCGTCCCGGGCACGCGAATCGCATGGCCGAGCCGAGAGAAGAGATCGAGCAGATCCTCAACTACCTCCTGCCGTTCGCGGAGCAGATGCTCTCGGAGCACGGCGAGTTCTATCCGTACGCCGCAACCATGGACCCGGGCGGCGAGGTGCAGGCCGTGTCGGCGGCGGCCGACGAGCGGCCCGATGTCGGCGAGCTGCTGCTGGCTCTCCACGCCGAGCTGCGCGAGCAGGCGTCCCAGGGCGCGATCCGCGCGTCCGGCATAGCCGCCGACGTGACCCTCACCGACCCCGACAGCGGCAGCGTCACGGACGCGGTGCAGCTGGAGCTGGACCACGCCGAGACCGACGCGGTGGACGTGTACGTGCCGTACACGAGCGGCGACGACGGCGTGGAGTTCGGCGAGCTGGTCGCGGCGGCCGGCCAGGCGCCGATCTTCAGCGACGAATAGCGGACCATGTCTGCGTTAGCCCCGTAATGCGGGGTCAACGCAGATACCATCAGAACAACGTGCCCTGACTGGGCGCGCGCGGCTCCGGCACGGTGACCGGATCCTTCAGCTCGTACGGGCCTGTCCTCCTCATCGCCCGCGTCCCGCCGCCCGGTCTGCGGCCGGCCGGCCGAAGGAGGCCCTGAATCCGTTCACGCTCAGCCTTCCCCACGTACGCGCCGCGCGCGTACAGCTCCTCGTACCGCGGCACGAGGTCCGGCCGGTACGACTTCAGCCACTCGAAGAAGATCTGCCTGACCTCGCCGCGAAGGTGGAGCGGAATCCCGCCGATGTTCACGGCACCCGCCTCGCCGCACAGCTCGAGGATCTCCTCGACCTGGCGAGGGTCGTCGTTGATGCCGGGCATGAGCGGAGCGATCAGGACGCCGGTCGGAATGCCCGCCCGGTTGAGCTCCGCGACCGCCTCGATGCGCCTGCGCGGATGCGGCGTGTGCGGCTCGCTGGCCCGCCACGCCTTCTCCTCGAGCGTGGGAATCGAGAGGTTCGCCGCGAAACCGGCCACGTCGTGGATCTGCTTGAACAGCTCGATGTCCCGAAGCAGAAGCGGCGACTTCGTGAGCACCGACGACGGCGTCCCCGAATCCCGCATGGCCTCCCAGATCCCCGGCATGAGCCGGTACCGCCCCTCGACCCACTGATACGGATCCGTGTTGGTCCCAAGCGCAACGTGCTCCCGCTTCCACGAGGGCCGCATCAACTCCGCTCTGGCCACCTCCGGCACGTTGACCTTGACAACGATCTCCTTCTCGAAGTCACGACCGGCGTTGAAGTCGAGATAGGTGTGGGTGGGTCGGGCGAAACAAAAAACGCAGGCGTGTGAACAGCCCCTGTACGGATTGATGGTCCAGCGGAAGGGCATGCGGCTCGCGTTCGGAACCCTGTTCAGCGCTGACTTCGCCCTGACCTCGTAGAAACGGGTGTCGAGGGCCTCCGGTGCGTCGAAGGTGCGTACCGTTGCCGGCTCGCGGTAGCCGGGGAGGGTGCGGGCCTCCTCCGCGTCGACCTTCAGGTTGTCCCAGCGCACGAACACATGTTCGCACAAGAGGCAGACAGCTCACAATCAGCCGCGCGCGCCCGAATGGGCGCGGGCGGCCGGAGGCTCATTCGCCGAAGGCGGTGAAGATCACCCGGCGCGGGCCGCCGTTGTCGCGGAACTCGCAGAGGTAAATGCCCTGCCATGTGCCGAGTGCGAGCGAGCCGTTCGACACCGGGATCGCCAGCGACGGCCCGGTCAGCGATGCCTTGATGTGGGCCGGCATGTCGTCGGGGCCCTCGAGCGTGTGCGCGAAGTAGTCGGCGCCGTCGGGCACGGCGCGGTCGAACCACTCGGCGAAGTCGCGGCGGACATCCGGCGAGGCGTTCTCGTTGATCGTCAACGAGGCCGAGGTGTGCTGCATGAACACCACCGCGATGCCCGTGGACATGGAGTCGAGCTCCGGCACCGCGTCGAGGATCTCGGACGTCACGAGGTGGAATCCACGCGGTCGCGCGCGCAGCTCGATCTGCTCTTGGATCCACACATTCCGCATTCTGGCGGTAAAGGCGAACCGGACATATGGTGGCGCCAGGCTTGGAAGGACTCGCGATAGGCCTTTGGAGGAGCATGGATTCGCCCCTCCGCGAGCGGCTGCGCTGGCGGAACGCGACAGACGACGTTGTCGAGGCGCCCGCCACGCGGGCGATGATGGCCCGTACCGCCGCGCTGTTCGCCGGGGCCGGTGCGTTCATCTGCCTCCTCGGCAGCTTCGTGCCGGGCGAGGCGCAGCTCGACGACGACGTGCTGCTGGTGGCGGCGGCGGCCTCGGCGCTCCTCGCGGCGGTCCTCCTGGTCGGGTTCGACAGCATCCCGACGGTCGCGTTCCACCCGATCGTCGCCCTCGGCACGGCGATCGCCACCGCCGCCGCGTACGGGTGGGGGACGGAGGCGGCATACGGCCCGCTCGCCTACGTGTGGGTCACGCTGTTCGCGTTCTACTTCTTCAGCCGCGGGGCGGCGCTCGTCCACCTCGCGCTCATCGCCGCCGCCTACGCGCTCGCGCTGGTGCTCGAGGACCCCGTCGAGAATCCGCTCGACGGGTGGGTTGCCACGGTGGTCACCCTGCTCATCGCCGGCCTGTTCGTGTCGATGGTGCGCGACCACATCGCTGCCCTGATCCACCGGCTCAGCGACGCCGCCCACAGCGACCGCCTCACCGGCCTCCTCAACCGGCGCGGCTTCCAGGCCGTGTTCGACACGGAGCTCGAGCGCGCCCGGCGCGCCGACCAGCCGCTCAGCCTGATCGCCGGCGACCTCGACCACTTCAAGCGCGTGAACGACGAGCACGGCCACGCCGCCGGCGACGCGGTGCTCGCCCGCGTGGCGGCCGTCATCGAGGGGGCCAAGCGCGGCTTCGACAGCGCGGCGCGCGTGGGCGGGGAGGAGTTCGCGGTCCTGGCCCCAGACTGCGACGAGCACGGCGCCTTCATGCTCGCCGAGCGCATCCGCGCGGCCGTGCACGAGGAGCTCGTGGCGCGCGACCCGGACACCTCGCTGACGATCAGCTTCGGGATCTCCACCTTTCCGCTGCACGGACAGTCGGCCGACGCGGTGCTGCGCGCCGCCGATCAGGCCCTGTACGCCGCCAAGCGGCTCGGCCGGAACCGCTCGGTCATATCGAGCGCCGAGGTGCCGGGCATCCTCACCCGCTCGTCGCGCCACGAGGACGACGAGACGCAGGTGGAGCTCGCGGCGCTGCTCAGCCTCGCCGAGGCGCTCGACGTGCGTGACTGGGGGAGCGCGTCGCACTGCCGCAGGGTCGGCCGCTTCGCCGAGCTGACCGCGCGCGAGCTCGGGCTCTCCCCGGAGTCCGTCGAGCGCGTGCGGCTCGCCGGGATCCTGCACGACGTCGGCCGCGTCGCTCTGCCCGAGGACCTGCTCTCGAAGGACGAGCCGCTCACCGACGACGACTGGGTGCTCGTGCGCGCGCATCCGGTGGCGGGCGCGCGCATGGTGGAGACGACCGAGTACGACGACATCCGCTCCTGGATCCTGTTCCACCACGAGCGTCCCGACGGCACCGGCTACCCCGAGGGGCGCGCCGAATCCGAGGTGCCGCTCGAGTCGTCGATCATCGGTGTGGCGGACGCCTACGAGGCGATGACGAGCGATCGTCCGTACCGCCGCGCGCTCGGTTCCGAGGACGCCGGCGACGAGCTCCGGCGCGCGGCGGGACGACAGTTCCGCGCGGACGTGGTCGACGCGCTGCTACGGGCCGTCTAACCCACCCGGCTTACCACTTCAAGGCAGCGAATCTTCGGCCGATAACAACCGGGAGATGGAGCCGGCCGGCATTCTCGCTCCGCTTGTCCCCTCCGCCTGCGCGCTCGTGCTGGCGGTCGTCGCCGTGCGCCAGCGTGGTCGCCTGAGAGCGCTTCGCGACCGCATCGCCGGCTCCAACCACACCGACCCGCTTACCGGGCTGCTCAACCGTCGCGCCTTCGAGGAGCTGCTCGAGCTGGAGCTCGAGCGCGCGCTCCGGGCCGACCGCCCGCTGTCCGTGGTCGTCGGCGACATCGACGCGTTCCGGCAGGTGAACGAGCAGCACGGCCACGCCGCCGGAGACGAGGCGCTGCAGTCGGTGGCGACGAACGCGCTCAAGTGGAAGCGCCGGATCGACGTCGCCGCGCGCATCGCCGGCGAGGAGTTCGCGCTGCTGCTCCCGGAGACGGACGAGCGCGGCGCGCTCATCGTCGCCGAGCGCCTGCGCCGCGCGACGCATCGCAGCTTCGCCGAGTCCACCGCGGGCGTGAAGTTCAGCTTCGGCGTGGCCACCGCGCCGGTCCACGGGAGCGACGCCGCCGGCCTGCTCCGCGCGGCCGACCAGGCGGTGGCCGCCGCGAAGGACCTCGGCGGCGACCGAACGGTCATCTACAGCACCGAGGTGGCCCGCGCGCTCGACGAGGACACCCAGGCCCGCACGGAGCTCCAGCTCGCCACCGTAATCGCGCTGGCCGAGGCGCTCGACATCCGCGACACGGGCACGGGCGAGCACTCACACACGGTCGCCAGCTACGCCGAGATGATGGCGCGCGAGCTGGGCCTCGACGAGGAGCGCGTGGAGCGCATGCGGCTCGCGGGCGTGCTGCACGACATCGGCAAGATCGGAATCTCGGACCGCGTGCTCACGAAGCCCGGCCCGCTGGACCACACCGAGTGGCAGGAGATGCACACGCATCCCGAGATCGGCGCGCGGCTCCTGTCGCGCCCCGAGTTCGAGGACCTGCGCGAGTGGATCCTGGCCCACCACGAGCGCCCCGATGGCCTCGGCTACCCGCGCGGCCTGCGCGCCGACCAGATCCCCATCGAGGCCCGCATCCTCGCGGTGGCCGACGCCTACGAGGCGATGACCGCGGACCGCTGCTACCGCCCGGCCCTTGGCGAGGCAGCAGCCCGGGCCGAGCTCGAGAGCGCCGCCGGCACCCAGTTCGACGCGACCGTCGTGGTCGCGCTTCTGCGCGCGATGGACACGAGCCGCACCGGCCGCCTGCGCCGCGTGGCGTAGCGCGTCAGAGGATGGGCGCGACGCCCGTCATGCGTCGCCACTTGAGCGCTCGCCGCAGCGCGGCGCGCGCGAGCGGGTGCGTGGACAGCCGGAACTCCGGCTTCAGCATCGCCGACTGGTAGTAGACGGCCATCCGCACGCGGCGGTGGAGGCGCAGGAAGTTGAAGAACTGGCGGACGAAGGCCGGGTCGTCGCGGCCCCAGATCCCCCACTCGGCGAACGCGAACGGCTTGCAGCGCCAGAGCGGGTAGCTGTACATGCGGTGCATGGCCTGGGCCGCCTTGTACATCGAATACCAGGTGGTGCCGACCCAGTCGACGTAGCTACAGCCGGGCCAGAAGAAGCGCGGATGGTTCTTCGGGATCTCCGGGTTGCCGAACGACAGCGGCACCCACATGAGCGCCACCGGCGCGCGCGGGAGCATCTCGAGGCTGGTGCGTACACGCCGCATGTGAAGCCGGCCCAACTTCCGGTTGATCACAGCGAGCGGCCCGCCACGCACGACCAGAGCGATGCGCCGCCACGCTCGGATGAACTGCCTCACGGTGTACGCCGGCCCTCGCGGGCGACCGTTCAGGTCGTACGGCGAGTACGGGTTGTTCCCGTTGTTCATCTCGGACAGCGGGCGGAGGTAGGTCACGACGGCCGCCTCGAAGATGAGCTGGTTGAGCGCGATCAGGAACGCGTCGCCCTCGCCGCTCGCGAGGTCACGCGGCGTGAGCCGCGTCTCCTCGGGGGAGATGGACAGCATCACCGCCGTGTCCTCGGCCTTCGCGTCGGCGAACCGGAACGACAGCCAGTGCAGCGCAGAGTCGCTCCCGTTCCAGGAGATGAAGTAGTTGTAGAGCGCCGGATGCAGGCCCGACTGCTGCGCGAAGTCGCGGATGTTCCCGGCGCTGTAGCCACCCTGCCCGCCCCACAGCACCTTGCCGTGAGGCGCCTTGTAGGCGGCGGCCGAGGCGCCCGCCGGAGCGACGGCGAGCGCGGCGATCGCGAGGAACGTGAGGGCCAGGGCACGTGCCACCGCCGAGAGCGTAGCCCGGGTCGCGCGAAATGGGGATATTCGCACCCCCGAATGGTGCTCTTCTTCCCCGCGCCCCCGCTGCCGGTCATACGGTCGCGACATGCGCAGCCGAATCGCAGTGGCGGCCTTTTGCATCGTGGCGGCAGGGCCCGCGGCCGCGGTCGCGTCGACCGCGAGCATCTCGATCAAGCGCGTCTTCTACGCAGCCTCGCCCGGGGAGATCAACCAGCTCACCGTCTCGAATGCCGGTCCCGACTTCGCGCTGTCGGACCCTGGCGCGACGATCCAGCCGGGTAACGGGTGCACCGGCGGACCGAGCAGCGTCGTCTGCGCCGGGGCCGGGATCATCGGCTTCACCCTGTCGGGCGGCGATGGTGGAGACAGCCTCGAGAACACCACCTCGCTTCCGGCCACGTTCTCCGGCGGTGACGGGTCGGACTCGCTGGGGGGCGGTCCCGGCAACGACACCCTGCGCGGAAACCAGGGCATCGACACGGTGAGCGGCGCCGCCGGCGACGACTTCATCGACGTCCGCGGGGACCGCGCGGACATCGTGAGCTGTGGGGCAGGCACCGACACCGTGCGCGCGGACGGCTCGGATCTGATCGGATCGGACTGCGAGAGCGTGGATCGGGGCGGAACGCCCGCGCCGCCGCCCGGCCCAGGGCCGGACACCGGCCCGACCCCGGCGGCGGGCGGCCTGCTCGGGCCGACCGAGACGCGGAAGCTGGGCCCGGGAGCGTGCGCAAACGACAAGCTCGGCACCGCGGCCGCCGACCGGCTCGACGGCACCGAGATGGGCGACAGCCTCTTCGGCCTCCAGGGCAACGACGTCATGAACGGCCGCGCCAGCGATGACTGCCTCTTCGGCGGGCTCGGCAGAGATGTGCTCGCGGGCGCGAGCGGCGACGACCGCCTGCTTGGAGACGATCCCGGCAGCGGTGTCGCCGGCCGCGACCGCCTGTCCGGCAACGCCGGCAACGACATGCTCGAGGGCGGCCCGGGCCGCGATCGCCTGAGCGGAGGGCGCGGACGGGACCGCCTGTTCGCGGGCGCCGGAAGGAATCGCCTGTACGGGGGCCGCGGCAGCGACCGCCTCAACGCGACCAACGGCAGCCGTGACCTCGTGAACTGCGGCCCCGGCTCCGACTCCGCGCGCGTGGATGTCACGGACCGCGTGCGCGGCTGCGAGCACGTCCGCCGCATCGACAGCTAGCGACCTACGGGCCGAGAGCCAACTGTTACAAAGTAGTCACAAAGTCCTCTGAGGATGTACCCTTCGGCGCCCGGGTAGAGAGCATTCAAGCGCCCGCCCGCCCCCATCGCTCTCCCTGGACAACTCTTGACGACGCACGCTTTGACAGCATCCGATACCCCGATGCCGCTTCGCGTGCTGCGGTACCTCGACCTTGTGGTCCTCCTGCTGGCCCTGCCGATCTTCGTCGCGGCCGATCTGCCGATGCTCGGCTGGGTCGGGGCGGCCGTCGGCTGGGGCATCCAGCGCGTCGTTCAGCTCGCCATCGAGAAGCGCGCGCGTGAGTCGGACGACCCGCGCACCGTCGCTGGGCTCCTGACCGGCAGCATGATCGCGCGCGGCTGGATCGTCGCGGGCTCGATCTTCATCGTCGGCCTCTCCGAGCGCGAGGCCGGCCTCGCCGCGGCGATCCTCTCGATCACCCTCTTCACCTTCTACTTCACGAGCCAGATGCTCACGCGGCCGTTCGAGGAGAAGAAGTCATGAGTCGCGGAGCCAAGATCGGTCTCGGGGTCTTCGTCTATCTCCTCGTCGCGGTCCTGCTCTACGTGATCTTCGGCAGCGAGGGCAAGAACGAGGAGTTCAAGCCTCAGAACGAGTTCAAGCTCGACGACTGGATCCCCATCCACATCGCCGGGATCAACATGTCGATCAACAAGGCGGTGCTCTACCTCTTCCTCGCCTGCATCGTCACCGCGGCGACGATGATCTGGATCGCGCGCCGCATGCAGGACAAGCCCAACCGCGTGCAGACCATCGTCGAGGGCGCCTACGACCTCACCTACACGCAGATCTCGAAGGGCAACATGCCCGACCAGACCGCGGCCAAGTACTTCCCGTTCGTCGCCACGCTGTTCTTCTTCATCTGGTTCTCGAACATGCTCGGCTACATCCCGCTGCCGACGTCGCACGAGACGATCAACATCTTCGGCATCGACTTCCCGTCGTTCGCGCTCTACGCCGCGACGGCGAACCTCTCGGTCCCGCTCGTCCTCACGCTGACCGTCTTCTTCCTCTACCAGGCCGAGGGCATCCGCCGCCACGGCGTAATCAGGTATTTCAAGGGCTGGCTCCCCGCCGGCGTCAGCGGTCCCGCCGCGATCCCGATCTTCTTCATCGAGGTGATCTCGCAGTTCGTCCGGATCATCTCGCTCTCGGTCCGACTGTTCGCGAACATCCTGGCCGGCCATCTGCTGATCCTGTTCATGGGCGGGGGTCTCGCGGTCCTGCTCGGACTGGCCGCGCTCGGCTGGATCACGCTGCCGATCGCGATCGCGTTCTTCATCTTCGAGGTGGGCCTGGTGGCGACGCTGCAGGCCTTCATCTTCGCCACGCTCACATCCATTTACTTCGGCGAGGCAAGCGCCGGAGGTCACTAAGGAGGATCAATGGACCTGTCAGTCCTGCTTCCCATCGCACAGGGTGCCGACCCCACCGACGGGCTCAAGGCCGTCGCGCTCGGTGTGGGCGCCGGCCTCGGCACGATCGGCCCTGGCATCGGCGTCGGCTACATCTTCGGCAAGGTGATCGAGTCGGTCACCCGCCAGCCGGAGATGCGCGAGGAGATCACGAGCATCCAGTGGCTCGGCTTCGCGCTTACCGAGGCAATCGTCTTCTACGCGTTCATCTTCGGCCTCATCGCGTTCTTCCTCTAGGCGATGACGACTCTGCTCGCAGCCGAAGAAGGGGGAGGCGGCAACTTCCTCGTCAGCCCCGAGCTCGGGCTGATGATCTGGGCGCTGCTCGCCTTCGGCATCACGCTGTACCTGCTCAACAAGCTCGCGTTCCCGCGGATCGCGGAGGCGCTCGACCGTCGCCGCGTGGCGATCGAGGAGTCGATCGAGTCGGCGCACCGGGCCAAGCAGGAGGCCGACGAGCTGCTCGAGGAGTACCGCGCGCGGCTGCGTGAGGCACGCGAGCAGGCTGAGGACATCGTCGCGCGGGCGCGCAAGGCGGCCGACAACGTGAAGGACGAGACGAAGGCGGAGGCCTCGCAACAGCGCGAGCAGCTGCTCGCGCAGGCACGCCGCGACATCGAGCACGAGACCCGCCGCGCGCTCGACGAGCTCCGCAAGGAGGTCGCGGACCTGACGGTGCTCGCCACCGAGAAGATCACGCGCAAGTCGCTCGACGAGGAGGACCACCGCCGCCTCATCGAGGAGGCGCTGTCGGAGGTCGACTTCTCCGAGCTGGCGCCGTCGTCCTCGGCGTCGTCGTCGGAAGGGAACGGCAACTAGAGCATGGAGGCGATCGCCGAGGTCTATGCCCGCTCGCTGTTCGAGGTCGCGAAGGAGCACGACGTGCTCGACCGCGTCCACGACGAGCTGGGCGAGTTCGCCGAGGCGCTGGACGAGAACCGCGAGCTCCAGGTCTTCCTGTTCTCGCCGTACTTCTCCTCGGATGAGAAGCGCGCCGGCGTCACGAAGATCGTGTCCGACGCGGACGAGCGCATCGTGAACTTCCTCGAACTGCTTGCCGAGCGCCACCGCATGCCCGCGCTGTTCCGCATCCGCCGCGAGTTCGACGCGCTGTGGGCCGAGGAGAACCAGCTGCTGCCGGTGACCGTGACGAGCGCGGTCGAGCTGGACGAGGGGCTCGTGGAGAGCATCGGGAAGCGCATCCAGGAGCAGACCGGCCGGAAGGTGGAGCTGTCCTCGAACGTCGATCCCGACGTGCTCGGGGGTCTGATGGTCCGCGTCGGGAACATGGTCCTCGACGGGACCGTCCGCAACAGACTTGAACGACTACGCAAGACGGTGGCCAAGGCGGCGTAGTAAGCGAAGCCCGGGGCGGTGCCCCGGGCGCACGACAATTACAGGAGATTCCGAAGTGCAGATCAAGCCAGACGAGATCACCAGCATCCTCAAGAGCCGGATCGAGGGCCTCGAGGACGGCGGCGCCGACCTCTCCGAGGTGGGCACGGTCCTGTCCGTGGCGGACGGCATCTCGCGCGTCCATGGGCTCGACAACGTCATGTCGAGCGAGCTGCTCGAGCTGCCGCACGACGTGACGGGGCTCGCGCTGAACCTCGAGTCCGACAACGTCGGCGCCGTGCTGTTCGGCGAATGGGATCAGATCGAGGAGGGCGACCAGGTGAAGCGCACCGGGCGTCTGCTCGAGGTGCCCGTGGGCGACGAGCTGCTCGGCCGCATCGTCGACCCGCTCGGCCGCCCGCTCGACGGCAAGGGCGACATCGAGACGGACCAGACCAGGCCCGCCGAGTTCAAGGCTCCCGGCGTGGTCCACCGCCAGCCGGTGAAGGAGCCGATGCAGACCGGCATCAAGCCGATCGACGCGATGACGAACGTCGGCCGCGGCCAGCGCGAGCTGATCATCGGCGACCGCCAGACCGGCAAGACGTCGATCTGCATCGACGCGATCAT
>Ga0126306_10000257_pt1 | contig 22349 bp, 24 predicted proteins | sample Plot27_FD_92592 | JGI IMG/M metagenome (GOLD analysis project Ga0126306, IMG submission 92592) | Serpentine soil microbial communities from UC McLaughlin Reserve, CA, USA - Plot27 | ecosystem: Environmental > Terrestrial > Soil > Grasslands | place: USA: UC McLaughlin Reserve, Lake County... | reverse complement strand
GTCCCAGTATCGATCTTGTTCAAATGAAACATGAAAGAATGGATTCGAAAATGTTTATTACATAAAATATCACTCATTATTTTGAGATGACATTTAAAAGAATCCCTAGAGTTGGTATTGGTGGTCCAGTAGGTTCTGGTAAGACAATGTTGATAGAACAATTCGTTCCATTATTAAGTCAAATAGGATATAGATCTGCTATTATTTCCAATGATGTAGTATCAAAAGAAGACGCTGATAGAATGAGAAGAAATTTAGCATCAGAAAGAGGACTTATGCCTGAAAGCCTCGTAATTGGATTAGCTACAGGTGGATGTCCACATACTGCAGTAAGAGAAGATCCTTCCATGAATCTCTCTGTAGTTGAAGATATTGAATCAGCTCATAATCAAGAGTTGGATTTAATAATTATTGAAAGCGGTGGAGACAATATTACAACCACATTTAGCCCTGCACTAGCTGATTATTTCATCTATATTATTGATGTTGCTGGAGGAGATAAATATCCACGAAAACGTGGTCTAGGCATAGAAAACTGCGATTTGTTGGTAATTAATAAAATTGATCTAGCACCACATGTGGGAGCAGACCTCAAGATAATGGAACGAGATGCCAAATTAATTAGAAAGGATAAACCTTCTGTTTTTGTAAACTGTAAGACTGGCGAGGGAATTAAAGAAGTAGTAGATAATATCGTAAAAGATGCATTATTTGATTTACCACCAAAAAACAACAACAAAAAACTGAATAACTAACTTGAACGAACTAGAATATTTTATTCCAGATGATATCCCTCAAGAAGTATTATCTTACGAGTCAGATCTTAGTCAACTAAGTGTAGGAAAAGCAGGAAAATTAGGGGCTCTATTTTTGCTACTAGAAAAAAATGATAAAGTAAATAAAACAGTTATCAAGGAACAATACTCAAAAGTACCTTTATTTACTCAAAGAGCTCTGTATCTTGAAGAAAGTCTTCCTTCTATGGCCTATATATATATCATTTCTCCATCTGGAGGAGTACTACAAGGAGATAGGTATAGAATTGATATAAAATTAGCAAAAAATGCAATAGCTCATATAACTACGCAAGGAGCTACTCGGCTCTACAGAATGGATAAAAATTTTGCTACACAAATCTTGAATATATCATTAGACAGTAATTGCTATTTTGAATATGTTCCTGATCAAATAATACCTTATAGAGACTCACGATTTTATCAAGCTGTGAATCTTAATGTAAATGATGATGCAACCTTAATATATTCTGAAACTATAGTTCCTGGTCGAATGGCTATGGGTGAATATTTTGACTATGATGTATGTTATTTAAAGACTATAGCCAAAAACCATAATGGGGCATTAAAGCTTATTGACACAGCATTATTAGAACCAAAAAAAAATCAATTAAAAAGATTTGGGCTTCTCGAAGCCTTTAATATGTTCTCAAATATGTACTTATTAGTTCCAGATAAGTATGTAACCATTCTAAATGAAAAAATCAGTGAAGAGATAATTAATTACCATAAAGTAGTAGCAAGGTGTTCAATATTACCTAATGATTCTGGAATAGTAGTGAGAATATTAGGTAACATGATTGATAATATCAAAGAAGTAACTCATCATATACTTAAAATCTGTAGGCAGGAAATTCTTGGAGCGGGATTTAGCGGTATTAGGAAGAATTAATTTATAATTTTTTTTAAATTTCTATTTATAAAATAATTGCATAAGTTAATTTTTATTTTGTTATTTATCGTGATATCGTCCAGAATTCTGTAATTTTTAACCTATGATTTAAATTTTCTTTGTGTATCTCAGCATCTACTTTGGTATCAAAAACTTTATCACAATCAAGACACCATGATGTTTGTTTTCTTGTACTTTTATCCAATGCATTCAATTGATATAAACACTTATCGAATGTTAAATAAATGATGCGTTATTTAAAAGTCGAAATAAAGAAAATTTTATAATTTCAAAGATCAAAAATTCGCCTCCAGCCATTGTTAAATTTAAATTAGTACGAATTTCCACAGTGTATCACTGTTATTAGCTCAGGTCGATAATAATATAATTTGATTAATAATCAAACAATTTTGTATTAGTGAACTTAATATATTTATAATATGAGCACATTGAGGTATCTATTTGCAGAATCCACTTAAGAACCTAAAAAAAGCCCCAGATGAATCAAAAGCAGAAACAACACTCATGATGTTACCATCAGATGCAAATCCGAAAGGAAATGTATTTGGAGGTGTTATCTTAAAACATGTAGATCTTATAGCTGGTATAGTTGCTAAAAGACATGCTAATCAATCAAATGTTGTTACTGCCAGTATTGACAGGATGACTTTTATTAAACCAATCTTTATTGGCAATTCTTTGATTCTTGAAGCAAGATTAAATTATGTTAAACGTTCTTCTATGGAGATTGAAGTCAATATTTTTGCTGAAGACCTTGATTATAATATACGGGTCCATGCAGGAAGAGCATATGTGACCACAGTTTCGATAGATAAATATGGGAAATCTATGGAAGTTCCCCAGCTCTTATTAGAAACAGAAGATGACCAGAGACGATTTAAAGAAGGTGAAGCTAGAATGATGTCTCGTCTAAAAGAAGCGGGAAAACTATAAGAAAACAATATCAAACAATATTCCAATTTTACCAAATGCTTAATTAAGTTCTAATGGTCTTATTTTAAGATTATATAATTAGTTTATTTATTGGTAATAGTCATTCATCATATCCTATAATAATCCTTTAAAATTTTTTATAATACTTCCATCAAACTAAATCAATGATAAAAAAAAATTATATGTATAAAATTTATATGATTGGAAGCAATTTTATTTTGTCTCCGGTTCTTATTCTATCTGTGGTTCTTATCCTATCTGTTATTGGTAATTATGGTTCTGCACATGCTCAAGAAAATACTGAATTTACAGCAACACTTTCGGGCAAGGAAGTAATACCTCCAGTTAAAACTGATGGAACAGGAATAGCAAATTTTGAAGTTGGTGAAAATTCACTTTCTTATCAAATAAATGTACTAAATGCAGGTAAAATTACTTCTGTCCAGATTAATCATGGTGCAGTTGGAACAAATGGTGATGCTATAGTTACGCTAATTGAATCAAAAGGTGATGATGATGTAAATTTAATTGATAATATACCAACGCTTACTGGGATTGCTTCTACAACACAGAGTTCTAGCTCATTCTCTGCTAGTGGGAACGTCAATGTTGCAGATTTGACTGGACCATTCAAGGATAAAACAATTGCTGATCTGGTAATAGCAATGCAAAGTGGTGAAACGTATGTAAATGTCCAAACTGAAGATCATCCAGAGGGCGAATTACGAGGACAAATATCTGAAGAAGATTAAGGGTAAGAATTAACTAGCATTCCAAATTAATTTTATTATAATGTTATGCTATGTTTAAAGACTTGTTTGAAGATAAAATAATATCTGATAAGAATCAGTCGAGTCAATTATCCAAAAATAGAGGATTTCTTTGATTAGCTAAATGTTATGAATGTACTATTTGGTTTTTTTACGATAGGTAATATCTAAATCATATTGTAAAAATCTAAAATTTGTAAATGGAGAAGTGAAAGAAAAATATACGTAAGATGAAATAAAATAAATTGGTATTTATGAAATATTAATTATTTGATAAGAAGAAATTAAAATGAAAGAAAAAATAATAATAAAGAATAAGTAAATTATCTTATAATTAAAAAAATAAACAAAAGTTAAGTATTATGAGTTCGAATAAATAACATGGTAGGTGATCAGAGTAAAAATAAAAATTCTAAAATAAAAATATATGATGATGATACATTAGAAAACATGAAAAAGTATTATGGTATAGAAGATCATACAGACCTACTAAAATTTATTAAATTAAATGGAATAAATAATCCTGATCATTATGATAGATATGATGATGAACTCCTCTAAATAATTATATAAATTCTTTTAAAGTGAATGAATCCGATTAGATATATATTTTAAATGTAGACATTTCGTCATCGTATAAAAAGCAATAATTTTTACCTAAGGATTTAGACTTCCTTCATTTTTTACTACCTGCTTCGTTATATTCTGTTATTAAGATCGAAAAATAAATTCTGTCAAGTACTATACAAAAATTTTATAATACCAACAAAGGAATTATTATTATCATCTGTCATTTGTATGCAATATTGATAATTAGGAATTACTAAATTCTAATTGTTTTTTTGCCCTTTCTTTCATTCATACTATTCTACTATTTATCTCTGCTTTTTTCAGAATCTAGTTTTAAAATTGGAAGAGATAGTATTATTATAGTAATTCCCGCACACACCCATGCTGTCATATAACTAAACTCGCTCACAGTAAAGGAAAATATAATCGGGATCCAAAAGGAACCAAATAACGATATACCGTTAACATAACCTACAGAAAGAGTATAATATTCGGGAATAATTTTTTTCGATTCTCTGGCTCTAGCATATATGACAACAAATCCAATCGATAAGAATATTCCAGAAGTTATTAGTGATATTATTATAATATATATAGAATTGGTTGAAATTAACATAATACTTAAAGCAGATAGCATTGCTGAAATAAACAAAAGCTTCTTTGCATTCTTGAATCTGTCATATATTTTACCTGAAATTGGTGATATGATTATTCCTATTATTAGGCTTAAACTTCCAAGAAGGCCAGCAATAATTGGGCTAATATGTATCTCTTCAATTAGATATAAAACAATAAAAGTTAATGTTAAACTGGCTCCAGTTTGATAACCTAATAAAGTAATACCAAGTATTATTAGAGATTTATTTAATAAGACATCCTTTAATTCGTTAGACTTAATTTTGAAATCTTTTTTATTATCTTCTTTTAACAATCCTATTCTCATTATTAATACGATTGCTAAACCGATTATTCCTCCAATAATAATTGAGAGTCGCCAGCCTATGATTTCCGTAAGTGCCACCCAGCCAAAAATCCCCAACAGTGCCCCAATGGCATGACCTGAATTTAATAATCCTACACCTAAACCCTCGTTTCCCTTGCCTAACTGGTTTGAAATAAGTGTAACACTTGCTCCGAAAAAAAATGCCATTCCAGTACCCACTACAAATCTTGAAAGAATAATTTGTAATGCATCTTGAGAAAATCCCGAAATCAATGCCATACTTGAAGATAATAATATTCCAATTATGCTGATTCGTTTAGGACCGTACTTTGCGACTAAAATTCCAGCAGGAACTTGGAATACTCCTACGCCAATGAGAAAACTTGTAGTGATTAATCCAAGTGTATTTATATTCAAATTAAAATCTAATGCAATAAAGTAAAAAATTGAAGAGATGTTGAACCAATTAATAGTGTATTGAATCCTAGCTAATAACAGAGTAAAAATTACTTTTGAGAAAATAACAGAAGAAATTTTCATTAGCTATCGAATTCCTACAAGAAAAATGTGTGAACATCTAAGGAGAGTGTAGTTAGATTTATTCTACATACAAATAGAAAGATCATCTCTAATTTAGAAACTTGAACTGAATAGAATGGAAGTACCACTATTGTTTTCATGGGACTTATTTCAATATAATCTTACAGAAAAATTAAGATTTTACAGAAAGAATAAAAGGACAAAAGGAAGTATATAGCTATGGATGATTCTTCTAACTTAGACAAAAAAGACAATTTTAATAAAAGCGATCCTTTTGGCCTTGGAATAATTTTCTGGCAAAAGTATGTTTCAAATTTCCTTTCCATATACAATCAGTTTATTCAAGATACTCAAAGAATGAACCAAGTTTATCGGGAATCCGCAGAGATAACAAAGGAAATGGGAAGTCTATATAAAGAATTGGCTGTACGCATAGAAAAGATGAATAATCTTTATCGTGAATCAACAGAGATAACTGAACGAATGAGTAAATATTGGTTAGACAATATCTGGAAATCACTCTTACCATTTAAAGAAAAAGAACAAAATGAAATAGATGAAAAAGAAAAAAAGAGAAAATAGGAAATTAGAGGAAATTCATAAATTAAAATGAAAAAATAGATAAACAAGGTTCTTCTTGTTTTTAAAATATTATTCCAAAATTTTAAACGAGTTTACCATTTTGTTAATTATACTCAAATATTCATAGTATTTGTCAGGAGGAGTACCAAATGAAAGAACATAAACTTTGTTGCCATCTGAAATTATAGTATGATTCATTATTAATTTGATACTTAGTGGGTCTAGTCCTGCTATGTATGAGTACGATAATTTTCGCCCATTATGGTTATCGATCATTGTTGAATTATTGGAAATTAGTTGAAAATTTCTATATTCATTTTTGAATTCATTGAGAGCGTTATCAACATAGTCATCGAATGTTATATTTTCCTGTAATTTATTTATGCTAATAAGAAATTCTTCTTGCAAAAGATCTTGAGAACCTTCAAAAGGTGACTTAATCTCTATAGTACTGGAAATATTCGCCAATTCTGGATGGAATTTATTCTCAGTAAGGACCCATGTCGAGGGATATTGTATAGAAAAATTAAGTTTTGAATTGTTATATGTTAAAAATGAATCAGAGTCCTCAATTGCAAAGGTTCTACTATTCAAATCTGCTATATTTATTAAGGAAAACATTATTGTTGTCATTATTATACTGAAAAAAACAATTACTATTAATTTCATTACTGAAAATAGACCATTCCTTTATTTATAATAACGTAATATTTTCTAATAATGAAACAAAATTTTTTTATTAATCAGTATAAAGAAATTCTTAACTATAGAATTTTAATAGTTACTTTTTTGTGAAAGTTTTATTCTAAATACTTATAATGTATAAAATGCTAATATCAATAATGCTACGAAAATATTCGTTATACTCCTTTTATCTTGCTCTTAAACTGAGACTCTTTCGCTTAACTCGAAGAAAACAAAATCAGCCATATACATTATCATCATAGAATTGCTTAAGGTAATAGATCTATTTTTGAATCATTTAAACATGGCTTATTTATTAAAGATTGTGCATAACTATATCTTTGATAATTTATTTTCTGGTATATGATAAATTAAATGATGTAATAGCAAAAGTGAGTAATATGAGAGTTTATGATGTCACTTTATCAAGCAAAAGGTAATTATAATCTTTAAATGATATTTTTGCTACCTATCTCTATTGTCTTTACAAATTTGTACAATAAAAAAAATACCTATTAAATTACATTTTACACTTATTATTGTTTTTTTTCTTATATCCTGGACTCTGGCAACAGGATTCATGCCACAGTATTATCCCAATTTGACTACTTTACAATATTGGACCATGGGAATAATTGGTTCAATAATGTTATTTGTTTCTATATTACTTCATGAATTATCTCATTCACTTTTATCAATTCGATATGGTATTCATGTCAATCAGATACTTCTTTTTATTTTTGGTGGAATTTCTGATATAAAAGATGAGACAAAAGAGTTTAAAAAGGAATTTAAAATAGCTATAGTTGGCCCATTAACAAGTTACGCTTTATCTGGATTATTTTGGCTTTTTTTTATTCTAGTCTCTTATATTAATGATACCCAACAAAATATTGGAAATTATCTTAGTTCTACAGAAGGAATTTTATTGTATAGTAGTATGGTTAATCTGATAATTGGGAGTTTCAATCTGATACCAGCATTTCCATTAGATGGTGGACGAATATTAAGAGCCGGATTAACAAAGTGGAAAAAAGATTTTGATCTAGCTACTAGTATAGCTTCAAAAATAGGCATAGCAATATCTTTTGGAATTATAGGATTGGGATTTGTTGCTGTGGTCAGGGGATCATTTTTAAGCGGATTTTGGTTAATAATAATTGGTTGGTTTCTTAATAGCGGTGCTCAAAGATATTTAGATCAAAATGAATTATCAATAAGGATTAAAGGTATAAAATTAAACGAAATAATGAATAGAAATTTTATAGCAGTCAATTCCGATTTAAAATTGTCTAAATTAATAAAAGATTATTTTAATGTTTATTGGAAAAGTGCATTCCCTGTGATAAAGCATGATAATCAACTTATTGGGATGGTTACCACAGATGATGTATCTAAAAAAGGTAGAATAGAAATTGAAGACAAAAAAGTTCTTGATGTGATGGTACCAGTATCAGAATTAATTGTAATGAGTCCAGATAAAGAAGTCAATGATGCCTTAAAACAATTATTTCGGAAAGGAATGAGTAGGGTATTTATAGTAAATAAAGAGTCACAATTAATTGGATTAGTTAGTAAATCCGATATACTCAATTTAGCTCAAGAAAGAAAAGAATTCTTGCAAAATTCAAAAAAATGGAGGAGGTATTAATATAATATAAGGAACTATTGAATCTACTATAGTATAATTAATTAGACACCGTTGCAATTTCTTCATATTATAACAAACCTCTAATAAGAGAATAATTTCGATCTATACAATAATATATATTATATTTTTAATTTTCGGTTCAAGAATAAACTCATTTTTTGAATTTGTAGAATAAATGTAAATAGTATTTAATGCATTCAAAAAGAAATAATGTTTACTTGTCTATAGTAAGAATGTGAAATTTAAGAATTTATACTCTAACAAAATACTTTTTTGGGATGTATAGTTCCTAGAGGATCAAAAGTAAATTATGATAAAACCTATTGATAAAAAGAGCTATTTATAAATACAAAAAAAGTAATAAATTAACCAAACTAATAAAAATTATTTTATCTATAAAATAGTAAAATAAATAAAATTAAATAGTCTTTAGCTTAGACACTATTTTAGGATTCTTATTAAGAATAAAGTTTCATCTTAATATTATAAATTACTTATTCGCCATCATTAATCCATTGATTTTTTGAACGAGATCTTCAGTTTTAATTGGTTTTTGAATAAAATATTCTTCCCCAATTTTCTCAGCTAATAGAAATCGTGCTTTTCTGAATTCTTCATAAAACAATTCACTAGCGGTTAAAAAGCAGATTTTTACTTTAGGATCTTTTTCTCTTATTTTATTGTATAATTCAAATCCATCCATTTGTGGCATCTTTATATCAAGCATTACTAAATCATAAAAATTGCTCTTGTAAGAGTTTAATGCTAAGATGGGATCATTAAAGGACTCTAAGTTGAATCCATAATTCTCTAGTGCATTAGTTAATGCATAAGTTATATCAACTTCGTTATCTACTAAAAGTATTTTTTTTATATTTGTTATTTTACACGCTCACTCTCCATCTTCAATTGTTTTATTAGATTTCTCTGTATGCAAAGTAAAATAAAAAGTAGATCCATTGCTTTCAGAATTGTTCTCTCCCCACATTATACCACCATGAGCTTCTATTATATTCTTGGATATAAAGAGGCCAAGCCCCGTTCCTTGTTCAGATTTCGTTGCAAATTTTTTAAATAATTGTGGCAAGATTTCAGGATCTATGCCTGTTCCACTATCTTTTACACTAACCATAAGTTCCTGATTTTTTAATTTTTTTATAGTAATACTTACATTTCCTTCTTTAGTAAATTTAAGAGCATTATCAAGAAGATTAGAAAGTACCTGAATAAGCCTTCCTTTATCTGCATTAACAAAATTATTTTCTTTGCTAGGCTCAAATACCAGTCTAATTTGATCACTACCGTATCTTTTTTTGTTTATTATCTCTTTATAGTCATTTATGACGTTTTCTATTATCTCGTTTAACTCGACCCTTTCTTTATTCAATTTAAGAGTTTGACTTTCTATTTTTGTTACATCGAGTATATCTTCAGTAAGTCTGTATAGTCTGTAACAATTTCTCAGAATAACTTGAAGGAATTCCTGTTTTTTTTCATTTTCTTTTGAGAGATTCTTGTCTAATTTATTTTCCTTCTGAATTTTACTATAAAGTAGTTCAGTAAGAGTAATGATAGGAACAATTGGAGTGCGGAGTTCATGAGCAGTTATATTTATAAATTCTCTCTGGACTTTACTTTGACGAGCTAATCTTTCGTTAGCTAAAACAAGGTTCTTGTTAGATTCTTCTAATGCCTCTTCATTTTCTTTTAACTTTGAAAGGGCATTTTCAATTTTTTTTGTTCTTTCTTGTACAAGCTCATTTAAATGGGTGTTTGTATTTGCTATATCAGATCTCATTCTCTCTAGTTGTTTAGCTAACTCTTCGATCTCTCTAGGACCTTTTACATCAATCTTAGAATCGAATTTTCCGTGAGCTATCTCATTCATTATATCTCTCAATTTTTGAATGGGGCGAGAAATAGAATTACCAAGAAATGTTGATGTGATTATTATAGCAACTCCAACCATTATTCCACTTAGTATGGTGATATATTTTACATTTTCAAGAGGTGCAAACGCCTCTACTTTGTCCATTTTGACGATTAAACCCCAGCCTAATTTCTCTAAATATCGTGTTACAGCCAAGACATCTACTCCCCGATAATCTTTTGTTTCTGGGAAACTTTTCTCATTTTTTAATAATGATTGAATTATTGGAGTATCTACTTTATCTTTACTTACTGTCAAATTCAAAGACGCATCAGGGTTAAATCTTAATGGATTAATAATAAGAGCATCACCATTAGCATCCTTCTTTACCAAATTGATTTCGCCTGTAGCTAGTTGTTCTTCAAACACTTTAAACATAGATAATAAATCCCCCAAGTTATAAAATATAGTTACTACACCCAACAATTTATGATTGAGTATAAGTGGACCAGTTAAATATGATTTAAGGACCTGATTTTTATCTTTATATAAAATGGTCACATTATTTTGTCTTTTTCCTTCAATAAAATATATATCATCGGAATGGATTGTACCAAGATATGTATTATTGGTAGAAGCAACTACTATGCCGGATAAATTTAGTACAATAATATCTTCAAACTTCCTAATCTCAGGTTTTATAGCATTAAGTATCTGATTCATAATTTTTTGTGATGTGGTTTTATTATTATTACTAGTATTTTTGTTATAGTTATCTAATTCCACCTTAAGTTGATATCTGCTAGAAACCAGGTTTAATTTTTCATTATTCTGTTCAAAAACATCTTGAAAATTTTTCTCTTTTAATTTAGCTACAAGTTCAAGTTTCTTCAAGATTTCTGATTTGATTGTTTGCTCCATTTCTTTATAAGTAAAAATTCCAAATACCATCAATGGAATTAAAGATATTATTAAAAAAAAATTATCAGTTTAGATTGTATATTCATGGTATTACCTCGGCTATTTTTGTATATTAAATTTGATATAAAAATATATTGTTTTAATAATTGATAAATATACATATTAGAAAATACATCAATATGGAACTCTTAATAGTAGATGTCTCTTATTTTAGAAATAGTAGAGATATAAATGATAGAAATAAAATAAAAATTAATGAATAATTTGGCATTATTAATAAAATATTTTAAAAATTTTATCAGTTTTGTATTTATAAAAAATTTAATTGTCATCCAATAATGATTTCATATTGTAATAACGATTACTAATTGCTCTATTTGAAGAAGATAAGAGGATCTCGAAGATAAAAAATTCTAGTAAGGTGATACCGATATCAGCTTTAATAGTAATGAGTTTAAATAAGAAAGTCAATTTTTCTAAAGGAACTTTACAAGTTGATGTGAATATTAGAACTAAATACTTTTTTATTTCGATAATTAATATCTTTGACATGTAAAAAAAGCAATAAATTTATGTATTGTGTCTCTGTAATAAACTATTAGATTTAATCCATACCAATAGTAAACTATCCAAACTTTTGGTGTTATTGTCGGTATGTGGACACTAATTTATATAATTTTAAAATTATTCTAAAATAATAATGTCAAAAATAGTGAATATTAATCAGTTATTATCAGTAAGTATTGCTAAAGAAAAAAATTTTTAGGCAAAGATTTTATAGAAAAAGTGATGAACCGTAAAGTCTCTTGTTCATACTTTTTTGTATTAAAAATAAATAATTATATTTGTTTATTTCTTGGAAGGCGAAGAAAAAACTATTGGAATTAACTATGGCTGCTTCCGATGAGAATGCTCTCGAACTCGATAATCCACTGGATAAAGAAGATTCTTTTAATACCTTAGTCAATGAAAAATCAAAAAAATCAACAAGAAAAAATAAATAATTATTTTTTATTTTTTTTAAATATATCATGAGTATTAATTTTGAATTATTGATACTTGATAGCTGTTGTATGACTTAATTTTGGAAAATATTCTGGTTATATTTTATATTTATTAACTTGAAAATTAATTTTTCATTGTGTAAATAAGTAAATTCATCAAAAAATCTTTATAGCTTCTATAATTCAAACTTTCTTAATATTATTAATAATTTCGATCAAAATATTTTTTATCATTCTATCTAACTATTTCAAAAGTATCCTTAATCTTCTTGAAAGAATTAAGATTTTTCTCAAATTGGTCGTCAAGAAGTGATGTAAAAGATATTTTATAGAGGTTAATACCCTCTGTAGTGTATATTTCATAATTTATAATTTCACTTGACGCTTCTTCCATCAAAAAAGGTGATTTAGTAGTATAAATATATTGGGTTGCATTTTTATCTCCAATCTTTGTATTATTCAATGCAATTGGTTTATATCCTTCAGCTAAATCATGGTAGAAACTTTGTTCTTTAGTATAATTTTCCAGGGAAAAATCTTCCGAAACGATTGGATAAGTACTAACCGATATTACAGGAAATCTCATACAAGGTAATGAGGGACATTCGGTTTTTGCTCCATAAAGAGAGGATCCCTCCTTTATCCATTCATCTGTATATTGAAACTTTACTCCTATTAAGGGATCATCAAAAGTTAAGGAATTAGTAGAAGACTGAGAGAAAATTATATTGGTGTTAGATGCTATTAACATAAGAGTTATCATAATCATTATCGAACATGTACTTCCTCTGGGGATATAGCGAAGTTTCATAATATTGATATGGTCATAATTTTATCAATATATATTTTTAAAATTTCAGTAAGTTTTAAGTCCTTTATAAGAATGACTTTTCAATTTTGAAGTGTTTGAGAATCAATATTCCATCTTTAATTTTAAATTTCTTTAATCCTATGATTTTCGAATGATCTCATTCTAAAAATTGTTTAATGTGATACCTTTATTCTTAAAACAATAAAATAATTCTATTGTTACTGGCTGATTTTAATCTATTTAATACTTCCCCTTTACTCGTAGCTAATAACTAGAATTGCTTTTAATTAATAAAAAAAGAATAGTTTATAATTCGTTATTCATTTAAGCAGGAGAAGAATTGTCTCAGCAGCTCCTTTTTTTTAATTTTGATAGTTATCACTTTAGGAGATATTATTATACTATCAGCTGAACTAGAAAATAAAATAATTTATGCGAAGTGGGTTCTTTTAATAAACTCATTGACGGTAGCATCATATCATTTTATATCGTATAAGGAAAAAAATTCCATTCGGACAAAACCAACTTCTTACTCACAGTATGATTGTTATTATGGTTTGCTGCTAATGTTGTTTGGTCATATTATGAAGTAGTTTATATGTAGTATCTCCTGTCCAATCTCTAGCTGATATCTTTTTACTTTCAGCGTATGGTTTTTTAATATATAGATTAGTAATAGTGTATAAAAATTTAAAAGAAAAAGTAAAGAAAAAAACTCTGGTTATCTTAGGAACTATTATTACTGTATTTTTGGCCTATATGTTTAGTTTAACATTAGATCTATCTAATCTTTCAACATCAAAAGGAATAATCTTTTTTTATCATTACGTTTCTTTATCCCCTCTTAAATTCGATATTGGCTTTTTTGGCTATATTATTTTAATAGGAATAAGACACGAAAAAATTTATTATATTACTTGGTTATGTGAATTATTGGCATTATTATCCCTCTTGCTGGGTGATAGTTGGTTTGCAATTATAGTATTAACTGAATTAGTCGAACAGTTATGGGTCTCTTGTTATCAGCTCATTATATAATAATTGCTGGAGGTCTAATATGGTATATTAAATATGTCGTTCCAACCAAAATCCCTTTTATATTGATTAAGAAAAAGACTTTTTTTAGTCGAGAGAATAAAATAAAATTGCTGTTTTTTCCATTTGTTTATCCTTACTATTTCTGTAATTTATTAAAAATTTAAATAATAATGTAAAAAAGGTACAACAAGGCACCAACAAGATGACCAAAATCCTAGTTACGCTGCTCTAGTAAATTAAAGATTATTTATAGTGGTTAATGTTGACTATATCTATTTATTTATCTACTATTGGATAAAAGAACATGACTAATGGAACCACATTTTTGGTCTTTTATAGATTTAGACCTTTAGATTCTGAGGAAAAGAATATAGCTAAACAAGAATGGGAAGATATTAAAAGTAGTTTACCTGACAATATAGAACTTATTGGAGAATATAATCATGCATGGGGAACAGAATATAACGGATTTCTAATGTTTCAATCTGAAACGAGTGATGTATTTTTTGAATGGTGGACTGGATTCAAAGATAAAATTAGGTGGTATGTAGAAAAAACACATACAATAGTAGCAAGGAGAAGGTAAAATAATAATTCTCTTTTATCTAATACAGTCTTTATCAAATATTTCGATATTATTTAGAGATTTGATAATTATAATTTGTGGACTTCCAGGAACTGGAAAGACATTTTTATCTAATAAACTATCTCAATATGTAAATGCTACCGTGTTATCTACAGATAAACTCAGAAAAGAATTATTTGGAAAACCTACCTATACTGCATGGGAAAGAGCGTTAATCTATGATGTGTTATTTTTATTAGCAAAATATTTGCATTCATCAGGAATTAATTGTATATTGGACGGAACATTTAATATGGAAAAATCTCGAAGTGAAGTAAAGGAATTACTAAATTTAACAAATGACCAAATTCATATTATTGAATGTATTTGTCCAGAGGATATGATTATCACTAGACTATTATTGAGAAAAGACGATTATTCTGATGCCAATGTATCAATATATTTAAAAATGAAAAAGATTTACGAACCAGTAAGACAAAAACACATATCAATAAATACTACAAAACCAATCGATAAAAATATCGAGAAAATACTCAAGTATATTTATAGATCAACAGCTGATAAAGGGCTATAAGTTAAGGAGTAAAAACTATACATATATTAACCTCTATTTCAACTCTATGGGTATTAGATTTTTTGAGAGAAATAGAACATCAATTATTATTGTAATGTACTCTTTGTATTTGAATTTTCTTGTTGGTATCAGTACGAAATACTTCAAGGCATTAGTAGTCTTTAGAAACAAGAAAAAAAGTGATACGTGTCTGTATGGAACTGGATTCAGAGATTTGCCTCATATCAAATCGACCAAAGAAAGAAAAAAAGAGCAACAGCATACATCAGTGATGAAACAGTTATTGAGATTGCAAAAAAGCATTTCTGGTTATGGATTTGTATTGAACCTATACACAACTCTGTCCTTAGAATTCATATCTCAAATGAGAGAAAATGCTTGTTGCTGAACATTTTATCAGATTTTTGGTCGAAAAGTATTGAAAGCATACCGTAGATACACAGTAGATGTTGGTGTAACATGATACCTAGGAGCCTCCAACTTTCTGCCACTAAAACATAGATTATATTAACCACTTGAAAAGAGTCTAATTGATTGAAAGGGTAATGTAGTATTTCTAGCATAGGACAGAGAGAGTTGATAATCTTATTATCTAAGAAATTACAAGAAATGTAATCTATTACGTGTACAGAACTGGATACAATTTTTTGTATCTATGTACAATTATACTAAAGCAACGAATAGTAAATTCAAAATTGAATTAAAGTAGGAAGGAAATATATTCCTAACCTAACAAAACCAGTATACCGCACGATTTAAAGTTTTTGTAACAAAACTGATTAAAAGTAAAAGTATAGATAAGATATACTTAGAGATCAGTGCCCTTTTTCTAGCAATTCTTTTACATGCTTGGTATATGACTATTACCAGAGCAACAAAAAATTGTTTTGATACTTTACTATCCATCTATACTAAAGGAAAATAAATATATCTATTACATGTACAGAAGTGAATGCAACTCTAGTTTTTATGTACAATGATAAATATCCAACAAGAATTATTCCATTAATCGTTTGAAAGAAGAAGTGAATATATTTTAAATTAAAAACCTAAAAAAGGAGGTAAATCTTTAAAAAATAAATTTTAAGATTCTCTTATTAATTATGAAAAAAGAATTTAGTTTAAATCTAAATGCTAGTAAAAATTTTATATTATTAATAATTAAGTTTGAATTATGGAAATATAATTGAGCCTTTTGTTAAGGTGAAATTCCAATTATTCGAGGTGGATAGCTATTTACTATATTAATCAAAACATACCCTATGAAAACTATTGAAAAACCCGAAAAAGCATATGAAAATACTTTTTTTAGCAAAAAAGTAGTACCTTTACGTTTTCTAAATAGAGTAATTGATGCCACAATAAAATAGTTGCAATTAAATATTTCTGTTTTTAGAAACATTCAATAAGTATACTTTTTGAAATATTTTTAGCTATAAATAAACCATATTTTTATTCTATATTTTTTTTCTTTGTCTTCAGTAAAATATTTCCTCTAAATTTAATTTTAGATTGAATCTTATCAAAAATAAATTTAAAAAACTATTCATGATATGTTTCTATTTGAATGGTATTGTGAGTAATATTGAATTTCTTTTCCAATATCGAATTAATTTCGTTTAAAATAATTTGTGATTTTGAAATATCCGAAATAACTACGTGAGCAGTCATGGCATCAAATCCCGAAGTAATAGTCCATAAATGTAAATCGAATATTCCTGTTACTCCTTTGATTTCTAAAATTGAGTTCTTAACTTGTTCATACGAAATATTTGAGGGAACCCCTTCCATTAATATATTTACCACTCTTTTCATGAGTGACCACGTTCGCGGTAATATAAATAAAGCTAAGCCGATACTAACTATTGGATCAACAATATATAAATTTGTAGATATGATTATCAATGCTGCAACGATTACTGCACATGATCCGTACATATCTTTTAAAACTTCGAGGTATGCTCCTTCAACATTAATATTTTCTTTTGCATGTCTATGAAGTATTTTAATTCCTATGAGATTGACAATCAAACCAATAGTTGCAATAACAAAAACATATAATCCTTTGATCTCATTTTGTTCAAATAAACGCCAATAAGCTTCATAAATAATATAAAATGAGAAAATTAGTATTATTGTACTATTTATTAATGCGGTAAGAATCTCTAATCGATAAAACCCATACGTTTTATGAGCTGTAGCAGATCTTTTAGAAGAGAAATTTATTGCTACTAATGCCAGTCCAATACCCGCAACATCTGTAAACATATGAATTGCATTTGCAATCAAGGCAAGACTATTAGCAAAAATACCAGTAATTACTTCTACAATTAGAAATGAAATAGTAATGATAAGGACGAGTCTTAATTTCTTCGCATGATCGTGGTGATTTTTTTTATCATTAACATTTGAATGCAAAAGTTTTTGTGTAAATTAAGATGTATAGCATATAAGTTTTTTCCGTCATTTATTACATTGATTGTGAAAGATGAATAAACAATAATGTTACGGTCATTATTATAAGATCATCGAGTAGAGCTAAACTTGAGATTATGAAGAATATTCTTATCTTTTCAATATTTTATCATGTTAATTTGTTTTAAAAAAATTGTTACTATAAATATTTATAATATAAAATATTCTCATAGGAAATGTTAATACTGATAAATTTATTTTTTAATATTATATTTATTATAGATATTTACTAGAAATATTACATCATCTAAGGATTTTGCCATCCTTGCGATTTTCACACAATCACGAATATTTTTTGATTTGATATTATACCAAACCGCATATACTACTTCATCGATTATTTTTTGATTAATGTTATTTTTAGATAGTAATTTAGTTACAATTTGATGAAATTCCTCATAGGAATACCCTTTAAGAATGAGTGATAGAAATCTGGAACGAAGAGGATGTGTTATTTTATTTAAATCATTACATGTAGCAAATATACTTATTTTGGTTTCCATTTTGCGAGTTTTATTATACCTAGTTTCAGAAACAATCCCAGTTTCCATTAAATTTAAGAAAACTGTTTGGTCTTTTGGTATGATTTTATCAATTTCATCTATTAGGAGGTATTTAATATTATTATTGAATATATAGTCAATCAAACCAGGTTTTGACATGTTACTACCATCTACAAAATAAGAATTTGGTAATGCTAATAAACATCTCATAAAAATCGTTTTGGCAGATGCAGGAGGTCCAGCTAAAGCAATATGAACTGGTTCAATAGAATTAATAGCCATTATAAAGAGTTTTTTAATATCGTCATAGCCTACTATGTCATTGAAAATTTCTATTTTGTTAGAATCAATTTTATTAATATCATTTTTATTTGTAATATCATAGCGATTTATGTATGGAATAGTAAGAGAACTTGTTTGTTTTAATCTAGTTCTATTCAAGACAATTGGTATTTTTTTCTTTTTTATTGTTTTGGTAAAAATTTGATAAATCAAATTATTAAGTATTTTTTGTTTCATTTCCCAAAATTTTGTAATAAATTATTGTTGTTGATAGTTTCTGCTTGTTATTATTAACTTAAATACAGAATTATAAATAAAAAGAAAGAACTTATTTCCTCTAAATATTTACTCCCTTTTTACTAATACATAATGAGGAATATTTGACAATGTTGCTGGATAAGAAGTCTTGTATTCCCACCCTTCTCTTAGTAATCTTCTTGCTTCATCTATGTCATTAACTGTAAATATGTCTATAACCCTTTTCCGTCTTACGTTTTGGTCTGAAACTTCATTTTTAACCATTGGTGAGGTTTTATATTTATGTATGTGTTCTAAGCCATTATCATCCATTAACTTCCAAAATATTTTATCACCATATCCATTTTCTACCTTTTTGAACCATATCATCTGTTCTGGAAAACCAGCAGATTTACATCTTGTACATTCATGCATCTTTTTTTGCGGTTGTGATGCTTCCGCTTTATTATATGTAGACATTAGTAAAAGCTTTAGAATCATGCTTATAATGGTTGAGAACTTGGAGGAGAGGGAGAGATCGTCAAGTTTTTCAATTTGTAATTATTATAATTTCATGTATGAAAAAATTTTCACGATAACTTTATGTAAATTTAATTGTAGGAAAAATGAATTAATTATACATCCTATTTCTAGATATTGTTTTAAACTTTAGTAGTAGTATTGTAATTTTAGAAAATTGAATGTGTTTTTTAATCTCAATTCAGTATTTAATACCATCACTATTTATTTTTTTGCACCATTAAGAATGATTACATTAGATCATTATTGTTCCACCATCAATAACAATAGTATTACCTGTAGAATAGGAAAAATCATTGCTTGCTAAATGTGAAGCAATTTTTGCTACTTCCTCAGGCTGCCCCCATCTTTTAAGAGAAGTTTCCTCTTCTGCTATAGATTTATGTTTATCGTCCATTGAATAATAGGTGGCATCTGTCGATATATTCCCTAAAGCCAAAGTATAAGCACGAATATTATAAATTCCATATTCTCTTGCTATGTGTTTCGTTAGACCTATAATCCCAGATTTTGCTATAGTATAAGGAGATCCTTCAATATGCCCACCAAGAGCTGGAGTAGATGAAATATTAATAATTACTCCACCTTTTTTTTTATTGTTATCATTCTCATTTTCATTTTTTACCATTTGTGTAATAACTGCTTTTGAAAGCCTAATTGATCCCATTAGATCAACATTAATTATTTCCATAAAACGGTCATTTTCAATTTCATGTAATTTTTTATACCATAATTCCTTGTCAAATCTATATCCTGCATTGTTAATTAAAATATCTATTTTACCAAATTTTTTTAATATATCATTTATACAATAGTTTATGTTATTTGTATTGGTTACATCTAATTCTATTGCATACGTTTTACCATTAATATTTTTTGATACTTTTTCAGCAGTTTCAATATGCCTAGAACAAACAATTACCAAAGACCCGCAGATCTCGGAAAAATATTTAGCCATTTCATAGCCAATTCCTCTAGATGATCCACTGATTAAAATAATTTTATCTTCTAAAGACATAGTAGTGATAAATATATCCTAGTATGTAAATATGTAGAGTAATAAGTAATTTTGTCCATTTAAATACGTGATCATAAAATAACTATAATTTTTATCTGATATAAAATATAATTTTTCTAGACAAAGGATTATAGTCTTCTTGTGGACTCAGAAAACAACTGAAGTGATTTAAAATTGCAGAGATGTGAATGAATACTAAGTTTAAATGTATCTAAATGCATGAAATACTAATTGTATCCTGCCATTATTTAGTATTACATTATTGTTTTAAGGAAAACACTTTTTCCAACGTACGTTGTATTTCAAGATGACCAATTTTCAGCACATCGGCGGGTGGCTATTTAACATTTAACAATGTTAATTAATATTTGAATCATCTGTACTAAACATGTCCAAATATTTCAATACAATGAGAGTTTAAAAATAATAAAGAACTTATAAATGAAAGAAAGGTAACAGTTTCCAAGCTTTCAACTTTTTCAAAAAATATTTGCTATGGACATTTTTTTGCCATTGTAAGGATTGGAAATTGAAAAAGATTGAACTTGTTATTATATATCCAGTTTTAAATTATATAATTCTTGTAACGATGGTTGGATTAACCCATGAATGATTTTTACTACTTCAGTATATGGTTTTTTCATTTCAATAGTAGTGACAAGTTTAGCAATCCCTTGGTTTAATTGATTAACTTTCTCTGGTTCATTCATTGAGTGTTCTGTCTGGTTTTCTTTGAATAAATCTGAAACTGTATATGATAATCCTAACGCTGTCGAATAGGCCGTATCATTCTGAATTTCTCTACTACCATTCGCAGGATTCTGGTCGTGTCTATCCATACTCGTAGCTGATGTATTCATAAATTGTGGTTGTTGATGGTTGCTGCTGGTGTTGTCCATACTTATAGCTGACGTATTATATGGTTGTACATTAAATGAATCGGCGTAATTGATATCTATCTCATTCACTAAATTATCTAATCTTAAAGCTTGTGTTGTTGAATTATTCAAAATATCGTCTGCAATCCTTACTGTTATTGCTTCATCTAAAACTGCCTCAAAATCCAATACAGATTTATCTATTTGTGCTTTGGTAATATTTTTTGGATCGATCAAAGAAAATGTCTTTATAGATGAAGAGATTTCATTGGCTACTCTTTCATTTTCTTCTTGAACTTCTTTGTTTGTATCATTATTATAAAGCTGTTTTAATAATTGGGCATGCTTAATTGCGGAATCATAATCATTTTCTAAAATAAATTGTTCAAATAATTGAGCCTGAGTTTTTAATTTATCAACTGAAGCTAAAAATATTACACTCTCATTTGTTGAAAAAGTGTGAGCGTATATTTGACTATTTGAAATCGCCATAGTAATAACTAATAAAAATAGTATAGTAAGTGTTCTCAAGATATGGTATATAAAATTATCTTAAATAATAAATTTATGGTACAAATATAAAAATCAACTTCTAATCACTAACCGGGATTATAATAAAAAAGGAGAATAAAGAGGATGTTATGATCTCAAGTTTATAAAATTCAATTCAAAATATCATAAATTAATAATAATGTAATATAAATAATATTTATGATCGTATACTCAATAAATTCAAAAAAAATCATTTCTTTAGTCACGTTATTTTAAAAACTTCTTTTTGACAAATGCCACTATCAGTTTTCTGGAGTTGGGAACTAGAATAATTATCATAATAAAAAAGAAAATTATAAAGAATATGACTGTAACTAAGAGTTGATTATTACCATGTGATATTTCAATCTCAAAACTTTCTATAATAGGATAAGTTTCGTATTTAGGATCTCCTGCGACTTTAGTTAACAATGATAAAGAGTATTTGGATTGGTTTTGAAAAGTATATGAGAAAGTGGTATCTGCAAATTCATGAAACTTGTAGGGCACTTGGTAGACTATTTTTTTTGAAATCATATCCATTATTATTAATGATATAAAAGTATTAGTAACATCAGTTCCATATTTTTGGACATTAAAATTCAATAAAGTACTATTATCATTTACTTTTGGTTGAGCAGGATATGGTAAGAATGCAATAGTGTAACCATCTTTTTCTTTAAATATAGCATTAGGTATTG
>Ga0126306_10000256_pt1 | contig 22360 bp, 14 predicted proteins | sample Plot27_FD_92592 | JGI IMG/M metagenome (GOLD analysis project Ga0126306, IMG submission 92592) | Serpentine soil microbial communities from UC McLaughlin Reserve, CA, USA - Plot27 | ecosystem: Environmental > Terrestrial > Soil > Grasslands | place: USA: UC McLaughlin Reserve, Lake County... | reverse complement strand
CGACCATGCCGACGTCAGGACACCACGTACTCGGTGAACCGGGCCATCGACGCCTCGTCGAAACGCCCCCGGAGCCGCATGCCGCCCTCACCCGGGGACTCTTCCAGCACCTCGCCCGAGCGGTGGGCGGCGGCGATGAGGTCACCCCGGTCGTATGGGATCACAAGGTCGATCACCCGGGTGAGCGCCCGGAGGCGCCCGGCGACCGTCTCGAGGAGGGCGTCCACACCCTGACCGGTGACCGCGCTGAAGGCGACCGAGCCCTCCTCCCGCTCGGCCAGGCGGGCGGCGGCCTCGGGGGCCAGGTCGGCCTTGTTGAAGGCGAGGACCTCCGGCACGTCGCCGGCGCCGATCTCGTGCAGCACCTCGCGCACCGCCCGGATGTTGGCCGCCGGGTCGTGCGCTGAGGCGTCCACGACGTGGACGAGCAGGTCGGCGTCGACCGCCACGTCGAGCGTCGAGCGGAACGCCTCCACCAGCTGGTGCGGCAGCTTTCGGATGAAGCCGACCGTGTCCGTCATGAGCACCGACTCGCCCCCCGGCAGCTGCAGGCGCCGCGTGGTGGCGTCGAGCGTGGCGAACAGGCGGTCCTCCACGAGGACGCCGGCATCGGTGAGCTGGTTCAGCAGCGTCGACTTGCCGGCGTTCGTGTACCCGACGATGACGGCCCGGTGCAGCGCACCGGTCTTCTGCGCCTTGCGTTGGGTCGCCCGGTGTTGGTCGATCTCGCGCAGCTCCGCCTCGAGCCGGTGGATGCGGCGGACCAGGCGCCGCCGGTCGACCTCCAGCTGCGTCTCGCCGGGGCCACGGGTCCCGATGCGGGCGCCGCCCGCTGCGGACATGCCACCAGCCTGCTGCGACAGTGCCTTGCCCCGACCCCGCAGGCGCGGCAGCCGGTAACGCAGGAGGGCCAGTTCGACCTGGGCCTTGCCCTCCTGGCTGTGGGCGTTCTGGGCGAAGATGTCGAGGATCACGGCGGTGCGGTCGATCGCCGTCCGGCCCAGCATCTTCTCGAGGTTGAACTGCTGCGCCGGCGTCAGCTCGTTGTCGAACACGACCGTGTCGCAGTCGGTCGACACGGCGACCTCGCGCAACTCCTCGGCCTTGCCCTTGCCCACGTAGGTGGGCGGGTCGGGGGCCTGGCGGCGCTGGGTCACCCGGGCGACCTCGTCGGCTCCGGCGGTGTCGACCAGCAGCGCCAGCTCGTCGAGCGACGCCTCGGTCTCCTCGGCCGTGTCCGGGGGGATCGTCACCCCCACGAGGACGATCTTCTCCCGGACGGACCGTTCGATCAGTGACACGGGCGTGATGCTCCCTGGTGGTTCCCGCTGACCACCGCGTTCGTCGGCGCGTTGGTCATGAACGGGGCAGGTCGACCTCGACGGTGGCGACGAAGGCGGCCGGCCCCCGCAGCGTCACGGTGTCGCCGAGCGTCACCGTGGCGGCGCCGCCGGGCATGTGGACGACGGTCTCGGGGCCGACGAGGCCCCACTCGTGGGCCGCCGCTGCCGCGGCACAGGCCCCGGTCCCGCAGGCGAGCGTCGGGCCGACGCCACGCTCGTAGGTGCGGATGGCGATGCCGACGGACTCGACCGTCAGCAGGTGAACGTTGGCGCCGCCGGGGATCTTGGCGTTGGCCCGCTCCCCTACCTCGACCAGCGATACGGCCGGCGTGTCGAGCCGGGCGGCGTCGCCCCGGCCGGAGCCCAGCCGCAGGACCAGGTGCGGGTTGCCCATGTCGACGAGCATGGCGTCGGCCACAGCTCCACCGGCCCACTCCGGGGCACCACCGAGCAGGCGGGCGGCACCCATGGCGACCGACGACTCCTGAACCGGGCCGCCGATGGGCTCGTGGGCGGTGACCGTGCGGCGACCGGCGGCGGTGTCGATCGGGACCTCGGGCCCCGCCGCCCACCCCGCACGTAGCAGGGCTTGGGCCAGGCACCGGATGCCGTTCCCGCTCATCTCGGCGAGCGAGCCGTCCGCGTTGAACAGCTGCATCGTCGCCACGGCGTCGCTCCCGGCCGCGGGTGCGACGGCCCGCAGCAGGCCGTCGGCACCGACCCCGGTCCGCCGGTCGCACAGGGCGCGCGCCGTGGCCGGCGAGACGGCCTGCGAGCCGTCGGCGTCGAGGAGGACCAGGAAGTCGTTGCCCAGACCGTGGTGCTTCGTGAGGCGCATGGCTCCGTCAGTGTGCCAGGCGAGCGCCGCGGTGACGGTCCGGGTTCAGGCCGCCCCGGGGGCGCAGTGCTCAGCCCACGCCGAGCAGTTCGGCCAGGGAGCCCGCCACGTCGTCCGGCGCCTCCGCCCACAGCCAGGTGATGCGGGGGTCCCGGGCGAACCATGAGCGCTGGCGGCGGGCGAAGCGCCGGGTTCGGCGAACGGCCAGGTCGAGGGCCTCGTCGAGCGGCAATTCGCCGGCCACGTGAGCGAAGAGCTCCTTGTACCCGAGCGCCTGGCCCGCCGTGCGGGAAACGCCGCGCGGGTCCGCGAGCAGGCGACGGCACTCGTCGAGGAACCCGGCCGCCATCTGCTCGTCGTACCGGCGGGCGATGCGAGTGTCGATCACGGCGTCCGGCAACCCCACGCCCACCAGCCGGAACGGCGTGGGCGGGTAGGCCTCGAGCCCCGGGCCGTAGGACGAGAACGGGCGGCCGCTGCCGACGGTCACCTCGAGGGCACGGACCACCCGGCGACGGTTGGTCGGCTCCATCCGCCCGGCGGCGACGGGGTCCAGCGCACTTAGGCGGGCGTGCAGCGCCGCCGTGTCCGGCTCGGCCTCCACCGCGGCCCGGGCCTCGGGGAACTGCCCGGGGATCTCGAGGTCGTCGACCAGCGCCCTGAAGTGGAGGCCGGTCCCGCCGACGAGCAGGGCGCGGTGGCCCCGGGCCTCGATGTCGGCCATCACGTCGCGGAACGCCCACTGGAAGTCGGCGACCGTGTAGTCCTCCCAGGGCTCCACGAGGTCGACGAGGTGGTGCGGCACCTCCGCCTGCTCGGCGGGGGTGGGCTTCGCCGTCCCGATGTCCATCCGCCGGTACACCTGCATCGAGTCCACCGACACCAGCTCGATCGTCGGGTCCCGCCGCGCGACGGCCAGGGCCAGCGCCGACTTCCCCGACGCCGTCGCCCCGACCAGCGCCGCATGTCGCGGCGGCGGAGGCTTCTCGGCGCCCGGCGCAGCCCATTCCTCCCCACGAGCGGGCTGGTTCGGCGCCCGGAGGTCCGCACCGGCTCCCCACGACCCGCCGGAGGCGGCGATCCGCGCGTCGCACGGGGCCGTGACCGCCTCGGTCGCGTCCGGAACGATCGCCGGGGCGGTGCCGGCCGCGTCCGGGGCGTCGGCCGTAGCAGCGACCGAGCTGTCCGTGGCGTCGAAGCGGCCGTCGGGGTCCACGAGGCGCACGGTACCGGCGACGCCCGAGCGGCCGAGACCACCGGCCGGGCACAGCTGACCTGGTCGCCGCCGCACCGCCACGGCGGAGGTGGGCGCACGGTCCCGACAACTGTGCCGAGGAGGCAGCATGGAGGGGTGACCGGGTCCAACGACGGGCACGCACAATCACCCGCCGCGCCGTCCCGGGCGGTCGTCTTCGTGCACGCCCACCCCGACGACGAGGCCATCTTCACCGGCGGGACGATGGCCCGCCTCGCCGAGGACGGGTGCCGGGTCGTGCTCGTGGTGTGCACCGGCGGCGAGTTGGGCTTCACCACGCCCGACGCCGTCGACGCCCACGCCCTCGGCGCGCAGCGCCGTCACGAGACCCTGGCGGCTGCCGGCCTACTCGGGGTGTCCCGGCTCGTGCATCTCGACCACCACGACTCGGGCATGGCCGGCGACCCGGCGAACGACGCTCCCGGGTCGTTCTGTTCCACCGACGTGGAGCTGTCCGCCAAGACGATCGCCGCGGTGTTCGAGGAGGAACGACCGGCGGCGGTCGTCGGCTACGACGCCGGCGGCATGTACGGGCACCCGGACCACGTCCAGGTCCATCGGGTGACCCGGCGGGCCGCCGAGCTGGCGGGCATCGCCACCGTCTACGACGCCACGGTCGACCGCGAGCACCTCCACTTCGTGGAGACCCACCTGATCGAGGAGGCGGCGCTGACAGGCGACCTCGGGCTCGTCCGCTCCCACATCGGGGTCGCCACCGCGGAGGTCACCACCACGATCGACGTCCGCCCGTGGCTCACCACGAAGCGGGCCGCCATGGCCGCCCACGCCAGCCAGATCCCGGACTCCACATCGGCCCTTCAGCTCCCGCCGGAACACTTCGCCGACGTCTACGGCTGGGAGTGGTACGTCCGCACCGGCCCGCCGTCCCTCCTCGACTCGCTCACCTGAGCGCCGGTCCGGCGTCGGCGGCAGCCAGCAGGGCCGTCGCCGGCGTCAGGCCGAGGCGACCGGGATCCGGGTGCGATGGCGGGCCGCGACCGTCACGCCCACCAGCTCGCCCGTGAGGTGGTGCGGGGCGGCGGCTGTCACCCGGGCCTCGGCGTAGGTGCCCGGGCGCAGCGGCGTGTCGGCACGGAAGTGGACCAGCTTGTTCTGGCGGGTGCGTCCGGTCGTGACGGTTGGGTCCTTCCGGGACGGCCCCTCGACCAGCACCTCCTCGACCACGCCGACCCGGGCCCGGTGGCGGGCCAGCGCCGAGCGCTCGACCACCACCCGCAGGCGCTCGAAGCGCTCGGCCGTGACCTCGGCGGGCACGAACTCGTCGGTCCGCTCCGCGGCCTCCGTGCCCGGCCGTGGGCTGTAGATGAACGTGTACGCGCTGTCGTACGCAGCCTCGGCGACCACCTCGAGCGTGTGTTCGAAGTCGTCGTCGGTCTCGCCGGGGAAGCCGACGATGATGTCGGTGGTGACGGCGAGGCCGGGGATGGCGGCCCGGGCGGCGGCGAGCCGCTCGAGGTAGCGCTCGGCCGTGTAGCCCCGGTGCATGGCGGCAAGGACGCGGTCGCTGCCGGCCTGGAGCGGCAGGTGGAGGTGCTCGCACACCGCCGGCGTCGTGGCCATGGCCTCGATCGTCTCGGGCCGCAGGTCCTTGGGGTGCGGGCTCGTGTAGCGGACCCGACGGATGCCGTCGATCGCCCCCACCTCGCGCAGCAGGTCGGCGAACATCGGGCGGACCTTCACGTCGTCGCCCGCCCGGCGGCGGGCCAGGGCCAGGTCGCGGCCGTAGCTGTTGACGTTCTGGCCGAGGAGCGTCACCTCGGACACCCCGTCGGCGGCAAGCGCCCGTACCTCGGCGACGATGTCGTCGAACGACCGGCTGATCTCCGGGCCCCGCACCGCCGGGACGATGCAGAAGGCGCACGAGTTGTCGCACCCGATCTGGATCGTGACCCAGCCGGCGTAGGGCAGCTCGCGCCGGGCCGGCAGGGCGCTGGCGAACGCCTCGTGGTCGTCCGCGACAGTCTCCTCCAGCACCTCGACGATCGGCCGACCGGCGGCCCGGGCCTCGTCGAGCAGGTCGACGGCCCGGTGCACGTTGTGCGTGCCGAAGACGACGTCGACGTGCGGCGCCCGCTCGACGATGACGGCGCGGTCCTTCTGCGCCAGGCACCCGCCGACCACGACCTGGAGCCCGGGGTTACGGGCCTTCAGCGACTTGAGGTGGCCGAGGTGGCCGTAGAGCTTGTTGTCGGCGTTTTCGCGGATGCAGCACGTGTTGAGCACGACGACGTCGGCGTCCTCGACGTCGTCCGCCCGGCTGTACCCGTCGGCCTCGAGGAGCCCGGCGATGCGTTCGGAGTCGTGCTCGTTCATCTGGCACCCGTAGGTGCGCACGACGTAACGCCGGCCGGCCCCGTTCTCCATGACCGGACAGGGTACCGAGGCCACAGGCCCCGCCCGGCCGATGACGGCGGGGCGGACGGGGTGGACGGGGCCCGACGGGCGTCGGTCGGGTCAGCTGCCGGCCGGCGACGGGTAGTCCGGCGGGACCTCGGCCTCGGGCGGGTCGGTGATCTCGGTGATGGCGCCCTCGGGGTCGAAGGCCCGCAGCTCGTCCGTGTAATCGTCCGGCAGGTAGCGCTGCCCGCCGTCGACATAGCGGTAGAGGCCCTGGCCCTCCTGCCCTGTCTCGTCGGGGCCGGTGGCCTCGGGGTCCCACCACAGCTCGACCATGTCGTCGATGCCGGCGTAGTCGTCCTCGTCCCAAACCGTCGTGCCGTAGTCGAGCGACGGCTGGGTCAGGCCCTGGGGCGTGGGCGGGAAGGCGAACAGGCCGTCCCGCAGCGACTCGTGCGTCAGCTCGGGCCCGCCGAAGCCGATACCGGTGAACAGCAGCGCCACCTGCGGGTAGATGAGGATCAACGCGTTGTCGGCCGGCGGGGCCTCGCCGAAGTACCACTCGTACAGCTCGTAGGCCGGCGTGATCTCCGGCCGGGCCAGCGGCGGCAGGAAGCTGATGCCGAAGGCGTGCGCCCACTGCTGCTGGTCGAACCCCCGGGCGAACGTGCTCGTGTCGGTGAACTGGAAGCCGCCGAGGAACCACTCCGGGAAGAAGCCCTGCTCGGTGGCCTCGTTCGTGAACGCCGGCAGTGTGATCGGGTCGGCCCGGACGATGACGGTGGTGACACCGGCCTCCTGGAACCGGGCGATCGCGCTCGCCGCCAGCTCCTGCGCCCGGCCGGGGTCGAGCGGGAACGTCACGCTCTCGGCGACGTCGACGCCCTCCTCCTCCAGGCTGTCGACCATGCGCTCGGCGCTGGCCTCGTTCGAGTCGGACTGGGCCAGGTAGAGCAGGCCGAAGACCCGGTCCTCGCCCTGCAGGTCCTCGCCGGCGAACTCGGCGGGCCGGCCGGCGAGCTTCGCGGACAGGTACGACACGACGTGTTCCCGCAGCTGAGACGTGCTGGGCAGCAGGCCGAAGGCGTACGGCTCGGGGTCCGAGATGCCCGGGCAGGCGAGGCATGTGATGCCGCGGGCGTGCAGCTCCTCTGTCCACGTGCTGGCGAGGAGGGGCCCGCCGAGCACGGCGAACGGGTCCATCTCGGCGGCGGCGAGAGCGTCGGCTCGCGCCGCCACGGGGTCGAGCATCGTGCCGGACGCCTCGACGAACTGGAGGTCCACCGTGCGGCCGTAGGTCTGGTAGTAGCGCTGGAAGATCTCGACCAGGTTCTCGTACGTCTGGCGGATGTCCTCGATCGAGTCGTCGACGCCCAGGGCCTGGCGGACGATGCCGAAGATGGGGTCGTCCTCGTTGGGTAGCCACGCGACGACCCGGATCGTGTCCTCGGTGATGCCCGCCGCGGTCTCGCCGCCGTTGTCGCCCTCGACGTCGGCCAGGCACTCCGTCCGGAAGTAGAAGGGGATCGCCACCATGCCCGACTCGGTGTCACAGGTGTCGGGGAACGTGACGTCGAGGCCCTGCTGCTGCGCCATCGACCAGGTGACCACGCCCTCGGGAAGGTCGCCGGCCGGGGCCGCCACACCGGCGTCGGTGGAGTCGTCGCCCTCGTCGCTCCCGCTGGTGACGACCGAGACGCCGGCCACGATGGCCAGCACCAACAGGACGGCGGCGAGGGGCCCGTAGCGCCGCAGGGCGCTCGGCCGGTCGGGTTCCTGGTCGTCGACGGGCTGCATGCTCAACCTCAAGTCTCGGAACGGGGACGAGCCTCGGCCCTGGTCCCCGAACGGCGGATGGCGGCGTGGTCCTCGCCCACGTACGACCGGAGCACGGCGGGGTCGGACAGCACGGCGGCGGGCGGGCCGACGGCGACGACGCGGCCCTGGTCCATGGCCACGACCCGGTCCGCGACCTGCTCCACCAGCGGGATGTCGTGCTCGACGACGACGAGGCTGGCACCCGTCTCGTCACGGATTCGGCGGATCAGCGGTGCCAGCTGCTCGACTTCCCGCTGGGCGATGCCGGACGCCGGCTCGTCGAGCAGGACGACCCGGGGCCGATGGGCGAGCAGGCAGGCGAGGTCGACGATGCGGCGGGTGCCGGTCGAGAGTTCGCCGACGAACAGGGACCGGAACCGCTCCAGCCCGAGCAGGCCGACGAGCTGGTCGACCCGGCGCCTCACCCGGTGCTCGTCGTCGACGGCGTTGGGCAGGTGGAAGGCGGCGGACAGCGGGTCACCGGCCCGGGTCCACCGTTCGAGGGCGACGGCGATCGCCTCCTCGACGGTCATCGACGCGAAAAGGCGGGCGTCCTGGAACGAGCGGCCGAGCCCTCTGCGGGCGCGGTCGGAGGCGTTGAGCGTCGTGACATCGCGCCCCGCCAGGACGACCCGGCCGGCGCTCGGCGGGACGAAGCCACTGAGCAGGTCGAACAGCGTGGTCTTCCCCGCGCCGTTCGGCCCGATCACGCCGACCACCTCGCCGGAGGCCACGTCGAAGAACACGTCCTCCACGGCGTGCACCCCGCCGAACGCCACCGACAGCCCGTGGACCTCGAGCACGCCGGTCCCCTCGGCTGGGCCACCCGCCCCGCCGCCGCGGGCCATCACGGCGCGCTCGGCCCCGTGGATGGCCGGGCCGGCCGCCGCAGCCGTGCCACCGCAAGCGCCCCCCCGGGCCGACGACGTGAAGGACGCCGCGTTCGAGCCGCCGGCGCCACGCGCGACGCCGGCCGTCGCGGAGTTGGCAGCGGCGAAGTCGTTGGGCCGGGCCCGGGAAGGCACGCCAGGAACGCCTGCCGCCGCAGCCGGGGTCCCCGGTTTCCCGGACGACGGCGCCGACGGCGCCGACGGCGAGGCGACCGATGGGCCGGTGGCCGGCTGCGTAATGGCGCCGAGGAAGACCGAGCGCAGGAGGTCGGGGCGGTCGAGGAGGTCGGCGGTCGGTCCGGTGAAGAGGACCTGACCCCGTTCCAGGAACACCGCCCGGTCGGCCGCCTCGAACGCCACGTTGACCGACTGCTCGACGATCACGAGCGTCGTGCCGTCGGCCCGCAGCTCGGCGACGAACCGCAGCAGGTCACCCACGACCGCCGGCGCCAACCCGAGGGACAGCTCGTCGATCATCAACAGGCGCGGCTTGGTCAGCACCGACATGGCGAGGGCCAGCATCTGCTGCTGGCCACCGGACAGGCTCCCCGCCGGCTGGGAGGCGCGCTTCCGCAGCATCGGGAACAGCTCCTGCAGCCGGTCGACGTCGGCGGCGAGGCCGTCTCGGTCGCCACGACGCAGCCAGCTGGCGACCCGCATGTTCTCGGCAACGGTCAGCGTCGGGAACGTGCCCTTGCCGCCCGGCATCTGGGCGACCCCGTGGGCGGCCACGACGTGGGCCGGACATCCGGTGAGGTCGTCACCCCCGACGAGGACGCGGCCGGCCGTCGGTGGCGCCAGCCCGGAGATGGCGTTGAGCAGGGTCGACTTGCCGGCGCCGTTCGTGCCGAGCAGCGCCACGGCCTCCCCGGCCCGGACCGCCAGGTCGACGCCGAAGAGCACCGGCACCCCGCCGTACCCGGCCTCGACGTCCCGGACGTCGAGCAGCCACTCCCCGGCCGCGCCGTTGCTCCCGCCTCGTGAACCGTTGGCGGCCGGCAGGGAGACGTCCACGCCCTGCGCCCCGGCCTCTGCCGCCTCCCCTTCCGGCCGATCGGAGCCCGCACCGAGCGAAGCGGCCACGACCGGCGTGCGCCCGGTGGGACCGTCGACCGGCGGCGCAGCCTCCGCCGGGTCGGTGGAGGGGGAGGCGGAGCCCTCCGGCCCCAGACCGATCGCGGCATCGGCGTCCGGGACGGTCGCCGGGGTGGGCGACGCGGGCGCGGAGCCGGCGAAGGACGGCGAGGAGGGCGACGCCGGGGCGGAGCCGGCGACCGACGGCGGGGACGGCGACACCGGGGCGGACCCGGCGACCGACGGCGGGGACGGCGACACCGGCTCGGGGCCGGCGAAGGACGGCGGCGTGATGTCGGTGGGGGACGTCGAGTAGGCGGGGACGTCGAGGCCGCGGCCGCGGGCCACGGTGCGGAGCCAGGCGTCGCGGGCGCGGTAGAGCAGGCCGGCCAGGCCGCTCGGGGCCGCCAGGAGGATGGCCAGGACGCCGAGGCCCGACGCGACGAATTGCCAGTCGGTGTCGAGGAACCAGCGTCCGCCCAGGAGGAACAGGGCCCCGAGCACCGCTCCGGCCAGCGAGCCCATGCCGCCGAGGACGACCATCGTGAAGACGGCCAGGTTCTCGATCGGGGAGTACGACGTACTGTCGAACGCCTGCTCGTGGTGGACGAACAGCCCGCCGGCCAGCGCCGCGATCGCGCCGGAGAGGGCGAAGGCCGCCAGCTGGGTCCGGGCGGGGTCGACAGCGTAGGCCTGCGCCGCCCGCTCGTTGTCCCGCAGCGCGACGAGTGCGCGGCCGAACCGTCCCGACCGCACCCCCTTCATGCCGAGCATGACCAGCGCCAGCACGATCAGCGCCAGGTAGTACACCTGCACCTCGGAGGAGGCCTCGATCCCACCGAGGAACGGTGGCCGCACGACGCGCTCGTCGGACGGCACCCAGCCGAAGTAGTCGTCGTTGAGCAGGTACGACGTCGTCGCCAGCGCCAGGGCGAACGTGGTCACGGCTAGGTAGAGGCCTCGCAGCCGGAGCGTGGGGATCCCGACGATCACCGCCGCCAGGGCGCCCACCACCGAGGCGAGGACGAGGGCGGGGAACAGGTCGATGTCCCACGAGACGATGGCGGCCCCGGCCACCGCCGCCCCGATGGCGAAGAAGGCCACCTGGCCCAGCGACACCGTGCCCGCCCACCCCGACAGCAGCACCAGTGACACGCCGAGGATGGCGTAGATCAGCACGGCCGACGCCCGGAACACGTCGTCGGCGGGCAGCAGGTGCGGCAGGACGACGGCCACGACCGCCACCAGGCCGAGCGCCCCCCAGCGAGCCGCCTTGACGACGGGCAGGGCCGCGAGCGCCGCCGGCACCGGACGGACCGCCTCGCCGGCGTGCCAGGCGCTCACGTCGGCCCGGGCCATCCCTGCCGACTCACGCCGGCGGACGACGAGCGCCACCACGATGACCAGGCCCAGGACCGGGTCGATCAGCTCGAAGCCGTGGTTCCACTCGACGCCGAGTTCGAGGACCCCGAGCGCCAGGGCCGCCGACGTCACCCCGACCAGGTCGGTCATGCGGCCGAGCAGCAGGGCGGCCAGAGCCCGGAACAGGATGCTGAACCCGAGCGCCGTCCCGGACGGCAGCTCGAGGATGCCGCTGCGCAGGAACACAGCGACGAACGCCAGCGCTGCCGCCACCGACCACACCAGGGTCTGCAGCCGGGCCACCGGCACACCGAGCAGCGACGCCCGGGCGGCGCTGTCGGCGCTGGCCCGGATGGCGACACCGGCGTCGCTCCCCCGCAGGAACGCCCCGATCAGGGCGACCGCGATCGGCGTGGCGACGAGCGCCAGGAAGTCGTTGGCGTCGAAGGTGAGCGAGCCGACACGGCGGGTCAGGTCGAACGGCGGATCGACGCGGCCGGCGATGAGCTGGACGTCCCACAACCGGGGCGCCAGCAGTGCCACGGCGGCGAGGAGCTGACTGAGGCCGATCGTGGCGATCGTGACGAGCAGGCGAGGCGAGTTGGCGAAGCGGCGGATCACGAACCGCTCGGTCAGCGCCCCGGTGGCGACCGCCAAGGCCAGACCGATGCCCACGGCGACCGGATACGGGACGCCCGACTCGGTGAGGAGCAGGTAGGCGACGACCGTCGGGGCGAAGCCGAGGTCGGCCTGAGCGAAGTTGACGATGCGGTTGGCCCGGTAGACCAGCGCCATCCCGAGCGCCACCAGCGCGGTCAGCCCACCGACGATGAGGCCCCGCAACATGATCGCCCCGGGCGCCGGGAAGACGACGACCTGGGCCAGCAGGATGAGCAACGCCGGCCCGAGCGAGCGCGCGACCGGATGCAGGCGGTCTGCAGCGCCCCGGCTCGCGCTCGTGGACGCCGCATCGGCGGCCACGGCATCGGCGGCGTCGGTCCCCAAACTCATCGACTGCTCCCCCTCGCGGCGGGCAACCCTACTCATCGCGACCGAGCCGGCCCCCGCCGACGCTCGTCACAAGGACGGCGTGCGAACCGACCGCTCCTACCCTGCCCAGCACAGGACATGGCGACGCCACGGGAGGCGAGAGGGTACGCCACCCCAACTCACCTGGCCCACGCCGCGACCGGCGACTCACCGCCACCGGGCGTGTCCGCCGGCCACGATTCGCGCCCGCTTCTCCGACCCTGCCAACGCCGATGGGCCTCGAAGGACAGCGTGCCGGACAGTTGTGAGGCGGGGCGAAGGCGCGGCCCCGGGAGGCCGGCCGCCCCCCGCCTGCAACAACAGAGATGATCACGCCCGCCACAGGGCGATATCGCGCCGGCGCTCGGCCAGCTGGACCGCACGCCGGTGAAGGCGGGCGCCCGGTGGCACGCCAGCATCCGGACGCCGACGACCGGGCTGTACGGCGGTGACGGCGTTGCGACCGGTCACAGCCGCCACGACACGTCCCCTAGGCATAGCCGGGCGAGCCGCCCGGGCGGCCGTTGTGCGCCGCCTCCCGCAGCCCACCGCGAGCCGATCGCGGTGGGCTGGCGGCGGCGCACGGAGATGCACCCGAGCGGCGGGTGGCGGGCGACGGAGCGAACCCGCCGCCCCGGAGCCTCAGCTGTCGAGGGTGATGGGCTCGTCGTCGGCCGGGGTCATGGGCTCGGTGGTTTGGCCGATGCCGAGCTCGGAGCGGATGCGCTCGGAGATCTCGACCATGACCTCGGGGTTGTCGGTCAGGAACTGCTTGGCGTTCTCCCGACCCTGGCCCAGCTGCTCGCCGTCGTAGGTGTACCAAGCGCCCGACTTCTTGACGAAGCCCATGTCGACGGCGATGTCGAGCAGCGAACCCTCGCGGCTGATGCCCTTGCCGTACATGATGTCGAACTCGGCCTGCTTGAAGGGCGGGGCCACCTTGTTCTTGACGACCTTGACCCGGGTGCGGTTGCCGACGACCTCGACACCGTCCTTGATGGACTCGATGCGCCGGATGTCGAGCCGGACCGACGAGTAGAACTTGAGCGCCCGGCCGCCCGGCGTGGTCTCGGGCGAGCCGAACATCACGCCGATCTTCTCGCGCAGCTGGTTGATGAAGACGGCGATGGTCTGCGACTTGTTGAGGTTGGCCGTCAGCTTGCGCAGGGCCTGCGACATGAGGCGAGCCTGCAGACCAACGTGGCTGTCACCCATCTCGCCCTCGATCTCGGCCCGGGGCGTCAGCGCCGCCACCGAGTCGATGACCACCACGTCGATGGCGCCGGAGCGCACGAGCATGTCGGCGATCTCGAGCGCCTGCTCCCCCGTGTCGGGCTGGGAGATCAGCAACTCGTCGATGTCGACGCCGATGGCGGCGGCGTACACCGGGTCCATCGCGTGCTCGGCGTCGATGTAGGCACACACGCCGCCATTGCGCTGGGCCTCGGCCACGACGTGCATGGCGAGCGTCGACTTGCCCGACGACTCGGGGCCGTAGATCTCGGTGACCCGGCCGCGGGGCAGGCCGCCGATGCCGAGGGCGAGGTCGAGGGACGGCGCACCCGTCGAGATGGCCTCGATGGCCATCGTCCCCTTCTCGCCCATGCGCATGACCGAGCCTTTGCCGAACTGCTTCTCGATCTGGCCGAGGGCGACGTCGAGGTTCTTCTGTCGATCCACCGGGTGTGGTCCTTTCCTGCGGTGGTGTCGGTCGATGAGGGTGCGGGGCCGATGACCCCACGACGATCTCGTGACCCGGACCCTACGGACGGGGTGTGACAAACAAGGGCCGCCGTGAAGCACCACCGGAGGACCGGAGGGAGAAGAACGGGGGACGACCCGAAGGACGACACCAGTGTAATTCCGAACGAATGTTCGATCAAGCACCCGCCGGGGCGGGCGGGAAGGCGCTGGACGCCGCCGAGGCGGACGACAGCCCGTCCGCCAGCAGTTCCGTGAGCTCGGCCGCCGTGTCGGCCAGCAAGCGCACCGTGCCCACGCACGTCTCGCCCACCCACGTGCTCACCACGAACTGGTGCGCCTCGGGGTGCCAGGTCACCCGGAGGAACCGCTCGGCCCGCCCGGCATCCGGCAGCAGCGAACGACATCCGTCGACCACGCTTCCCAGTGTCGCACCGACCCTGCCGGAAAGGAACTCCCAGCAATCGGCCGGAACGCGGGGCCACCGGGCCACCGGGCACCGGCCACCGGGCACCGGGCACCGGGCACCGGGCACCGGGCACCGGGCACCGGGCACCGGGCACCGGGTGGGTTACAGGATCCGGTCGAGTGGCGCGGTGGAGGTGAGGGAGCGGCGGAGGAGGTCGAGGAGGGAGATGCAGGAGAACTGGCGGATGCGCTCCCGATCGCCCGGCAACGACACCATCGTCGTGACGACCTCCTCGGAGGCGGACGACGAGGACGAGGACGACGACGACGAGGACCCGGACCCGAGCGAGGATGCGCGCCCCGACACGCTAGGGGCCGCCACGGCCAGGAAGACCGTCCCGGGGCGCTGGCCCGCCTGCGGGTCCGGGCCGGCCACGCCGGTGACGCCCAGGCCGACGTCGGCGTGCATGACGCGGCGGACGCCGAGCGCCATCGCCGCGGCCGCCTCCTCGCTGACCACCGGGCCCTCGGGGACGTCCAGCAGCGTGTGCTTGAGCTCGGAGGCGTAGGTCACGACCCCGCCGCGGAACCACGCGCTGGCCCCGGGCACGTTGACCAGGCGAGCCGCCACCAGGCCGCCGGTGAGCGACTCGGCCACAGCCAACGTGAGGCCCCGCTCCACCAGGAGCTTCGCCACGGCGTGCTCCATCGACTCGTCGTCGAGGCCGAACACGATGTCGCCGAGGACGCCCCGGACCACCTTCTCCTCGGCGTCGAGCTGCGCCACAGCCTCGGCGTCGGAGTTGGCCTTGACCGTCAGCCGGACCTTGAGCCCCTCGATCCCGCTGGCCAGGAACGCCAGCGTCGGCGGGGCGACGGCACCGGGCTCGGCGGTGGCGGCGATCTCGTCCAGCTCGGTGAGCCGGGGCGCCAGGCGCTCGGCCAGGCCGGACTCGCTCTCGCCCCAGGTCCGCAGGGTGCGCGAGCGGATGACGGCCACGGTGCCCGCCCGGCGTTGGAGGTCCGGCAGGATCGCCTGCGAGACGATCTCCCGCATCTCGTAGGGCACGCCGGGCACGGCGTAGATGACCTTGTCCCCCACCGGGCACAGCAGGCCGGGGGCCGTGCCGGGCTGCGGGTCGGCGATGGCGGTCGCCCCGACGGGGACCAGCGCCTGGCGCAGGTTGTTGGCCGGCATGCGGCGGCCGCGCGCCGCGAACATGTGGAGGATCCGGTCGGCGACCTCGTCGTCGGTGACCAGGTCGACGCCCATGACGGCGGCGATCGCCTCACGTGTGATGTCGTCCTGCGTGGGACCGAGGCCGCCGCAGACGATCACGGCGTCGGCGCGCGACAGCGCCAGGCCGATGGCGTCGACGATGCGGTCGAGGTTGTCGCCCACGGTCTGGCGGTGGGTGGCGTCGATGCCGGCGAGAGCGAGCTGCTCGCCCATCCACGCCCCGTTGGTGTCGACGATCTGGCCGAGCAGCAGCTCGGTGCCGACCGCGACGATCTCGCAGCGCATCAGGTCCTCCTCGACGGCGACGGCAGGGGGCGCACGCTAGGCCCGGGCGCCGTACGCCGTCGTGGCCCGGCTGCCCTCGATCACGTACTGGGCTCCCGTCACCAGTGTCAGCACGACGGCGGCCCCCAGCCACACGCTCACGACCCAGCTGGCGTGCTCGGCGACCGGCGGGAGCAGGGCGAAGCCCACGGCGATCGACTGGACGACCGTCTTCACCTTGGCCCAGAAGCTGGCCGGCACCGCCAAGCCGCGCCGTACCCAGTACGACCGGAAGGCCGAGATGCCCAGCTCGCGCACGGTGATGAGCGCCACCGGCAGCCACCAGAGCCCGTCGGCGGCCACGAGCGCCCACATCGCCCCGAGCACCAGCGCCTTGTCCGCCAGCGGGTCGAGGAAGGCGCCCGAGCGGGTCGTGCCCATGCGCCGGGCCAGGTAGCCGTCGAGGCCGTCGGTGGAGGCGAGGATGATCCACAGGGCCAGCGCCCCGTACGACGGGCCGGACACCACGATGATCGCCCACAGCACCGGGGACAGGACCAGCCGGCCCATCGTCACGTAGTTCGCAGGCGTGGCCAGGGCCGAGGGGCCGAACGTCACGAGGGCCTCACCTGGGGCTCATCGGGCGCTCAGACGGGGGTGCCGTCGAGGTCGGGGCCGGCCGCACCCGTCACCTGGACCTTCACGAGGGCGCCGACCGGGACGTCCTCCGGGATGGCGACGATGCCATCGATTTCGGGGGCCTCTCGGTGGCTGCGCGCCACACCGGGGGCGTCCACCAGCACCTCGACCACCTGGCCGATCAGCCGGTCGCGCGCCACCGCCGTGATCTCGTCCTGCAGCTCCCGGAGCTCGGCGAGGCGGTCGGCGACCAGCCCGTCGTCGACGGGGTCGGGCAGGTCGGCGGCGTAGGTCCCCGCCTCGCGGCTGTAGGCGAAGAAGCCGGCCCAGTCGAGCTGCGCCTGCTCGACGAAGGCGAGCAGCGTGTCGTGGTCCTCCTCGGTCTCGCCGGGGTAGCCGACGATGAAGCTGGACCGGAAGGCGGCGTCGGGCTCGCGGGCGCGGATGGCGTCGATGCGCCGGAGGAAGCGCTCGCCGTCGCCCCACCGCCGCATCTTGCGCAGCAGAGGGCCGGAGGCGTGTTGCAGCGAGAGGTCGAAGTAGGGCAGGCCGGTGGCGCAGATGGCGTCGATCAGCCCGTCCGTCAGGTCGGACGGGTACAGGTACAGCAGCCGGGCCCGGGGCACGCGGCGGGACACCTCGGCCACCAGCGGCACGATGCTCCGCTCGCCGTTGCCCTGGTCGCGGCCGTAGGCGGCGAGGTCCTGCGCCACGAGGACGACCTCGCGCACGCCGCCGGCCGCCAGCGTGTCGACCTCGGCGAGGACGCTGTCCGGCGTGCGGCTGCGCTGCTTGCCCCGGAAGCTCGGGATGGCACAGAACCCGCAGGCCCGGTCGCACCCCTCGGCCACCTTGACGTACGCCCACGGCGCCGTGGCCGGCGGGCGGGGCAGTTCCAGCAGGTCGAGCAGCGGCACCGCCGGCGGGACGGCGACCGGCTTGCGCCCGATCGACACGGCCACGCCCGGCGACGCGGTGACGGGGGATGAGGTGCCGGGGGACGAGGGCACGGCCGACGAGGCGACGGGCGACGAGACGCCGGCCAAGGCCACGGCCGCGGCCGACGTCACGGGGACGCCGAAGCCCACGACCGCGTCGGCCTCCGGCAGCGCCTCGGCCAGCTCGTCGCCGTAGCGCTCGGCCAGGCAGCCGGTGACGACCAGCTCGGCGCCCGCGCGCTTGCGGTCGGCGAGGTCGAGGACGACGTCGATCGACTCCTGCCGGGCGTCCTCGATGAAGGCGCAGGTGTTGACCACGACCAGGTCGGCGTCGTCGGGGCCGGGGGCCGGCACGAGCCCGTCGCGCAGCAACGTGCCGGTGAGCTTGTCCGAATCCACCTGGTTCTTCGGACAGCCCAGCGTTTCGACCCAAAACCTGCGGGACATCGAAGGGCGAGGCTACTGGCCCGACCGGGCCCCTCCCCCATCGAGAGGGAGGGGCCCAGGCCGAGGTGGGGATCCGCCGGCGGCACGGCCGGCGGCCGTGGTGGCTCAGTCGGTGGCGATCGAATCGAGCACGTCGCGGCGACCGGCCCGCCAGGCGGGGACCAGGGCGGCGACGGTTCCCAGGATGGCGGCCATCACGACGAGGAACGCCAGCCAGTTCACCGGGATGCGGAACACGCCGAAGCCCTCGTCCTCGAGGGCCGTGACGATGCCCCACCCGCCGATGAGGCCGATGGCCAGGCCCACCAGCGTGCCGAACACGCTGATGATCACCGACTCCAGCCGGATGGCCGACCGGAGCTGGCGCCGCGACATGCCGACGGCCCGCAGCAGGCCGATCTCGCGGGTCCGCTCGATGATGGACAGCGCCACGGTGTTGGCGATGCCCAGCAGGGCGATGATGATCGCCAGCGTGAGCAGGCCGGTGATCAGCTGCAGCAGGACGTCGAGCTGGCCGCCGATCGTGTCCTTGTACTCCTCCACGCTCTGGACCTCGGCGGTGGCGTAGGGCTCGAGCACCCGCTCGAGGCGGGGCTCGGCCTCGGCCACGCTCACGCCGTCGTCGAGCGACACGAAGATGAGCGAGTCGGTGGCGTTGGGCACGGCGGCGGCGAAGTCCTCCAGGTTGAGGGCGAAGTCGCCGATGCTTCCGGTCTCGCTCGGCTCGTAGATGCCGCCGACGGCGTAGGTCGTCGGCTGCTCCTGGTCGACGAACTGGATCTCGACCGGGTCGCCGACCGAGAGGCCGTCCGCCTCGGCCCGATCGTCGGTGATCAGCACCGTGCCGGGGGCCATGTCGCCGTTGCCCTGGACGACGTCGAGGTCGAGCAGCTGGAGCGCGCCGGGGTCGGTGGCGCCGACGCCTTCCTCCTCGCCGTCGACCGTGGCCTGGCCGAAGCGGGCGGGCGCCACGATGTCGACGCCCTCGACGTCGCGCATGTCCTCCGCGACGCTCGTCGGCAGGCCGATCATGCCGAACGTGCCGGAGTCGACCACGAAGTCGCCGGCGAAGCCCCGCTCGAGCGACTGGTCGATCGACGCCCGGATCGACGAGTTGAGGATCAGCGTGAAGGCCACGATGCCGACGCCGATCATCAGGGCCTGGGCGGTGGCCGACGTACGCCGCGGGTTGCGGCCGGCGTTGCTGCGGGCCAAGCGACCCGGGATGCCCCGCAGGCGGGCCAGGGGCGCCCCGACGGCCGCGCTGACCGGGCGGGCCATCGCCGGGCCGAGGAACAGCACGCCGACGAACACGGCGGCGACGCCGTAGCCCACGATTGCGGGATCGCCGCCCATCGCTCCGCCGATCACGCCGGCGAAGCCCAGGGCCGTGATGGCGAGGCCGATGACGGTCCGCCAGCGGGAGCGGCCCGTCGTGTCGACCGCCACCTCGCGCATGGCCGCCAACGGCGGGACCCGCGAGGCGCGCCACGCCGGGAGCAGCGCGGAGACGACCGTGACGATCACGCCGACGGCGATGGCCGTGATGATCGACGTGGGCAGGATCGCGAGGGTCCCCTCGGGGATCTGCAGCAGCTCGCCGAGCAGGAGGGCGACACCCAGGCCGGCGAGGAAGCCGATCACCGAGGCGATCAGGCCGACGATGAGCGCCTCGACGATGACCGAGCGGCGCACCTGCTTACGGCTGGCCCCGATTGCCCGCAGCAGCGCCATCTCGCGGGTGCGCTGGGCGACGATGATCGAGAACGAGTTGTAGATGACGAAGATGCCCACGAAGATCGCGATGAGGGCGAAGATCAGGAAGAACGTGGTGAGGAACGACAGGCCCTCGCGGACGTCCGACTGCGTCTCCTCGGTGATCTCCTGGCCGGTGAGCACCTCGGTGCCGTCGGGGACGACCTCGCGGATCGAGCCGACCACCTGGCCCTCCGAGACGCCGTCGTCGGCAACCACGCCGATGCCGTTGAGCCGGCCCTCCTGGCCCACCAGCTGCTGGGCCTCGGGCGTCGTCCACATGACCCAGTTGGAGCCGCCGGGGCTGTCGGCCGTGCCGAAGCGGGCGATGCCCACCAGCTCGTACTCGCCGGAGCCCTGCTGGGTCTGGACCGGCACGGTGTCGCCCACCTCGTAGCCGGAGTCGTCCGCCGTGCCGCGGTCGATCACGATCTCGCCGGCGCCCTCGGGCGCGTTGCCGTCGACGATGTCGAACGGGTTGAGCTCGGGGGTCTCCTGCCAGTTGGCGCCGAACGTGGGGGCGCCCATGGCCGGGTCGCCGACCACGTCGCCCTCGGGGTCGACCACCTGGGCGTAGCCCTGGATGTTGCCCTCGGCGGCGGCCACGCCGTCGGCGCCGGCGACGGTGTCGACCAGCGACTCGTCGATTTGCGCCCGGACCCCGCCGGTCGCCTGGTCACCCAGCTCGCGATCGGAGCGGACCACCGCGTCGGTGTCGCGGTAGACGTCGGCGAACAGGTCGTCGAACGCCTTGTTCATCGTGTCGGTGAGCGTCAGGACGCCACTCATGAAGGCCACGCCCATGGCCACAGCGAAGAACGTGGCGAGGAGGCGGCCCTTGTGTTCGAGGAGGCCCCGCAGGGCGACCTTGCGCATGGTCAGCCGTCCCCGAACTGCTTCATGCGGTCGAGCACGCGCTCGGCCGTGGGCTCGTCCATCCTGTCGACGACCCGGCCGTCGTTGAGGAACAGCGCCGTGTCGGCGTAGCCGGCCGCGACCGGGTCGTGGGTCACCATGACGATGGTCTGACCCAGCTCGCGCACGGCGCGGCTCATGAACTCGAGGATCTCGGCGCCCGAGTGCGAGTCGAGGTTGCCGGTGGGCTCGTCCGCGAAGATGATCTGCGGCCGGCTCGCCAGCGCCCGGGCCACGGCCACGCGCTGCTGCTGGCCTCCCGAGAGTTCGCTGGGGCGGTGGGTGAGGCGGGGGGCGAGGCCGGTGGCGGCCACCACGCCGTCGAGCCACTCCTTGTCGGCCTTGCGGCCGGCCAGGTCCATCGGGAGCGTGATGTTCTCGATGGCGGTCAGGGTCGGCACCAGGTTGTAGGACTGGAACACGAAGCCGATGCGGTCGCGGCGGAGCTGCGTGAGCTCCTTGTCGGACAGGCCGGTGAGCAGGTTCCCACCCACGAACGCCTGGCCGGACGTGAGCGAGTCGAGGCCCGCCATGCAGTGCATGAGCGTCGACTTGCCCGAACCCGACGGGCCCATGACGGCGGTGTACCGCCCGACGGGCATCGAGACGGTCACGTCGTCGAGCGCGACGACTGCCGTGTCCCCGTGGCCGTAGACCTTGGTGGCACCGATCGCGTGCGCTGCTGCCGCACCGGGGGCGTCGTCGTTGACGGGGCTGGTCATGGTCGGTTGCATACCTCGTGACGGTACGGAGGCGACGGCGCGAGGTCGTCAGCCCCGGTGGTGATCCTGGGTCATCCTCCCGGGGGACGGGCCCGCCACCGCGAGAGGGGCGTCGGCCCCTGGAGGGGTCGCTGGACGGTTCACTCTCGCTGGTCGAGCAATTCGTCGAGCTCGTCGACGGTCATGAGCACCGCACGCGCCTTCGACCCCTCGGAGGGACCGACGACGCCGCGCTGCTCGAGTAGGTCCATGAGGCGCCCCGCCCGGGCGAAGCCCACCCGCAGCTTGCGCTGCAGCATGGACGTGGACCCCAGCTGGCTCCGGACGACGAGCTCCATGGCCTGGAACAGCATGTCATCGTCGTCGTCCCCACCGGCGCCACCCCCGCTCCCGCCGGACGAGCCGCCCCGCTCATCGGTATCGGCGCCCTGCACCGAGTCGTCGAACGCCACGTCCGGCGACTGGCGCTTCCACACCGAGGTGACCCTGCGGACCTCGTCCTCGGTGACCCAGGCGCCCTGGATGCGGCGGGGCACCGACGAGCCGCCGTCGAGCAGCAGCATGTCGCCCTTGCCGACGAGCCGCTCGGCGCCGCCCTGGTCGAGGATCACCCGGCTGTCGGTCACCGACGCCACGGCGAAGGCGACGCGGGCCGGGACGTTCGCCTTGATGAGGCCGGTGATGACGTTGACCGACGGTCGCTGCGTCGCGATGACCAGGTGGATGCCCACGGCCCGGGCCATCTGGGCGATGCGGGCGATCGACTCCTCGACGTCGCGGGCGGCGACCATCATCAGGTCGGCCAGCTCGTCGATCACGACGAGGATGAAGGGCAGCCGCGGGTATTCGCGGGCGACATCGCCGGCGGCGTCGACCTCGTGGGTCAGGTCGCCGACGTCGATGGCCTTGTTGTAGCCCGTGATGTCGCGGAAGCCGACCTCGGCCAGCAGGTCGTAGCGTCGCTCCATCTCCTTGACCGCCCAGGCCAGGGCGTTGGCGGCTTTCTTGGGGTGGGTCACGACGCCGGTGAGCAGGTGCGGCAGCCGGTCGTACTGTCCCATCTCGACCCGCTTGGGGTCGACGAGGATCATGCGGACCTGGTCGGGCGTCGACCGCATGAGGATCGACGTGAGCAACGAGTTCAGGCAGCTCGACTTGCCCGCGCCGGTGGCGCCGGCGATGAGCACGTGCGGCATCGTCGCCAGGTTCATCATCACCGACCGGCCGTTGATGTCGCGGCCGACCGCGACCTCGAGCGGGTGGGTGGCCCGGCGGGCCTCCTCGCTGACCAGGATGTCGCCGACGGCCACGATCTGGCGGCGGGCGTTGGGCACCTCGACGCCGATGGCCTGCTTGCCCGGGAT
>Ga0126306_10000255_pt1 | contig 22370 bp, 24 predicted proteins | sample Plot27_FD_92592 | JGI IMG/M metagenome (GOLD analysis project Ga0126306, IMG submission 92592) | Serpentine soil microbial communities from UC McLaughlin Reserve, CA, USA - Plot27 | ecosystem: Environmental > Terrestrial > Soil > Grasslands | place: USA: UC McLaughlin Reserve, Lake County... | reverse complement strand
GCGCCACCGGGAAGCCAGCCACCACCAGTCCGGCCAGTCCAACGGTCAGACCGCTGCCCAGGAGCAGGGCGGCGCCATGTCCCGCGAGCACCAGGCCGCCGACGTCGCGTCCCCGCCGGATCGCGGGCCACCAGCGGAACGGCCGGTCACCCCCCGCCAGGTGGCAGCACTGGAGGGCAAATGCTGCCCCGCCAACCACCACAGCACCCAGTGCGAGCCTTGCGGTGATGGTGGCCAGTGCCACGGCTAGACCGGGGGCCGCCACCCACACCACCAGGCGGCGCCACCGGCTCATCCACGTTGTCCTTGTCACGGCATCACTCCGGAAGATGGGTCAGCACCAACCGATGTTCTCCAGCCGGACCGAGCCCGAGGTCTGTCCGTCATGACGGCGGCCAAACGTCTCCAGGGCTCGCATCGGTGACCCCTGCGCACGATGCTTTCCGTGTCCGGCGTCAGAGGGCGGCCTACTGGTGCCGGCGCCTATGTGGGCGTGTGACGTTTGCCGATGCTCAATCGGGTATCTAGCGGGTCAAGCGTCCAGACGGTCGGCGCAGTCCAGATCCGGGCACTCTTCGCCATTCCTCGCATCGGTCGTGTCGACGACCGGGTCCTCAATCTCTCGGCAAGGTGACGCGTGTTCGGTTGGCTCATCCGCAGCTACCTGCTCAACCGCCTCCTTCGGGGTCTGACTGGAACAGGTCGGTCGGCTTACCGGCGCCCGGCCCACTCCGTCCCGCCACGTGCCTTCGCAGGGCGCGGCACAGCCTCACGGCTCGGTCGCGGTGGCTTCGCCGGGCCCTTTCCGTACTATTCGACGACGACCCGCCGCGGTACACGGGTCTCGGTGGGCGGCTGCTGCCTTCCGATTCCCCTGGGCTTCCTGGTCGGCGTCTCAGCGGTCACGGTGAGGGTCCTGCACGGGCGCCATCGCGTGTGAACGACTGGTCCGCCGGGAGTCCGTTCCGGAGGTTGTGACCCGCCTTCCGCGTCGGCTGGCGACAGCGATCGCCTGGCTGGCGTAGGTCTCCGGTACCCGGGCACAACCAGCAGGTGATCTCGGACATGAGAGAGGCCCCGCGTGACGAACCCGGTGCGCAAGAGCACTACACGCTTCCTGACGACGTCAGCGCCGCGGGAATCGCCCGAGACAAGGCCCGGCGGTTCGCGCGCAGACTTCGCATGGACTCCGTGGTCGAGCCCCTGACGCTGATCGTTTCCGAGCTGGTCAGCAATGCCGTGCGCCACGGAAAGCCCCCTGTCCAGCTGCTGCTGCGACGTGTCGGCCGTGGGGTGCGGGTGGACGTCCACGACGAGGCGCCGGCGACTGGACCTGCGCACCACGTCGGCGGGCCGACTCGGCTGCCTGGCCCGGACGACGAAGGCGGCCGCGGCCGGTTCCTGGTCGACGCCCTCAGCGCCAGACACGGCGTGGACGAGGTCCCCGACGACGGCAAGGAGGTCTGGGCGGTCATCGAGACCCACCGGCCGGAGGACGACCCTTCGGGTGGACGTCCCGGGTAACCGCGTGCCGACGTGGGCAGCTGCGGAGCCGGCTCATGTCCGTCAGAGCACCGCGCCGCGCGGCGACACCTCCAGGGCGGCGACCCCTCGCCCGTACAGCACGACCAGCCGGTCCCCGTGCCTGGTGCGCAGCACGCCCGAGTCCGACATCAGCGTGGACACGACGTGCTCGGTCAGCTCCTCCTCGGCGGCGGTGCCGGCTTCCTCGTAGGTGACGTCCATGTGGTCGCCCCCGACCAGCCGGACCCGGATCACGAGTGTCGCCATGGACACACCTAACCAGTCGGACCGGTCGGCGACGAGCAGCCGAGCCGCGCCATCACACACACGAAATTGCTAGTCGCCGGTCGACCCGTCGACCAGCTCCCGGACGATGTCGATGTGTCCGTTGTGCCGCGCGTTCTCCTCGACCAGGTGGTGCACGATCCAGCGCAGCGTCAGCGGCTTGCCCTCCCGCATGGTGTGCACGCCGGTCTTGTCGAGGTCCAGACCGGCGATCAGCTCGTCGTGCTCGCGGGCCATCGCCCGGTAGTCCTCGACCACGTCGGCCAGCGGCCAGTCCAGCCGGAAGTGGAACTCGCGGTCCGGGTCGTTCTCGTCGTCCGTCCACGGCCCGACGTCGTCGACGCCGAGGAAGCGGCGCTGGATCCACGACCACTCCACCCACCGCAGGTGGCTGACGATCCCCGAGACCGTCATCAGGGGCGACGTCGCGACCGGCGCCCGGCGGGCGTCCTCGTCGGAGATGCCCTCGCACTTCATCCATGCCGTTCTGCGGGTGTAGTCGAGCATCGTGAGCAACGTGCTGCGGTCGGAGAGGTCACCGTCGGCCGGGTAGTCCGTGCGGGTGTCGTCGGGCATGCGCGTGATCCTTTCCGACCCCGCCGCGGGGTGTCGACCGCATTGGCCGGCGAGCTGGGTCCGGCCCGGTAGCGTTCCCGCGTGCTCACCGTCCTGCCTGAAGTGGCCGACGCGCTCGCGGCCGGCCGCCCCGTCGTCGCCCTCGAGTCGACCATCATCAGCCACGGCCTGCCGCGACCGGACAACCTGCGGGTCGCGCGCGAGATCGAGCAGGCCGTACGCAGCGCAGGTGCTGTGCCCGCGACGATCGCCGTGGTGGCCGGGCACGCCCGGGTAGGGCTCGACGACGAGGCCCTCGAGGCGATCGCCACCAGCGACGACGTCGTCAAGGTCAGCACCCGCGACCTGGCCACCCTCGTCGCTCGCGGCGGCAGCGGTGCGACGACGGTCGCGGCGACCTCTCACGTCGCCGCCCGAGCCGGCATCCGGGTCTTCGCCACGGGCGGTTTGGGCGGAGTGCACCGCGACGCACGGAGCACCTGGGACGAGTCCGCCGATCTGCAGTCGCTCGCGACCACGCCGGTCGCCGTCGTCTGCGCCGGGGTGAAGTCGATCCTCGACGTGCCCGCCACGCTCGAGCGCCTCGAGACCCTCGGCGTGCCCGTGCTGGGATTCGGCACCGACTCCTTCCCCGGCTTCTACCTCACCGACTCCGGCCATCCGGTCGACTGGCGGGTCGACAGCCCCGAGGAGGTCGCCGCGGTGATCCGCGCCGCCGACGGCCTCGGCACGGCGGACCGGGGACTGGTCGTCGCCAACCCGGTGGGCGCCGCCGAGCAGGTGGACCCGGACCTGCACGACCGGCTGCTGCACTCGGGGCTGACCGCTGCCGAGCGGGCCGGCGTCACGGGCAAGGACGTCACCCCGTTCCTGCTCGACTGGTTCCACCGCGAGAGCGAGGGCGTCACCCTGACCTCCAACGTGCGCATCGTGCTCCGCAACGCCGACCTCGCGGCGCGAATCGCTGCAGCCCTGGGCCGGATGCCGTGACGGTCCCGGCCGGCACCGAGACGCTGGACGTCGTGGTCGTCGGCGACCTCATGGTCGACGTCCTCGCCGTCATGAGCGGCCCGCTCGCGCGCGGCAGTGACACCCCGTCCCGCATCACGACGGCAGGCGGCGGGTCCGCGGCCAACGTCGCGTCGTGGCTCGCCGAGCTCGGGGTCCGGACGTCGTACGTCGGCAAGGTCGGTGACGACGCGCTGGGACGAGAGTCGGTCGCCGGCCTCACCCTGCGCGGCGTGGACGCGTGGGTGAGCACCGCCGGCGGCCTGACCACCGGCACCTGCGTGGTGCTGGTCGAGCAGGGCGGCGAGCGGTCGATGCTGCCCGACACCGGCGCCAACGCCGCGCTGGTGGCCGATGACCTGCCGCAGCGGCTGTTCCGGCCCGGCGCGCACTTGCACCTGTCCGGCTACACCCTGCTGCACGAGGGGTCGCGGGACGCCGGGCTCACCGCGCTGGCCCTCGCGCAGGCGGCGGACATGACCGTGTCGGTCGACCCGTCCTCGGCCGCGCTGGTCGAGGCTGCGGGGGTCGCGCGGTTCCTCGAGTGGACACGCGGCGTGGACCTGATCCTCGCCAACCAGGAGGAAGCCGCTCTGCTGGCCGGCACCGACGACGTACGGTCGGCGGCGTCGACGCTCGGCGACACCTACCGTGAGGTCGTGGTCAAGCTCGGCCGTGACGGCGCCCAGTGGCAGCAGGGGTTCATCGCGGCCAGCGCCCCCGCCGAGCGGGTGGACATGGTCGACAGCACCGGCGCGGGCGACTCGTTCGCCGCCGGCTTCCTGGCGTCCTGGCTGCTCCACCCGGAGCCCGAGACCGCGCTGGCCGCCGGCAACCGGGTCGCGGCGAGCGCTGTGACCCGGGTCGGAGCCCGGCCGTGACCGGCGGGGCGGGTGCGCAGCGGGCGCTCGCGGCAGCGGAGGCGACGGGTCTGGAGCACCGGGTGGTGCGCCACGGGCCGGTGCGCAGCCTGGCCGAGGCCGCGGCCGCCAGAGGCATGCGGCCCGAACAGGTGGTGAAGTCGCTGGTGGTCCGGCGCGGCGACGACGACTACCTCTTCGTGCTGGTGCCAGGCGACCGCGCGATCTCCTGGCCCAAGCTGCGCGAGCTCCTCGAGGTCAGCCGGCTGTCCATGCCGGACGCGGCGACCGCGCTGGCGGCCACCGGCTACGAGCGCGGCACCATCACGCCCTTCGGCTCGACGACAGCCTGGCCGGTGGTCGCCGACGAGCGCCTGGTCGGCACCGAGATCTCGGTCGGCGGCGGTGCGTCCGGCGTCACGATCGTGGCGGCCGGCGCCGACGTAGTGCGGGTCCTGGACGCGACCGTGGCCGACGTCACCGATCCGGAGCCGGCCTGACGCCGGAGGCGCGCAGCCGCTCCGGCAGCGCCCACCAGCTGTCCGGCCGGTCGACGACGGGAGCATCCATGCCCTCCTCCATGACCCGCGCCAGCCGGAACAGGAAGGCGGCGATGCCCATCGCCCCCTGCATCCAGCCCGGTGACGGGTCCAGCAACGGCTCCTCGTTGCGGTGCTCCAGGAACCGCCACCGCGCACCGTCGTCGTCACGGACGACCCGCTCGAGCAGCGCGTCGCCCAGCCGCCCCGCGAAGTCGAGGTAAGCCCGCTCGGCGCCGCCGACCCGTTGCGCCGCGTCGAGGAACACGTCGCCCACGCCCGCGGTGCCGCAGCACCGCCCGTCGTTGTCCCAGAAGCCCGGTCTCAGCCGCTCCGGTATCCCCGACGTCATGATCGACCGGAGGCAGCGCTGCCACCACTCCTCCACCACGACACCGGCCACTCGTTCGACACCTGCCCGCTGGAGCGCCGGCCAGAGGTAGGAGGTCCCGGCCGGGCCGTGGCACCAGGTGAACGTGACGAGCTCGACGTCGGGGTTCGTGTGCGGGTCCATGGTCGGCAGCAGGAACCCGTCCTCGGCGAGGTCCGCGAGGGCGACCAGGTGCTCGGCGCCGCGCACCGCCGCGTCGCGGAGGTCCGTACGTCCGAGCTGCTCGGCGGCGATCGCCAAGGCAGCGGCGACACCGGCGGTGCCGTGCGAGTAGTTGGGCATCCGGGCCCGCTCGGACCGTGGGACACCCACCTGCATCGGCCAGTCGAGACCGGTCGACCGCTCGTCGGCAGCGTCCAGCATGGCCTGTCCGCCGGCAGCGACCACCGCCGACGCGTCCGCACCGCCGGCCCAACGGGCGGCCATCGTGATGCCCGCCGACCCCAGGACCAGGTCGGTGACGGGCACCGGCTCCCCGCCCGCGGTCAATGGCGCGGACCAGCCGGCCGGCGTCGCGCGAGCGGCCAGCAACGACAGCGGCGCGTCCACGTCTCCGGCGTCCCCGAGCAGCCGCAGAGCCGTCACATCGCCGGCCAGCCCGAAGTACAGCGACGGGTCGGTGTGCTGCGGTGCGTGGTCGAGCAGGCGACGACGTACCGCCTCGGCGAGGTCCTCCTCCCCCGCGGTCAACGGCCGGGTCAGCCGGATTTCGGCGAACAGCAGGGCGAAGCCGCCTACCCCCTGGTAGAGGCTGTCCCGGTCGTCGGAGAGCTGCGGCTCCGGCGGCGAGCCGTCGGACGGCACCCGGTCCGGGAACCACGGCCCCTCGTCGCCGCAGACCTGGCCCAGCACCCACGACACCGCCGCCTCGGCGGTGTCGCGGTAGTCCGCGGCATGGGCCATGCCGAGCACCCTAGGACCGTTGACCTGCCTACATGGGAGGTGCAGGGTCGGGCGCATGACTGCCAGCCGAGCGACCGACACCTTCCGCGCCGCGCGCGACCTGCTGCAGACGCACCGCGCCGACCACGAGCGGGCGGTGTCGGAGTTCCGGTGGCCGCAGCTCGAGCACTTCAACTTCGGCTTCGACTGGTTCGACGTGGTCGCCGCCGAGCAGCCCGAGACCCTGGCGCTCTGGATCGTCAACCCGGACGGCACCGAGGACCTCCTGACCTACGCCGACCTCTCCGCCCGGTCGGCGCAGCTCGCGTCCTGGCTGCGGGCCCGGGGTGTCGACCGCGGCGACCGGCTGCTCCTCGTGCTCGGCAACGTCGCGCCTCTGTGGGAGGTGATGCTCGCCTGCATCAAGCTCGGTGTCGTCCTCATCCCCGCCACCACCCTGCTCGGTCCGCGGGACCTGGCCGACCGGGTCCAGCGCGGCGACGTCAAGCACGTCGTCACCGCGTCCGAGGACACCGGGAAGTTCGCCGACGTACCGGGCGACTGGACCCGGATCGCGCTCGGGGAGCCGGTGCCTGGCTGGCTGCGCTACGACGACTCCTACGAGCACCTCGACTCCTTCGAGCCCGAGGTCGAGACCCGGTCGGACGAGACACTGCTGCTGTACTTCACCAGCGGCACGACCGCCCGGCCCAAGCTGGTCGAGCACACCCACACGTCCTACCCGGTCGGGCACCTGACGACGGCGTACTGGATCGGCCTGCAGCCCGGTGACCTGCACCTCAACGTGTCGTCCCCGGGGTGGGCGAAGCACGCGTGGAGCAACGTGTTCGCCCCGTGGATCGCCGGCGCGACGGCGTTCGTCGTCAACCAGGCCCGATTCGACGCCGCCGACCTGCTCGACACGATGGCCCGCTGCGGCGTCACGACCTTCTGCGCGCCACCCACGGTCTGGCGGATGCTCGTGCAGGAGGACCTGGCCGCCCACCCGGTGCCGACGCTGCGCGAGGTGGTCGGCGCCGGCGAGCCGCTGAACCCCGAGGTGATCGAGCAGGTGCAGCGCGCCTGGGGACACACCGTGCGCGACGGCTACGGGCAGACCGAGACGGCGGCACAGGTCGGGAACCCACCGGGCGCCACGCTCAAGCCGGGGTCGATGGGGCGGCCGCTGCCCGGCTACGACATCGCCCTGCTCGACCCGGTCACGTCCGAGCCGGGCACCGAGGGCGAGATCTGCATCGACCTGTCAGCCCGTCCGACAGCACTGATGGTGGGCTACCACGACGACTCGACCCTCACCGACGAGGTGATGCGCGGCGGGTTCTACCACACCGGCGACGTCGCGAGCATCGACGACGACGGCTACATCACCTACGTGGGCCGGAGCGACGACGTCTTCAAGGCCAGCGACTACCGGATCTCGCCGTTCGAGCTGGAGAGCGTCCTGATCGAGCACCCTGCCGTCGCGGAGGCGGCGGTGGTGCCGGCCCCCGACCCGGTGCGGCTCGCCGTCCCCAAGGCGTACGTCGTCCTGGCCGTCGGTCACGCCGCAGACGCCGACACGGCCGAGTCGATCCTGCGGCACGCCCGGGAGAACCTGGCGCCGTACAAGCGGGTCCGCCGGCTGGAGTTCGCGCAGCTGCCCAAGACGATCAGCGGGAAGATCCGCCGCGTGGAGCTGCGGCTGACCGAGCGGGAGCGCGGCGACGTGCGGCCCGACGGCGAGTACCGCGACGAGGACTTCCCCGGCCTCAAGGGCTGACCACACGCCGGGCCCTCTGGCGTTGACCCGCGGCACGCAGCCGCACCAGCTGCGTGCCGTGATCCGGCTCCTCGACGACATGCCGCCCGGTGTCCTCGGGCTCGAGGCGGCCAACGCCGAGCACGGCAAGGTCCGACGCGTGTACGTCCTCGGGCCGGCGTTCGACGACTACGAGGGCGAAGCGGTCTCGGAGGACCTCAAGCTCGGCGCCCGCCACCCAGCAGCCGTCGAGCGGATCGCGGTCGTGACCGACGCCCGGTGGGCGGGTCCGGCGATCAAGGTGTTCAGCGTCCTGTGGCCGGGCCAGGCACGCGCGTTCCCGCTGGCCGAGCTCGAGTCCGCGAAGCGCTGGGCCGCCGACGACGCTCGCTGCACCACCCCCGATGGGCGATCCGAGCAGTCCTCAGGAGCCGGGCGGCTGGTAGTCGACCGTCCGCCGCAGCGCCTCGTCGACCTGCTCCACCGTGAGCAGCTTCGTCGTGCGGGTGCGCACCGCGCCGCTGCCGTTGATCGCGATGGACACTGCGGCCGCAGCCTCGTCGTCGGGTGCGTCGACGATCACGAAGACATCGGTGTCGCCGAAGGCGAAGTGGAAGGAGTCGAGCCGGCCGCCCATGGCTTCGATCATGGTGGTGACGGCATCGACCCGGGACTTCGCGCCGGCGGCCCGGACCCCAGCCATCCCCTCGGCTGTGTAGTTCGCACTGATCAGGTACTTGGGCATGAGGCGCCTTCCGGTCGGGGACCCCGCACCTGCACGCTAGTCCCGTCACCTATCGTCCCGAACGCCACCAAAATGGGCCGGGAGCGCTCCGCCGCGGCGGCCTACGGCAGGGTGGGATGCATGTACCTCGTGCTCGAGTACGACCTCGTCGGCGACTACCTGGAGCGGCGAGCGCAGTTCCGCGAGGAGCATCTCGGCCTCGCGCGGGCGGCGCACGAGCGGGGTGAGCTCGCCCTGGCCGGCGCGCTGACCGACCCCGCCGACCGGGCGCTGCTGGTCTGGGCGACCGAGGACCCGGCGGTGGTCGAGTCGTTCGCCGTGAGCGACCCCTACGTCCGCAACGGGCTGGTCCGCGAGTGGCGGGTCCGGTCGTGGAACGTCGTGGTCGGCGCCGGCTGAGCGGTCAGGCCTGTCGCTCGCGCTTCATCCGCGCCTCGCCGACGTGGCGCCGCCCGCCGGTGAGCGTGTCGCGCACCTCGGCCTCGACGTCGCGGAAGACCGACCAGTAGCCGTCGTCGTACTCCTCGACGACCTGGAAGGTCCACCGGTCCGGCAGCACGTCGCGCCCGACCAGGCGCTGCTGCACGAGGTCGGCGAGGTCGGACGCACCGGCCGCGCGCAGCGCCTCCATCGCGTCGTCGAGCTTCCCGTCGGCCTTCCCGGTGAGGCGGTGGAAACGGTAGAGCGCCCCTCGGGCCTCCTCGACGACCTCGAGAGCCTCCGAGAGAGCGGCAGCCGCCGTCACGACCGCGGCCGACAGGTCGGGCGCGGTGCGGCCCGGATCGGTTCCACCGGTTCCACCGGTTCCACTCCTGGGATCGCTCACCTGCCCCTAGTGCCCGGAGGGACGCCGCTGACACGTCCGGGCGTCCGGGCTCGGGCCCGGGCGGCGGGTCGGTCCCTGCCAACGTCCGGGGCGGCGGGCAGGATGTGGACGCAGCCCTTCCGGGCGTACGTCCGAACGCAACCGCCTCACCGCACCAGGAGCACCCTCCGTGGCCCGCAGGACCAAGACACCGCCACCTCCGGACGGCGACTACACCGAGAAGATCACCGACATCGACGTCTCGGACGAGATGCAGGGGTCCTTCCTCGAGTACGCCTACTCCGTCATCTACTCCCGCGCCCTGCCCGACGCGCGCGACGGTCTGAAGCCGGTGCACCGGCGCATCCTCTACCGGATGGCCGAGATGGGCCTGCGACCCGACCGCGGCCACGTGAAGTGCGCCCGTGTCGTGGGCGACGTGATGGCCACGCTGCACCCCCACGGCGACACCGCCATCTACGACACGCTGGTCCGGATGGCGCAGCCGTGGTCGCTCCGGCTGCCACTGGTCGACGGGCACGGCAACTTCGGCACCCTGGGCAACGACGACCCTCCCGCGGCCTACCGCTACACCGAGTGCCGCCTCACCCCGGCGGCGATGACGATGACCGCCGGTATCGACGAGCAGGTCGTCGACCTGCGGCCCAACTACGACGACCGCGAGCTCGAGCCGGAGGTCCTGCCGGCCGCGTTCCCCAACCTGCTCGTCAACGGCGCCTCCGGCATCGCGGTCGGCATGGCGACCAACATGCCGCCGCACAACCTGGTCGAGGTCGTCTCCGCCGCCCGCCACCTGCTCCAGCACCCCGAGGCCGACCTCGACGCGCTGATGCGGTTCGTCCCCGGTCCCGACCTCCCCACCGGTGGCAAGGTCGTGGGCCTCGACGGCATCCGCGACGCCTACGAGTCGGGCCGAGGCACCTTCCGCACCCGGGCGACCGCCCGGGTCGAGAGCGTCACGCCGCGGCGCAAGGGCATCGTCGTCACCGAGCTGCCCTGGGGCGTCGGACCGGAGAGGGTCAAGGAAAAGATCGCCGAGCTGGTCCGCGGCAAGAAGCTGCAGGGCATCACCGCCGTCGACGACTACACCGACCGCAACGTCGGTCTCCGGCTCGTCATCGAGGTGAAGAACGGCTTCAACGCAGAGGCGATCCTCGACCAGCTCTACCGGCTGACCCCGCTCGAGGAGACGTTCGGCATCAACAACGTGGCCCTGGTCGACGGCCAGCCACGGACGATGGGCCTCAAGGATCTGCTCGAGGTCTACGTCGAGCACCGTCTCGACGTCGTGCGCCGCCGCTCACTGCACCGGCGCGCCAAGGCAGAGGAGCGCCTGCACCTGGTCGACGGCCTGCTGGTCGCGATCCTCGACATCGACGAGGTCATCCAGGTCATCCGCACCAGTGACGACGCCGCGGGAGCCCGCCAGCGGCTGATGTCGGTCTTCGACCTCACCGAGACCCAGACCAACTACATCCTGGACATGCCGCTGCGCCGGCTGACCAGGTTCTCCCGCATCGAGCTCGAGGCGGAGCAGGAGACGCTGCGCAGAACGATCGCCGAGCTGACCCGGATCATCGAGTCCGACCAGCTGCTGCGCACGGTCGTGTCCGACGAGCTGGCCGAGATCGCCAAGAAGTACGGCACGCCGCGGCGCACCGTCCTGCTGGAGTCGGCGGGCGTGCCGGCGAGCACCGCGGTGCCGCTCGAGGTGACCGACGACCCGTGCTGGGTGCTGCTGTCCTCGACCGGGCTGCTGGCCCGCACCCTCACCGCCGACCCGCTCCCCACCGACGGTTCTCGTGCCAAGCACGACGTCGTCGTCTCCGTGGTGCGCGCGACCGCGCGGGGCGAGGTCGCCGCCGTGACGTCCGCAGGCCGCATGGTGCGGCTCGGGGTGCTCGACGTCCCTGCGGTCCCGGCGACGGCCAGCGCCCCTCACCTGTCCGGCGGCGCCCCGGTGTCCGAGTTCCTGTCCCTGGAGCGTGACGAGCGGGTGCTGGCCCTCTGCTCGCTGGCCACCGACGGACCCGGGCTCGCGCTGGGCACCGCGCAGGGCGTCGTCAAGCGGGTCGTGCCCGACCATCCGCAGAACAAGGGCGCGTGGGAGGTCGTGGGCCTCAAGGACGGCGACCGGGTCGTCGGCGCGGTCGAGCTCGACACCGACGACGACGAGCTGGTGTTCATCACCTCGGACGCGCAGCTGCTGCACTTCCCGGCCTCGGTGGTCCGCCCGCAGGGCAGGTCGGCCGGGGGCATGGCCGGGGTCCGGCTCGCCGGCGGGGCGCGCGCGGTGTTCTTCGGCGCCGTGGCGCCGGGGCGGGACGCGGCGGTGGTGACCGTGTCGGGGTCGTCCGCGGCGCTGCCGGGCACCGACGCCGGGTCGGTCAAGGTCACCCCGTTCGCCGACTACCCCGGCAAGGGACGAGGGACCGGCGGGGTGCGGTGCCACCGGTTCCTGCGCGGCGAGGACGTGCTGACCGTCGCCTGGGCCGGTGCGGCCCCGGCCCGGGCAGCCGCGGCCACCGGTGTGGCCCTGGAGCTGCCGGGCGCGACCGGGCGACGCGACGGGTCGGGCACGCCGGCGAGCCAGCCGATCGCCGCGGTGAGCGGACCGGCCACCGGCCGCTGACCCCGTCGGCGACCTCCCGGCCGGCTACCGCAGGCTCGGGCGGCGTGGTCCTCGCCGGCAACCGCGGGCTCAGGCGGCGTGGCCCTCGGACAGCCACGCGTCCATGGCGGCGAACCCGTCGTCGACGTACGACGCGAAGCTGCTGCCGCCGGGGGGCCAGCCGACAGCGGTCGGCGGGGGCTGGTCCTCGACCGGCAGGTCGGCGACGGGCGGCTCCGCACCCACGCCGGCCTCGACGCGCCGCCTGGAGCGTCGCACCCAGACCACCGCGGCGAAGTACGCCGCGGTGAGCAGGGCCAACGGGAACAGCACGTCTTCACCATCGGCCGGACCGCGCCGGACCTTCACCCTCGGATCGAACCTGACCGGAGTCTGGACGCCCCGGTGGACGACTCCCGCCCGATCCGTCCGAGCGGCCGCGTCGCGGCCGCGCGTCGCCTCGCGGGGCAGCAGGCGGTCGTCAGCGCGCCCAGGGGGCGTCCGGCAGGTGCTCGTCCAGGGGCATCCCTGGAGCGCACTCGGCCGACCAGTAGGCGTCGGGCATCTGCGGGTAGACCTCGAGCCAGTAGGCCCGTGCCAGCGCAGCTGCCTGCTCCGGCGTCGCCCCCAGCAGCCTGGCGGTGAGCGCGTCGCGCTGCACCGCGGCGCACTCAGCCTCTGACTCGACCGTCTGACCGGCCATGTGGCGGGCCTCGTGGCCGAGCACGTGCACGGCGACCACCTGCTCGCGCGACGGCGAGTCCTTGCCCGACCCGAGGTAGTCGCGCAGGGCCGAGCAGGGCCGCCGCTTGATCAGGGTGTGCGGCTGCGGACGGCCGGCCTCGTCGTAGGGCACCCAGCCGAGCTCGTGACCGAGGTCGGTCATCTCCTGGCCGCGACTCTGGCAGTCGACCGTGACCGGGGAGCCGGCCAGGGTGCTCGCCACGGCGCTGAGCCGGTGCTCGAGGCGGGCCGCCCGGACGACCGGCACGGTGGCCGTCACGGCGACCAGCCCGAGCAGGGCCACCGACCAGACCGGGAAGCCCCGGGGCCGGCCGATGGCGTCGGTGCGGCGCAGCAGCCAGCCGCCGGCCAGGAGCAGGGCTCCCGCGGCGGCGCCGATCGCGACCCAGGCCAGCACCTGCGAGGTATCGGCCGGCGCGGCCGGTGACCTGACGGGTCAGGCGTCGATGCTGTCGCGGTCGACCCGCGACGCGCTGGCGACGAGGAACTCGCGACGCGGCCCGACCTCGTTGCCCATCAGCAGGTCGAACACCTGCTCGGCCGCCTCGAGGTCGCCGATGGTGACCCGGCGGAGCATGCGGTGCCGCGGCTCCATCGTGGTCTCCGCCAGCTGGTCGGCGTCCATCTCGCCGAGTCCCTTGTAGCGCTGGATCGGCTCCTTGTAGCGCTTGCCCTTGCGCTGCAGGTCGGCCACCGTCTTGCGCATCTGCTGCTCGGAGTAGGTGTAGAGCACCTCGTTCTTCTTGCCGCCCCCCGAGACGACCTCGATCCGGTGCAGCGGCGGCACCGCCGCGAAGACCCGGCCCTCCTCCACCATCGGGCGCATGTAGCGGTAGAAGAGCGTCAGCAGCAGGCAGCGGATGTGCGCCCCGTCGACGTCGGCGTCTGCCATCAGCACCACGCGGCCGTACCTGGCCGACGCGCTGTCGAACGTACGTCCCGAGCCGGCACCGATCACCTGGATGATCGCGGCGCACTCGGTGTTCTTGAGCATGTCGGAGGCCGAGGCCTTCTGCACGTTGAGGATCTTGCCGCGGATCGGCAGCAGCGCCTGGAACTCGCTGCTGCGGGCCAGCTTGGCCGTCCCCAGCGCGGAGTCTCCCTCGACGATGAACAGCTCGCTGCGCTCGACGTCGTCGCTGCGGCAGTCGACCAGCTTGGCCGGCAGCGACGAGGTCTCCAGCGCGTTCTTGCGGCGCTGCAGCTCCTTGTGCGCGCGTGCGGCGACCCGGGTGCGGGCGGCCGCGGCCACCTTGTCGAGGATCGCCTTGGCCTGGGCCTTGCCGCCGCGCTTGGGGTTGGTGAGCGCGGCCTTGAGCTCCGTGCCGACGACCGACGCGACGATGCGCGTGGCCGCCGACGTGCCCAGGACCTCCTTCGTCTGGCCCTCGAACTGCGGCTCGGCGAGCCGCACGGTCACCACCGCCGTCATGCCCTCGAGCACGTCGTCCTTGACGACGTCGTCCTCCGCCGCCCGCAGGACCCGCTGGGCACGCAGCGCGTCGTTCAGCGTCCTGGTCAGGGCTCGTTCGAAGCCCTGGACGTGGGTGCCGCCCTTGGGGGTGGCGATGATGTTGACGAAGGAGCGGACCGTCGTGTCGTAGCCGGTGCCCCACCGCAGGGCGACGTCGACCGTGAGCTCGCGCTGCAGCTCCTGCGGGGTCATGTGCCCCTGCTCGTCGAGGACCGGCACGGTCTCCGAGAACTGCCCGAAACCCTGCAGCCGCAGCACGTCGCTGACGCCCTGGTCGGGGGCGAGGAACTCGCAGAACTCGCTGATGCCGCCGTCGTAGTGGAACGTCTGCTCCGTCGGCGCCGACCCGCGCGCGTCGCGGACCACGATGGTGAGGCCCGGCACGAGGAACGCTGTCTGCCGGGCCCGGTTGTGCAGCTCGTCGAGGGAGATCGCCGCGTCCTTGAGGAAGGTCTGGCTGTCCGCCCAGTAGCGGATGCGGGTGCCGGTGCGCTTCTTGGTGACCTTGCCCACGACGCGCAGGCCGGACTTCTCGACGAACGGGGAGTCCGGCGTGCCGTTGCCGAACGTGCCGGGCGTCCCGCGGCGGAAGCTCATCGCGTGGGTCTTGCCGTCGCGGTCGACCTCGACGTCGAGCCGCGCGGCCAGGGCGTTGACCACCGAGGCGCCGACGCCGTGCAGGCCGCCGGTCGCGGCGTAGGACCCGCCGCCGAACTTGCCGCCCGCGTGCAGCCGGGTCATGACGACCTCGACGCCGGTCAGCCCGGTGCGCGGCTCCACGTCGACCGGGATGCCGCGCCCGTCGTCGCGCACCTCCACCGAGCCGTCGGGGTGCAGCTCGACGTCGATCCGCGAGCAGTGGCCGCCGAGCGCCTCGTCGACCGCGTTGTCGATGATCTCCCAGAGGCAGTGCATGAGCCCGCGCGAGTCGGTGGACCCGATGTACATGCCGGGGCGCTTGCGGACCGCCTCCAGACCCTCCAGCACGAGCAGGTTGCGGGCCGAGTAGGCATCCGGCTCGAACTCGCCGTCGCTGCGGGCGTGGAGCGTCTGGGTCACGTGACGAGAGGCTACCGGCGTTGCTGGACACGGCCTCGGCACCGCGCCGGTCCCCCGCAGGTCGTCCGGCGCGGCGGCCGTCCCGCATGGCCCGGGTCAGCCCCGTCGATGGGCCGGACGGGTGGTCCGACACGCCGTGACCGCTCCGTGACGACCCGAAACGTTCGTCCGTGCGCTGAGATGGGCACCAGCAGGGTCTCCGGTTCGGGCACTCTTTCACCGACAGCGAAACCAAGCCGCCCGGTCGGGGGGAACGAATTCGCAGTGGTTGACTGTTGGAACGCATACGAACCGCCCACACCAGAAGCAGCACTGGAACAAGCACCACCGACAGATCGAGACAGAGAGGGTGTCGTGACCTCAGCACTCGCCTCGCACCCGGCGCTCACGGCGAACGACCGCTGTGACCGCTGTGGCGCCCAGGCCTACATCCGGGTGACCCTGGCCTCCGGCGGCGAGCTCCTGTTCTGCGCCCACCACGGGCGCGCGAACGAGAGCAAGCTGCGCGAGGTCTCGGTCGAGTACCAGGACGACACCGCGCTGCTCGCCGAGACACCGGCGACGGCCCCCGACACGGAGCGCTGAGCGCCAGCCCTCCCCCGACCTCCCGAGGACCCCGAGCCCATCCGGCCCGGGGTCCTCGGCGTTCCCGGGCTGACTCTGCGGACCTCCGGCCGTTGACGGCCGGCCCGGCGAGGTCTACCACGGAGGCATGAAGCATGTCCCCGAGCAGCACCAGTCGATCGCCCCCACGCCGTCCGTCTGGCTGGCCCTCGCGGCCGTGGCCTTCGTGATGGCCGTGGTCTGGGTGGTCGTCAGCCTGGCCTCCTGACGTTTGCCGCGACGCAGCCGGGTCACGAAGGTCCCATGCGTGGGACACCTCCGGCGCCGGCTGCGCTGTGGCTGGTGCGGCACGCGGAGAGCGAGGGCAACGTCGCGGACGCGTCGGCCAACCGGGACGGCGCCGAGCGCCTCGACCTGCCCGCCCGCGACCCCGACGTCCGGCTCTCCGCGACCGGCTGCGAGCAGGCCGACGCGCTCGGCCGCTCATGGCAGGACCTGGCCCGTGACCGGCGGCCGGACGTCGTCCTCAGCTCGCCGTACGAGCGGGCCTACCGGACCGCTCAGCGCGCCGTGGCAGCGGCGGGCTGGCACGACCTCGAGATCCGGCGCGACGAGCGGCTCCGGGAGCGCGACCTTGGCATGCTCGACGGCTTCACCAGGACCGGCATCGAGCGACGGTTCCCGGACGAGGCGGAGCGCCGGGCCTGGCTCGGCAAGTTCTACTACCGGCCTCCGGGCGGCGAGAGCTGGGCCGACGTGGCCGCGCGCGTGCGCGCGGTGCTCGAGACCGTCAACGTCCGACACGCCGGTCGCCGGGTCGTCGTCGTGAGCCACCAGGCGGTGCTCATGCTGTTCCGGTACGTCGTCGAGGAGCTCGACGAGGAAGCCGTCCTGGCGCTGGACGCCTCCCAGCGGCTGGCCAACACCGGGGTCGTCCGCTACCGCTTCGACGGCGCGACGGCCGCGCTCGAGACGGCCGACGACACCGGCCACCTGCACGGTCTCGACGTGCCGGTCACCGAGGAGCCGGCAGCCGATGCCCTCCCCCGCTGAACCGATGCTCGTGACGCCGGCCCTGCTGCGCGAGTGGCCGCTGCCGTCGCCCGACGGCGGCAAGGAGGCACGGGGGCGCACCCTGGTCGTCGGCGGCTCGCGCGAGACCCCCGGCGCCGTGGTGCTGGCCGCGGAGGCCGCCCTGCGCAGCGGCGCCGGCAAGCTCCAGGTCGCCACCGCCGCCTCGGTAGCCACCGCCGTCGCCCTGGCGCTGCCGGAGGCACTGGTCATCGGCCTGCCGGAGACCCGGTCGGGGGCCTTGGCGGCGCACTCGGTCGAGGCGGCCCTCACCCTGGCCGAGGACGCGTCCAGCGTGCTGGTGGGACCGGGGCTCTCCGACACCGACGAGAGCGCCGGCCTGCTGCGAGCGATCCTCCCCGCGGTCCACGGCGCGCTGGCGGTCGACGCACTGGCGCTCGCCGCGCTGACCGCCGAGCCGGACTGCCTGAAGGCGCACCCGGCTCCCGTCGTCCTGAGCCCGAACACCGCCGAGGCGGCGCACGTGATGCACTGCGACGAGACCGAGGTCGAGGACGACCCGGCGAGGGCCGCCACCGCCATGGCGACGGAGACCGGCTGCGTCGTGTCGATGGGTGGCCCGGTGGGCTGGACCGCGGCACCCGACGGGCGCCTGTGGCGGGACGACAGCGGCGCCGCCGGGCTCGGCGTGTCCGGCTCGGGCGACGTCCGCGCCGGCGTGGTCGCCGGGCTGCTGGCGCGCGGGTCGGACGGCCCGCAGGCGGCCGTATGGGCCGCTCACCTGCACGGACGCGCCGGCGAGCGGCTGGCCTCGACGGTCGGTCGGATCGGCTTCCTCGCGCGGGACCTGCCCGGCCAGGTGCCGACGATCCTGGCCGAGATCGAGCAGTGAGCCCGGTTCCTGACCGCTGTTTTCCGCATGTCGACCCGGCATTCGGGTACCTGCACCACGAGCGCGGGTCCCCCGGGACGTGTGGGGAGCCGCGTCCAGCTCCCACAGGAGGAGGCACCTGATGGCCACCAAGAGCCAGACGTCGTCCCGGGCCGGCCGTGCTCATGGGGGAGACCTGCACAACAACGACCTGGGCAAGCCGCGCTTCTCGAAGGCCTACGGCTTCGGGATCGTCACCGCGGCGCTCTTCCTGCTGTCGTGGTCCGGGCAGTTCGTCTTCCAGCTGATGACCGAGCGCAACGAGGCACAGCAGCACGGCGAGCCCTTCGCGTGGGCCGACTTCTGGCCGCAGTTCCTGTCGTCGACGTTCGAGAACTGGCAGTCCGAGTTCCTGCAGCTCGTCTGGCAGGCGGTGGGTCTCGCCCTGCTCTTCCTGTGGGGCTCCTCGCAGTCCAAGGAGAGCGACGAGCGGCTCGAGGCCAAGGTCGACAGGCTGCTCGAGGAGCGCGGCATCGATCCCGACGAGGTGACCCGAGAGGTGAACGAGTCACTCTGACGTCGGACAGGCACAGGGAGGCTGCTCATGGACGATGCCCTCAGGGCTCTCGCCGGCGTCATCCTTCGCGACCGTGACCTGCCCGACATCCTGGCCGAGATCACCGGGATCGCCACCAAGGCCATCCCGGGCGCGGAAGCCACCTCGATCACGCTGGTCCGTGACGACCGCGGCTTCACCGCCGCCCACGACGGGCAGCTGGCCCTCGACGCCGACGAGCTCCAGTACGCCCGCGGTTACGGCCCCTGCCTGGACGCCGGCCGCACCGGGCTGCTGATGCACGTCCGCGACATGACCACGGAGGAGCGCTGGCCGGACTACGCCGCGGCCGTGGTCTCGAAGGGGGTCATCAGCTCGCTGTCCGTGCCGCTCCCGTTCCAGGGCGCCACGATCGGTGCCCTCAACGTCTACGCGAAGCACCGGGATGCGTTCGACGAGACGTCGGAGCAGATCGGGACCGAGGTGGCGTCGTTCGTCGCGGTCGCCGTCGCCAACGCGGAGTCGTACGCCACCACGGCCGACCTGGCCCACCAGATGCAGGAGGCGATGGCCTCGCGGTCCGTCATCGACATGGCCAAGGGCATCCTGATGGCCCAGAACCGTTGCACGCCGGACGAGGCGTTCACCATGCTCAGCCACGCGTCGCAGCGCAGCAACCGCAAGCTGCGTGACATCGCGGCGGCCATCGTCCAGACCCAGTCCGGCGGACCGGACCAGCGATCGAGGCCGGCACGCGGCTGACCAGGCGTTTGTCAGCGACCCCGCCGGGCAGCGGCCCCGACGTGACCAGCCAGCCCACCAGCGAGCCCGCCGGTCAGCACCGTGGCGACCCACCCGGTCGCGACGACCCGGCGGAGCTGACGCCGTACGCCGACGGCCCGCTCGTTCTGCGTGGCTCCTTCCGGATCACCGACGTCGACGGGCGCGAGATCCCCGCCGGTCGACGCACCGTGGCGCTGTGCCGCTGCGGCCGGTCGTCGCTCAAGCCCTTCTGCGACGGCTCGCACCGCGGCCGGTTCCGCGCCTCCGGCCACGACCAGCGCCCGCTCCAGGGCCGCCTGGCGCAGCCGGCGGACGCTGTGGGCGGCGACTCCGAGCCTGCGGTCGCCGTAGCGGACACCGCCCAGGAGCGCCGCCTGCCCGACGGCGAGCCAGGAGCACACTGACCGCTCGAGCACCCAGGCCGGTGCCAGCAGCGGGACTCGTGCCGGGAAGTGCGCCGCTCCGCCCGCCCGGCGACGCCCGGCCTCGGCCACGCCGACGGACGCGCCCAGGGCCGCCGCCACCAGCCGGCGTCCGGCCCGGCCGCCGAGCAGGGCGGTCGGCAGCATCGGGAGGAACATGGCCAGCCGCCAGGGCTGCGCGATGTCGTCATAGGCCTGGCGGACCCGCTGGCCCCAGAAGTGGTCGGCCGTCGGCGGACGACGTACGACGTAGACGCCGAGCGGACGGACGACGCGGCCACCGTGGGCGCGGACGGTGCGCATCAGCTCGAGGTTCTCGAACAGCACGTCCCCGTCGTAGCCTCCCATCTCCCGGAAGGTCGAGCGCCGGATCCCGAACGTCCCCGGGTAGTCGGCGACGACGGCCCGGTTGAGCAGCGAGCGGGCGGAGTCCCAGGCCGCGTGCCACGGAAGGGGCCGGAAGACGTTCTGCGGCCCGACCAGGTCCGCCTCGTCCAGCAGGGAGACCACCTGGCGCAAGGAGTCCTTGTCGTAGCGGACGTCGTCGTCGGCGAGCACCACGCGCTCCGATCGCGCCAGGCGCAGCCCGGTGTGGACGCCCGCGACCTTGCCGTTGCGGGCCGGCCACGGGTCGGGCCGGACATGGGTGACGACCGAGCTCAACCGCCTGTGGTGCCGCTCGAAGACCTCGCGCGGGGAGCCGTCGACGACCACGACCCGGGCGTGGTGCGACAGCCACCCCAGGTAGGCCGCGAGCTCGGTCTCGTCGTCGGGACGCGCCGTCAGCCACCTCAGCGGCAGCACGTAGTCCACGTCGGCCGGCAGGGCGGTCACGCCACCTCCCCGACCGGGTCGGCGGTCGTCCCGCGGCTCCAGGCCGAGAGGAGGGCGGCCCCGGAGAGGCGATCGACCATCAGGCAGCAGTCAGCGCCCCACAGCACGTCCCCGGCGAGCGCCGGCTCAGCCCGCGCGAAGGAGCCGCACAGGTCGACCGATGCCACCTGCTCGTGCACGGCGTCCGCCTCGACGTGCTCGTCGAAGTACGCCGTCGCGGTGACGTCGTGCCCCAGGCGGCGCAAGCCGTTGCCGTAGCGCCGGTTCGGCAGCGTCGACGTCATCTCGAGCGCGGCCAGGTGCCCGAGGGCTGCACCGCGCAGCCGGCGGTGCAGCCCGAAGAGCGTCATCACGTTGACCGAGGCGAACGTCTCGGCGGTCGCGTCGGCCCAGTAGGCGCCGTAGCTGTCGTCGAGACCCAGTGCTCGCATCGTGGCGGCGAAGAGGCTCGCATGCATTGCGGCCGGCCGGCCCCCGCCGTACTCGTCCGCCTGGATCTCGACGAGGGCCGCCTTGGCCCGGCCTCGCAGGCGGGGGATCACCCAGGTGTGCGGATCGGCCTCCTTGAGGTGGTAGACGGAGCGCTGCGCCAGGAACTCCCGGAAGTGCCGGTCCTCGGCGTCGCGGAGCAGGAACGCCGACAGGGAGGGTCCTGCATCGGCTTCGGCGTCCTGGTCGACCAGGCTGCGCAGCCGGGCCGGCACCTCGGCCGGCTCGACCCCTGCGATCCCTTCGTGGCCGACCGCTGCGCGCAGGCCCGCCTCCAGGGCCCGCTCGAGCAGTCCGGCCAGCGCCAGCGTCGTCGGGTCCCACTCGAGGTCGTCGGCCACGTCGTCGAAGCCGCCGTAGTGCAGCTCGTAGCAGCAGGCCAGCGCGAGCTGGAGGTCGCGGTCGTGCAACGGGTCGCCCGCCTGGTCGACGAGCCGGCGCAGCTGGGCGACCCCCCGGCTCGTCACGGTCGCGCCGTGACCCGCGCGGAGGTGGCTGACCACCAGCCGGCTCAGGGGGCCGCACGGTTCGGGTGTCTGCACGAGGCCACTCCGCTCACCCGGTGGGGCGTCCGCCCCGTTCCGCTCCCGGCCGGCGTGAGCGCGACCGGGGCGCCCAGTTGCTCGAGCGCGTCTGCCCGGCGCATGCCCGCAGGACCGGCTCTCAACCCTCGCCGTTTGCGGCGGCCCAGGCCGGGCACAGCGACACCATGATCTATCGGTGGCTGTGGCGGACGATCGGGCTCTTCATCGGGCGCCGCCTGTGGGTGGCCTGGCAGCGCCGGCGGGCGCGCCCCACGGCCTCCGCGAGGGCCGCCCGATGAGCGACGCCTCCGGCGACGACCACGAGCTCGGCGACGACGACGAGCTGGCGCTGCTCGGGGTCCTGGCCACCGGGCTCGAGTTCCGCCAGCAGCAGACCAACGGCCTGCACATCGGCGAGGCCGCCGGCCGTCTGGCCCACGAGGAGCTGCTGGAGCTCCAGCGTGGGGCCGGCGGCCCGGAGGACTGACGGAACGCCGGTCAGGCCGGCGTCGCCCAGTCCCCCAGCACCCAGTCCCGCACCTCCGGCATGTCCTCGAGGTGCTCCACCACGTAGGACTCGTGGCGGGCCAGCTGCTGCTCGCACCACTCCTTGAGCGCGCTCGCCCCGGGAGGAGTGCGCCGGGCGTTGTTGAGCGCGTCCATCACCAGGTGGTAGCGCGAGGCGCGGTTGCGGACGACCATGTCGAACGGCGTGGTGGTCGTGCCCTCCTCGATGAAGCCGCGGACCCGGAACCGGTCGGCGTCGGGCCGCCCATGCACCAACTGGTGGATCGCGCCCGGGTAGCCGTGGAACGCGAAGACGACGTCGACGTGGTCGGTGAAGAGCTCGTTGAAGAGGGTCTCGTCCATGCCGTGCGGGTGGTCCTTGCGCCGCGGCAGCGCCATCAGGTCGACGACGTTGACCACGCGGGTCCGGAAGTGCGGCAGCCGCTCGCGCAGGATCGCCGCTGCCGCGACCGTCTCCATCGTCACGACGTCGCCGGCGCAGGCG
>Ga0126306_10000254_pt1 | contig 22400 bp, 20 predicted proteins | sample Plot27_FD_92592 | JGI IMG/M metagenome (GOLD analysis project Ga0126306, IMG submission 92592) | Serpentine soil microbial communities from UC McLaughlin Reserve, CA, USA - Plot27 | ecosystem: Environmental > Terrestrial > Soil > Grasslands | place: USA: UC McLaughlin Reserve, Lake County... | reverse complement strand
TTTGGATTCGGGATAGGTTGGCCCGATGCCGGCCGGCGCGAGCTCCTTCCCTCCGATAGCGGATTACGGGTTCCTGTCGGACTGCCACACGACCGCGCTGGTCGCCCCCAGCGGCAACGTCGAGTGGATGTGCGTCCCGCGCATGGACTCACCGAGCGTCTTCGGCGCCATCCTGGACCGCGATGCCGGCGGCTTCCGGATCGGCCCAGCGGACGTGGCGGTGCCGGCCGGCCGCCGGTACCTGCCCGGGACGATGGTGCTGGAGACGAGCTGGGAGACGCCCACCGGCTGGGTCGTCGTCCGGGATGTCCTCTCGATCGGGCCGTGGCACCACGAGGAGGAGCGTTCTCCCACCTACCGGCGCTCGCCCACCGACCACGACGCCGAGCACGTGCTGGTCCGGACCGTCAAGTGCGTGCAGGGCTCCGTCGAGATCCACCTCGACTGCGAGCCGGCGTTCGACTACGGCGGGCTGGTCGCGGACTGGGATTACGGCGCGGCCGGGTATCACGAGGCCGTCGCGACCTCCGAGGGCATGGACACGAGGCTGCGGCTCGCGACCGACCTGCGCCTGGGCTTCGAGGGCCCGCGCGCACGGGCGCGCACCACACTGCACGCCGGCGACACGGCGTTCGCGGCGCTCGGATGGGCCGACACGCCGCTGCCGGCGAGCTACGGCGAGGCCGATAAGCGCATCACTCGCACGGCGCAGCACTGGCAGGAGTGGCTGCAGCACGGCACGTTCCCGGACCACCGCTGGCGCCCGTACCTCCAGCGGAGCGCCCTCACGCTCAAGGGCCTGACATACACCCCGAGCGGCGCGATGGTCGCGGCGGCCACCACGTCGCTGCCTGAGACCCCCCGGGGCGAGCGGAACTGGGACTACCGCTACAGCTGGATCCGGGACTCGACCTTCATGCTCTGGGGCCTCTACATGCTCGGCTTCGAGTGGGAGGCGAACGACTACTTCTACTTCATCGCCGACGTCGCGGAGGCCGCGGAGAGCAGCCTGCAGGTGATGTACGCCGTGGACGGCGCGAGCCGGCTCGACGAGCAGCTGCTCGACCACCTGTCGGGCTACGAGGGGGCCCGGCCGGTCCGGGTGGGCAACGCCGCCTACGACCAGCGCCAGAACGACGTCTGGGGCGTGGTGCTCGACTCGATCTACCTCCACGTGAAGTCGCGCGACCACCTGCCGGAGCGGATGTGGCCGATCCTGAAGAGGCAGGTCGAGGCCGCACTGGCGGCCTGGCGGGAGCCCGACCGGGGGATCTGGGAAGTGCGCGGCGAGCCGCAGCACTTCACGTCCTCGAAGCTGATGTGCTGGGTCGCGGCCGACCGCGGCGCCCGGCTCGCGCGCCTGCGCGAGGACCAGAGCTCGGCGGAGCGGTGGCAGGCGGCGGCCGAGGAGATCCACGCCGACATCTGCGCGAACGCGCTCGACAAGCGCGGCGTCTTCACGCAGCACTACGGGACCGACGCGCTCGACGCCTCGCTGCTCCTGATGCCGCTCGTGCGGTTCCTGCCGGCGGGGGACCAGCGCATCCGGAGGACGGTGCTGGCCATCTCGGACGAGCTGACGGAGGGCGGGATGGTGCTCCGTTACCGCACCGAGGAGACCGACGACGGGCTCTCGGGCGAGGAGGGCACATTCGCAATCTGCTCGTTCTGGCTCGTGTCCGCGCTGTGCGAGATCGGCGACATCCACCCGGCCCGCCGGCTGCTCGAGAAGCTGCTGTCGTATGCGAGCCCTCTGCTCCTGTACGCGGAGGAGATCGCCCCCGAGACCGGACGTCACCTCGGGAACTTCCCCCAGGCGTTCACGCACCTGGCGCTGATCAACGCGGTGATGCACGTGATCCGAGCCGAGGAGCAGGCGCCGGCCGGCGACGTGGCCCGCGCGGGCCGGGCGAGCGGCGTGTTCACGCCGCCGCGCATCGAGCCGCGCTAGGCGGCGCTACTTCAGGCCGAAGACGAGCAGGACCGCAAGCCCGGCGGCCGCCAGCAGCGCGAAGCTCGCAAGGTGCGTCTGGCGCTTCACCCGCGCGTCCACGAGCCGCGCGACCGCCGCGTAATCGGAGCGCGCCTCCGGATCGTCCGCGACGTCCTGGGGGACGAAGCCGGGGGTGGTCTCCTCGACCGCGAACGCGGGCGCCGCCTCGGCGGGCTCCGGCTCCAGCTCCGCCGCCGGGACCGGCTCGAGGACCTCCTCGCTCACGCGGGTCACCTGTGGCACGGGCATGACGGCCGACGGCTTCTGCTGCACGTCCTCCGCGGTCCGCACCTCGAGGACGGTGAGGCCGACGCGGATCTTGTCGCCGGGTCGCACGGCCCTCGGGCCCTCGATGGGCTGGTCGTTCACGTAGGTGCCGTTCGTGGAGCCGAGATCCTCCACCACGGCGAGATCGCCCTGGGCGGAGACGCGCGCGTGATGCCTCGAGGTCTGCTCGTCATGGAGCGAAAAGGCCGCCTCGCGGCCGATCTCGATCGTGCCACCGACCGGGGTCTGACGCCCCGCGTCCTCGCCTTCGACGATTTCGAGAATCAGATCGGCCATGGCCTCCTACTTGAATGGCTCCGTGATGTAGTAGATGACGACGCCCGCCGTGGTGAGCGCCACGACCAGCATCGTGAACAGCGTCGCGCCGCCGCGAGTCGCCGCGGATCCTCGGCGGCCGCCCTGGGTCTCGGGCGTGAAGGCCGTGGGCGCGTCGGCCGGCACGATGCGCCGGATGGCGGAGGGGGCGAAGTCGGGGAGCGGCACGTCGCCGCGCCGCGAAGCCGGGCCGGGCGGCGCGGGGGCGGCGCTCGCCGCGGAGATCGGCGCCGGAGCGCGCTCGCTGGGCGGCGCCGCGGTCGGCGGGGGCGCCTCCTCGCGCATCGGCGCGGGGGCGCGCTCGCTGGGCGGGGGCGCCGGCGGGGCCTCCTCGCGCACCGGTGCGGGCGCGGGCGGCGCCTCCTCTGTCGGGGGCTCCGGCGGCGCCTGCTCGATCGGCGGCTCCGGTGCGGCGGCCGGACGCAGGGTCGTCGCCTGGGAGGCCGGGCTCACCTCGCTCGGGACGTCGGAGAGCCGGGTGGCCTCCGCCGGTGCGCGCAGCCGCCAGACGGTCGAGCCGATGCGCACCTCGTCCCCTCCGCGGAGCGTCCTCCGCTCCATGATCTGCTCGCCGTTCACGAAGGTGCCGTTCGTCGAGCCGAGATCCTCGATCGAGAGCTCGCCCGCCATGATCTGGATGGCCGCGTGCCGGCGTGACACGTCCGGGTCGGGGAGGGTGATGTCGCAGCCCTCGCGCCCGATCGTCGTGCCCGGCTCGAGCGGCCGCTCGACCCCCTGCGCCGGCTCCTGCTCGATGAACACGAAGTCGCTCATCGCGGGGCTCCGGTCGGCGCGCCCGTAGGCGCCCGCCTGACGCCGGACGGCGCCGGGAGCGGCTTGAGCGGCTGCGCCCGGACGCCCGACACCTCAGTGAGCAGCTTGCCCGGTCCGCGCCGTGCCTCGGTCGCCGACGCGAGCACCGGCAGCGCCACCTGCTCCGGCGGCAGCGACCACTCGACCCGCCGGAACTCGCCCGCCGATTCCAGGTAGGTCAGGGACAGGACCGGCAGCACCACGATCTTGATCAGCGCGGCCAGGGCCCAGCACGCCCAGTAGAAGATGGTCGCCTCGAGGACGGAGATGTTGGGGAAGCCCTCGAGCAGCTGGGTGATGGCCAGGAGCAGGCCGTACTCGGCGAAGGCAAGCACGAACGTCATCCACGGAGGCTGGTACTTGAGCACGAGCGGGTAGATGACCGTGTCGAGCACCGTGCCCATCAGCAGGTAGACCCCGACCAGCACGATCCAGTCGAGGTGGCCCGTGATCAGCGTGATGATGAGGCCCAGGACCGCCGGCCCCAGCAGGATCGTGGTGACCCGGGTGTGGACTCGGCCTATCGGCGTTGGACACATTCGGCGTTCCCCCTTACGCGAGCTGCTCGGTTCGGCGGACCCGCCGGATCGCCTTGACCGTCCGCCGCGCCAGATGGACCTGCATCCCGAGGCGCGACGGGAAGCTGCGGATCTTGATCCCCTCGGCTCGGGCACAGTCGCCCACGAAGCGGCGCGAGATGTACTTCAACCCGGCGATCGTGTCCCCGTTCGGCACGACCGTGTTGGCGTTGATGCCGATCATGCACAGACGCGAGTCCTCGCGGTCGAGCGGCGGCACGCCGCAGTTCGTCTTCAGCACGATCCGCTCGCGATGGACGGGCACGCCGTACGACTGCACGAGCCTGCGGAGCACCGGGATCGAGAACGCCGACTTGATGAAGCCGGTGGAGCACACGATGCCCGTCGCCTCCATCGTGAGCACCTCGTCCGACTTGTAGGGCTGGAAGTCGACGGTGAGGCCCGCCGGGCCCGGCCGGATGCCCACCACGTTCCCGATTGCCTCCTCGAACCGGCCCTCCTTGCTGGCCTGCTTCACCTTGCCGCTCCAGTTGCGGCGCTGCGGGGCCGTGCCGCGGAGCACGTCGCCGAGGAAGTCGATGCGCTGGTCGAAGGAGAGGCCCTGGAACGCGTCGATGCCCGACCCGTCGAAGAGGCAGCGCGGCACGTTCAGGTCCTGGTCGTCCGGATGCGGGTTGCGCCGGACGGCGATGCACTGGGCGCCGGCGTCCACGCAGTTCACCCACTCGTTGACGGCCGCGATGCCCGAACCAACGACAAGATAGCGACCGCCCTCGTGGTACTCCTTCGGCTCGTACGCCTGCACCACGCGGTCGCGGATCTCGGGGTTCTCGCGCGCCTCGCCGTACACGCCGGGGTAGCCGAGCGGCCCGTGCCCGACGCCGAGGAGGGCGTGCTTGCAGCGCCCGAGCAGGTTGGCGTCCTCGTCGTACAGGGAGAAGTGCGGCGGCGGGCCCGGCTCTCGCACGACCCACCCGACCTTCACGCCGCCGAGCACGCGGTCGGCATAGCCCAGCTCGTGGGCGACGGTGCCGGCCTCGCTCAGGATCTCGGGCACGCCCGGGTTGAACTTGCGGCCGGTCGAGCGGAGCAGCGGCGCGACGCTCCGCCGCGCCCATGCGTCCATCTGCGCGAACGTCGGCCAGTCGGCCGGCGTGAAGTGCGACTCCGACTCCGACCGAAGCACGGTCTGGCCCAGGTTCCACGCGAACTGCTGGTAGGTCTGGACCGGGTTGGTGCTCTCGCCGAAGATCCCGATCTGCTCCGGCCGGAAGCCCAGGTAGATCGCGGTGGTGTAAGTGAGCAGGGCGCCGAAGCCATCTCCGACGACCCCGATCACGACGTCCTGGGACGAGCCGTGTCCGTTTCGAGAGGCGATGATGCCGAACCTAACCCGGACGCTCGTCTGGGGCAAGCGTCCAGCGCCCATTCTCGTAGACGAGCCTCACCGGATCGGACTCGTCGTCCAGCCGGAGGGTGACCTCGCCGGCGGCCGGATCGAAGCTCAGATGGAGCGACAGCGGCGGCGGCGGCGGCTCCGTTGGCACCTCCGGCATCGTCATGTGGGCCGAGGATCGGGTGTCCGCGTCGGGCGCCGACGGGACGCTCACCTGGACCACGAGCGTCGTGGCACCAACTTGGATCCTGTCGCCCGGCGAGAGGATCTCGGGCTTCGAGATGCGGCGACCGTTGAGGAACGTGCCGTTGGTCGAACCGAGATCCTCCAGCACGAAGCTGCCGTTCGAGCGCCCTATGCGGGCGTGCTGGCGCGAGATCTCGGCATCCTGTCCGAGCTGCCCCTCCTCCGACGCCTGGCGCCCGATCACGAGCTCGTCGTGAACCTGGATCTCGCTGCCCTGCGCGTTGCCGGCCGTGACGCGCAGGCGCAGGCAATCCGACGAGACCGCGGCGGGCGCGGCATCGGCCGGGGCCGGCTCATCCGCCGCCTCGACCGGCAGCACGTCGCGGGCCGCCGCGACCAGCTCGCCACAGCTGTCGTAGCGCTCCTCGGGCTTCTTCGCAAGCGCTGTGTCGAGGACGCCGTCGATGGCGGCGGGAAGGTCGGGGCGCACCTGTGAGAGCTTCGGCGGCGGGTCCTGGATGTGGGCGTAGAGCACCTGCTCCTCGCGCGGGCGCATGAATGGCGGGTCGCCCGCCAGGCACTCGTACAGCACGCAGCCGAGGGAGTAGACGTCGACCCGGTGGTCGAGGTCGCGGTCGGCCAGGATCTGCTCGGGGGCGACGTACTGGCACGTGCCGACGAAGAAGCCGGCGCTGGTGAGCGGGCTGCTGTCCTGCGTGGGGTGCTTGCTGAGGCCGAAGTCGGTGAGCCAGCAGTGCGGCGCCCCCGTGTCCTCGTCGTCGTTCACGAGGATGTTCGCCGGCTTGACGTCGCGGTGGAAGATCCCCGCCTTGTGCACCGCGTCGAGAGCGCTCGCGACCTGCTCCAGGATCTGGATGGTTCGGACTATGGCGAGCCGCCCGACGGCGAGCTCGACGGTCAGGTCATGGCCGGGCACGTACTCCATTGCCATGAACTCGACGCCGCCGGACTCCCCGACCTCGATCAGCCGGGTGATGTTCGGGTGGTTCAGCGAGCTCGCGTACTGCGACTCACGCTCGAACCGGCGCCGGAACTCCTCGTTCTGCGCCATCTCGGCCTGGAGGATCTTGAGCGCGACCAGCTGACCGGTCTCCCGGGCCTCGGCCAGGAACACCGTTCCCATACCGCCCTCGCCAATCCGGTCCTTCACGGCGTATCCGCCGATGTCCTGACCGACCTCTACTCGTGCCTGCACGCCCCGCTTTCTAGCAGCCGCGCCCATGCTCGCCGGACTTGCGCGCACGGTAGGACCGTGCTCAGATAGGCCAGCCGTGGCCGGAAAGCGCCGAACCCTCGTGGCCATCTACGTCGTGATGGGCATCGCCGTCGCCGTGGTGGCGGCGGTCGTGTTCAGCGCGGGCCAGGACCTCGAGGCCGAGAAGACGATCGCCGGCGGCTACGACTTGGCGAAGCCGGACCCGTGCCTCGGCGCGAGCTTCGACCTGAGGCAGTCGGGCGAGTTCGTGAACATCGAGAACGCCGACGGCTCCCTCGGCGGCAGCCTGCGCGACGAGGACGGTCATCTCACCGGCGACGTGAACTGCGTGGACGACGGGACGCAGGACCTGGACGCGCGCGCCGGCGAGCGTGCGCTACAGGGGACCATCGGGGGCCGGCAGCTCGAGGCGGCCCTCACGCGTGACCCGCCGCCGCCGGGACCCCGGCCGCGCGCGCCGAACTCGATCGACGGCGACTACGTCCTGAAGCCGCGCTCCGCCTGCCTCGGCGCGAAGCTCGCCATCGAAGGCTCCGGCCCGGAGTACGAGCTGGTGCGCGGCGCGACGCAGCTGGGGCACGTCACCTACGAGGACGGCGCCGTCACCGGCGAGGCCGATTGCGCCGACGGCTCGAAGGCGCCCATCGAGGGCAAGGCGGCCGACCGCAACATCACCCTCACGGTCGGCGAGGCCCAGTTCACGGCGGAGAAGCAGCGCGATGCCGGCAACCGCTTCGCCGCTTTCTTCATCGCCGTGACGGTCGTGATGCTGCTCGCACGGCTGTTCGGGAACCTGGTCGTGCGGGTCAACCAGCCGCGCGTGATGGGCGAGGTGCTGGCCGGAATCTTCCTCGGCCCCACGATCGTCGGCGCGTTCCTGCCGGGTGTCGAGTCCGCCGTCTTCCCGAGCGACATCATCCCGTTCATAGGCGTCGTCTCCCAGCTCGGCCTGATCTTCTACATGTTCCTGGTCGGGCTCGAGGTGGACCTCAGCCAGATCCGCGGGCGGGTCGGGCAGGTGGCCGCGATCTCCAACGTCAGCGTCGCCCTGCCCATGATGCTCGGGATCGCGGTGGCGCTACCGGTGTACGAGCTGGTCGGGCCGGACAAGAAGTTCGTCGCGTTCGCCCTGTTCATGGGCGTGTCCATGTCGATCACCGCGTTCCCGGTGCTCGCGCGCATCCTGGTCGAGCGCCGGATGCTCAAGCGGCCGGTGGGCGTGCTCACCCTGGCCTGCGCGGCGGTCGACGACGTGACCGCTTGGTTCCTGATCGCCCTCGCTTCCGCGGTCGCCGCCGCGGGGTCGGGCGCCGAGGTGCTCGAGACCATCGGCCTGGCGATCGTCTTCTGCATCGTGATGGGCTTCGGCATCCGGCCGCTGCTCGCCCGCGCTTCGACCGCATACGACGAGGCGGGGCGCGTCCCGGGCGGCTGGGTCGCGGCGATCTTCGCCGGTGTGCTGCTGTCCGCTTACGCGACCGAGCAGATCGGCATCGCGCTGATCTTCGGCGCGTTCGTCATGGGCCTCGTCATGCCGCGGCACGCCGGGCTCACGGAGGACGTGACGCACCGGATCGAGGACTTCGTCGTGACGCTCCTGCTGCCGCTGTTCTTCGCCTACACCGGGCTCAGGACCAACGTCGGCCTGCTCGATCGCCCCGAGCTGTGGCTGCTGACGCTCGTCCTGCTCACGCTCGCCGTGGTCGGGAAGCTGTTCGGCGCGACCATCGCGGCTCGGCTCACCGGCTTCGACTGGCGCCGGGCGACCGTTATCGGGACGCTCATGAACACGCGTGGCCTGACGGAGCTGATCGTCCTGAACCTCGCGCTCGAGCTGGGCGTGATCTCGGAGGCGCTGTTCGCGATGCTCGTCCTGATGGCGATCATCACGACGCTCATGGCCGGGCCCGCCCTGAGGCTGCTCGACCCGCGCAACGAGCTGGGTGCGCCGGTCGAGGAGGAGCTCGAGGAGGCGCGGGAGCAGTCGATCGAGGAGTTCCCGGCCCTCACGGTGCCCGACGAGTCGATCCTCGTCGCGCCGCAGTCCGACGGCGCGTTCCCGCAGCTGCTCGCCCTCGCCAAGCCGCTGGCGCGATCGGAACCGCCGCGCGAGCTCATCCTGGCCAAGCTCGTGCGGCCGCCCCGGGGCTCGTCGGCGCGCGGCGGACTTCAGACCGAGAACAGGCTCCTGCGCGAGGCGTCCGAGGAAATGGCCACCGCGCGGCGGGACCTGATCGAGGAGGGGATTGCGGCCCGTTCGGTGGCGTTCGCCTCCGCCGACCCCGGCGCCGACCTCGCCCGGCTGGCCCGTGGGGAGGAGATCGCGCTGGTGCTCATGGACGGTCGCCGTCCTCTGCTCGGCGAGGGCGTCCCGCGCGGCGACGTGGGCACCGTGCTCCGCGATGCGCCGGCCGACGTCGCCGTCCTGGTCGCGCGAGAGGGGCAGAGCGTCCTTCCCACCCCCGAGGCGGGCGTGCTGGTGCCCTTCGGCGGCGTGGAGCACGACTGGGCCGCCCTCGAGCTGGGTGCCTGGATCGCGGCGGCCACCGACGCGCCGCTCAACCTGCTCGGCGCTGCCGGTCAGACGGAGGAGCGCGCGAAGGTCTCCCGCCTGCTCGGCGACGCGAGCCTGCTCGTTCAGCAGTACGGCGGCATCTCGGCCCAGCCGATAGTCGCCGAGGGCGGCCGCGAGGGGATCATCGAGGCCGCGGCGGGGGCCGGGCTGCTCGTGGTGGGCCTCTCCGACCGCTGGCGTGACGAGGGCCTCGGCCCCACCCGGTCGGAGATCGCCCGCGCCGCGCCCGCACCCGTGCTCTTCGTCCGCCGCGGCACCCGCACCGGCGCGCTTGCGCCCCGGGACGACGTGACGCGCTTCAGCTGGTCGACCGCCGGGACGGGCTCGCGCGTGCGGCCCGGCGAACCGCTCGCCTGATGTCGATCGACGCCGTCGCGGCCGCCGTGGGCGAAGAATCGGTCGACTTCGCCGGCATGAGCTCGCCGGACGGGGCGGTGACGCTGCTCGTGGCGGAGGCCGGTGATGAGGCCGCTACCCACACGGCGGTGCTCGAGCGTGTGGTCGGGCAGCACGACGGACAGGTCGTGAAGAGCGCGGGCGCCGCCTCCATGTGCTCGTTCGCGAGCGCCCACGCCGGCCTCAGATGCGCGATCGACCTGCAGCGCGAGCTTGCCCCGCAACCGCTGCGGGTGGGGGTGCATTCCGGCTTCGTCATGGCCGACGCCACGGACTTCTACGGCCGCAACGTGGTGCTCGTCGCCAGGATCGCGGACCACGCCGAGCCGGGCGAGATCCTCGTGTCGGCCCCGCTCAGGGAGTACACCGCGAGCGACCCCACATTCGAGTTCGAGCCGCGCGGCGAGCACTACTTCAAGGGTCTCCACGGCGAGCACCCGGTGTTCGCCGCGGCCTGGTCCTAGCCGCCGCGCGCGGCCGCCAGCGCGCCGGCCAGGGCGGAGGCGGACGCCGGCCGCGCGGCGGGCTCCTTGGCGAGCGCGCGGCGCAGCTCGCTCGCGAACGCCGGGGACAGGCCGGGCCGGCCGGCGGTCGCGTCCGGCGGCTCGTCCTGAAGGTGCGCCCAGAGCGCGCGCATGCCCTGGCGGTCGGCGAACGGCGGCTTTCCGGTCACGCACTCGTACATCACGCAGCCGAGCGCGTAGACGTCGCTCGCCGCGCTGATCTCCTCGCCGCGAATCTGCTCGGGCGCCATGTAGTCGAGCGACCCAAGCGTCTGACCCGGGCGCGTGAGGAGGCTGCCCTGGCTGTCCTTCGCGAGCCCGAAGTCCGTGATGTACGCGGTCCCCCCCTCGTCGAGCAGGATGTTGGCCGGCTTCACGTCGCGGTGAAACAGCCCGTTCGCGTGGAGCGCGTCGAGGCCGCTCGCCACCTCGGCGCACACCCGCAGGGCGAAGTCGAGGTCGAGCGCGCCCTCGCGCTCGAGCCTGTCGTCGAGCGAACCGCCGCCGATCAGCCGCTGCGCCAGATACGGGGTGCCGTCGTGCTCGCCCGAGTCGAGCACCGGGACGACGTGCGGATGGTCGAGCCTCTGCGCGATGCTCGCCTCACGCTCGAACCGCCTGCGGAATACGGAGTCATGCGCGAGGTCCGACTTGACGAGCTTGAGCGCAACCTCCTGGCCGTCGCTCGAGCGAGCCCGGTAGACCCGGCCCATGCCTCCCTCCCCGATCAGGGCCTCCACCTGCCAGGGGCCGATGCGCTGTCCGACCACGTCGTTTTCCGATGGTCCTTGCAAGCTCACGCAACTCGTGTTCAACTATCCCAGATGGGCTCGCGCGCAGCAGGTTGGGCGGTCGGGGCGCTGCTTGCGCTGCCTGGAGCTGCGTTCGGGCAGGCTGCCCCGGTCAACGACAACTATCTCCAGTCGCTCCGCCTGAACGACCCGGGCTCACGACTCGAGCGCAGTGCCACGCTTCGCGACGCCCGCGACACGACCAACGCGACGGTGCAGTCCGACGTCTTCAGCCCGCCGCAGAGCGGTGGCCCGGCCGAGCTCACCACCTGCAATGGCATGAGCTTCGGCAAGACGGTCTGGTACGACTTCTATCCCGACGTGAACGGCCTCACGCGCCTGCGCGCCTCGGGCTACGACACGGTGCTGAGCGTGGTGCCGTTCAACCGGACGACCGCTCGCCCCAGCTTCGGGTCCGCGCTCTGCAGCAACGCCTCCGCCAGCACGACCGAGGAGTACCTCGTGGAGGTGGCGAAGGGGCGCTCGTACTCGGTTCAGATCGGCGGCGTGAACGGCGCGGGTGGTTCGCTCGAGTTCCTCTTCGACTTCCTCGCGGACACCGACGGCGACGGGGTCCTCGACACGGTCGACCGCTGTGACCGGCTCGCGGGCCCCGAGGGCAACAACGGGTGCCCGCGGCGCCAGCGCGTCAACACGACGCTGCGAGCGCGGCCGACGGCCGACGGGATCGAGATCGACGCGCTTGCCGTAACGGCGCGGCGCGGCTCGCGGGTCGTGGTGACCTGCAGCTCCGGCTGCCGGCGGCAGACGAAGCGCGCCCGCAGCACGGTCAGGTTCCCCGCGCTCCACGGCGTCGCCCTGCGGGCCGGCGCGAGACTCGACATTCGCGTCACCAAGAGCGGCTACTTCGGCGAGTTCGTGCGCTACACGGTGCTGCGCGGCAACTTCCGGAAGACCGAGCGCTGCATGAACCCGGGCTCGCGGAAGCTGCGGAGGAGGTGCGGATGAGCACCGGCGTCGCCACGGGAGCCGCCGAGCTGCGCGCGCCCCGGGTCGCGCTGATCGCGGTGCTGGTCGTGGCCGTTGCCTTCGGCGTCGCCTTCGGGGTCGCCTCGATGGCGGGGAGCGACACGAGTGGGACGGAGTCGCCGCGGGCCACCCCAGCCGAGCCCTCGTCCGCTTCGCCACAGGTGCCCGGCGCGCCGCCGTCGGCGGCGCTCCCGCCGCTCAAGGCACCGCCCGCTTCCCAGGGCGGAGGCGGCTCCGCCGCGCCGGCTCCGTCGGCTCCCGCGCCGGCGCCGGCTCCCGCCCCCGCGCCCGGCGGCGGCGGAGGCGGCACCATCATCGAGGGCTGATTGCTCTCGCCCGGCACCATCGTCTCCGGGTACCGGGTCGACGGCGTCCTCGGCGAGGGCGGGATGGGCATCGTCTATCGCGCCACGCAGCTGTCGCTCAGCCGGACCGTGGCGCTGAAGATCCTCGCGACCGAGCTCAGCGAGGACACGGCCTTCCGCGAGCGCTTCCGCCGCGAGGGCCTGCTCCAGGCGGCGATCGACCACGAGCACATCGTCACGGTCTACGAGGCGGGCGACACCGAGCATGGCCTGTTCCTCGCCATGCGCCTGATCCGCGGGCCGACGCTGAAGGACATGGTGCTCAGCGGCGAGCTCGACCCCGCCCGGACGCTGCGCATCCTGGACCAGGTGGCCGGCGCGCTCGACACGGCTCACGACGTGGGGCTCACGCACCGCGACATCAAGCCGCAGAACATCCTCATCGGCGCCAACGATCACGCGTATCTGGCCGACTTCGGGCTCACGCAGGCGTCTGACGAGGTCAGCCTCACCGAGACCGGCCAGTTCATCGGGACCATCGACTACGTCGCCCCTGAGCAGATCCAGGGCCAGGGGGCCTCGGCGCGTAGCGACGTCTACTCGCTCGCCGCGGTGCTCTACGAGGCGCTCACCGGGCACGTTCCGTTCGAGCGCCAGAACGAGGCGGCCGTGCTGTACGCGCACATCTCGGAGCCGGCGCCACGTGTCACCGAGCGGCGGGACGATCTCCCACCGGAGATCGATGACGTGATCGCGCGCGGAATGGCGAAGGCGCCGGCCGACCGGTACGCGTCGGCGGGGGAGCTGGTCCGAGAGGCGCGGGCGGCGTTCGGCGATCAGCCGGCCGCGGAGACGACCATGCGCCCCCGGACCCCGGCCGGCGCTCCGGGCGAGATCATTCCTGCGGGCGACCGCACCGTGACCCGGCGCGCCCAGCCGGCGGGCGCCCCCGGCGCCGCCACGACTCTCCGCGGCGCTCCCGCGCCCGCGGGAGCGGCGGCGCCGGCCGGAGCGGCACGCCCGCCGGCGGCGGCCACGGCGCCCGCTGCCGCCGCGTCCCCGGCCGCGGCCACGTCCCCGGCCGCCGGGACGGCACCCGCTCCCGCCCCGGCACCCGCGGCCAGGCGGCGCGCGCTGTCGGGGGCCGCGCTCGGGCTGCTCGTCGTGCTCGGGCTGGCCGCTGCGGCGGCCGGCTACGTGCTCGGGAGCGGCGGCGGCGACTCGGGCACGGCGAGCGAGTCGCTCACGAACTCGGCCTCCGCCGGCACCGTCGCGCTCTCGTTCCCGGCCGGCTGGAAGCGGGTGTCCGAGTCGCCCGGGATCCCGGGCGCGAGCTTCGACCAGCCGATGGTGCTCGCACCCGCGCGCGGCCGGGCGCGGGTCGTGGCGGGGCAGGTGCGCGCGAGCGGGGCGGCGCTGCTGCCGGCCGGGCTCGTGGCTCGGCTCCCCGGCGGAGCGCCTGAGGGCGAGCCCGTGCGCCTCGGTCGCATGGAGGCGCTGCGCTACAGGGGTCTGACGCCAAGGGGCCTCGACGGCCGGCTCCAGCTATATGCGGTGCCCACCACAGAGGGAGTCGCCACCGTGGCGTGCACGACCCCGGCCGGAGCCCAGGCGACGGCCTTCCTCCGCGACTGCGAGAGCGTCGCCACCACGCTTGAGCTGACCGGGGCAAAGCCGTACGCGCTCGGACCCGATCCGGCCTACGCGCGGACGCTCCGCGGCACTCTCGGGAAGCTCGAGCGCGAATCGCGACCGGCTTCCGCGCGCCTGCGACGGGCAGACACGCCGGCCGCGCAGGCGAAGGCCGCTCACGCGCTGGAGCGCCTCCATCTCGAGGCCTCGCGCGCCCTCGCCCGGGCACGTGTGAGCCCCGCCGACGCCGCCGCCAACCGGGCTGTCGCCGCCGCGCTCGAGGCCGTGTCGCTCGCCTACCTCCGTGCCGGCGACGCGGCGGAGGCGAACGACTCAGACGCCTACGCCGCGGCGGGCAAGGCCCTCCGCGAGAACGAGGCGCGGCTGAGGCGGGCGCTAGCCGGCCTCGAGCGGCTCGGCTACGTCGTCTCGTAGCTTCGTAGGCGCATCCGGCAGCGACCAGAGCGTGACCGTCGCCGTCCGGCCGCGCACCTCGAACTCACCCACGCGCACCAGGTCCGGCGCGGGCTCCTTCAGGCGCGAGCGCGTCGCGTCCGCGACGAAGAGCTGGTGCGGCGTGCCCTTCGTCATTCCCTCGATCCTCGACGCCGTGTTCGTAGTGTCGCCGATCGCCGTGTACTCGAGCCGCCGCTCGGACCCGACGTTCCCCGACATCACGTCGCCGCTGTTGAGGCCGATCCCTATCCGGAAGCCGTCGCCGAGGCCCTCCGACCGGATCCAGTCGTTGAACGCCGGCAGCTGCTCCCAGAGCATCTCGCGCGCCGCCCGTAGCGCGCGATCGGCGTGATCGTCCTGCTCGATGGGAGCCCCGAAGACCGCCATGATGCCGTCGCCCATGTAGGCGACGAGCGTCCCGCCGTGATTCAAGATCGTGTCGCTCATGCCGCTGAGGTAGTGGTTCAGCACCTCGATCACGCGCTCCGGCGGCAGGGACTCCGCGAAGCTGGTGAAGCCGCGGAGGTCCGTGAACATGACCGTCCCGTCCCGCTGCACGCCCCCGATGCGGAGTCCCTCGTCCGTGCGCGCCAGCACGTCGTCGACCACGTTCTCGGGCACGAACCGGGCGAAGAGGTCGCGCACCCGCTCGCGCTCGAAGGCCGTGGTGATGTAGTGGACCGCCAGCGCCCCCACGGTCGTGAGCGCGAGTGCGCCGAGCGGATACACGAAGGCCACGATCGTGCCGCTGTTGAAGGCAAGCTGGACCCCTACGACGAACAGCGCCGCCCCCACCAGTGCCACCGCGATCGCGCGTAGCGGCGACAGCCGGATGCTCGCCAGCGGGGCGAGCATCCCGAGCACCACGATCAGGAGCACCTCGAGCCACGGCGGCGCGGATTGGAGCGGCAGCCCCCGCCGGACGGTGTCGAGCGCCGTCGCCTGGATCTCGGCGCCCGCCATCAGCTCGTCGCCGCCGGTCGTCGACGTCGGGTGGACGTCCTGCAGGGACGGTGCCGACGGCCCGATCACCACCAGCTTGTCCTTGAAGGTGCCCGGCGGCGTCTTCCCCTCCACCACCGTCGAGAAGGAGACGCTCTTGATCGTCCCGGGCGGTCCGTAGTAGTCGATCCAGGCCGTGTCGCGATCCTGGTCGAAGCCGTCGCGGCTCACCGGCTTCCCGCTCGCCACCTCCGTTCCCGCCACCGCGAGCGACTTCAGGCGGTCCACGCTGTAGGGCACGCGCCGTTCGACGCCTCCGGGATCCGGCAGGAGCACTCCGTTGCCCGGGCGTGCGCCCACCTCCTTCAGCACAGCGTCGCCCCCCAGGATCTTGGTCCGGCCGCGCCGGTTCACCTCTGTCGTGGACAGCACGGCCTTGCCGTGCGCCTTGTCGAGCGCCTCCAGCAGCGCGAACTCGTCGTTGAACGAGGTCCGCTCCGTGAACTGGACGTCGTAGACGATGGCGCGCGGATCGTCGGCCGCGATGTGCCTCACCGCCTCGCCGTGGACGCGCCTTGGGAAGGGCCACCGCCGGTCAAGGTCCTGGAACGTCACGTCGTCGACCTTGACCACGATCAGGTCGCTGGGCGGCTTGCGCTCACCCCGGATCTCGAAGCGAGTGTCCACCGTGTCGAGCTCGAGGTCCCGGAACGCGTCGGTGAGATACGCGACCACCCACAGGGCGCTCAGGGTCGCTCCGAGGCCGAGGAACATCGCGACCCGCAGCTGACGGCGCGATCGGCGCATCAGTTACCGGCGAGGAGGGCGGTCAGGAAGAGAGCGACCACGTGAAAGGTCTGGTCCGCCGCCCCGGCCACCGCCGGGTTCGCGCGCGGGTCGGTGTGCTTCACCCTCAGCATGTAGGCCGCCAGGAGCCGCCCGTCGTCCTGGACCATGTGCGGGATTGCGACCAGCGCTGCGATGCCGATCGCCCACGCGCCGATGTCGTCGGCCAGCCAGATCAGCGCCGGCACGAAGGCGAGCGTGTAGGTGGCGATGTGCGACACGAGCGCGCGGCGCGACACCGGGTCCGGGCCGAGGCCGCCGCGCTTGTGCAGGGCCTGGAAATCGGTCTGGAGCAGATAGTCGCCCACGAGATGGCAGACCACGAAGGCCGCGAACACCTCGACCCAAGGCATGGCGCGAGCCTACACTCCAGGGTACCCTGGGTAGCTGGGTGGACGCTGACTCGCAGATCACACCTGGCCTGACGCTGGCCGGCCGCTACACGGTGGTCAAGCCCATCTCCGCGGGCGCGATGGGCGCCGTCTTCCGTGCGCACGACTCCGAGCACGGGCAGGACGTGGCGATCAAGCACCTCACCGACACGCGCCACGCCGCGCGCTTCGACATCGAGGCGCGGCTGCTGTCCCAGCTGCGCCACCCGCGCGTGGTCCGCGTTCTCGACCACTTCGACGAGCCCACCGGCCGATACATCGTGATGGAGCTCATCGAGGGCGAGGACCTCGGCACGATCCTGAAGCAGCGCGGCACTCCCGGCCTGCCGCTCAGCGAAGCGCTCGACTACGCGCGTGACGTGTGCGAGGCGCTCCAGTACGTGCACGAGCAGCAGGTCGTCCACCGCGACGTGAAGCCGCAGAACCTCATCGACAGCAACCACGGCGTCGTGCTCGTCGATTTCGGCGTGGCACGCGAGCTCGCTGAGGAGGAGGCGGGCGGCACGGTGGGGATCGGCACCCCGCGGTTCATGGCGCCGGAGGTGTTCGCGGGCGGCACCGTGTCGCCGCGCAGCGACGTCTTCGGCCTCGCGGCAACGCTCTGGACGCTGATCGCGGGCAAGCCCCCCGTCTACGCGGATCCCACCCACCTGACCGACATCTGCCCCGAGATGTCGCCGTCCCTCGAGCGCACCATCCGGGCCGGCCTCGAGATGGTCCCGGAACGGCGGGTCGCGTCGATCGGAGCGTTCGCGAAGGCGCTTGGAGCGCCGCTCAGGCCCACCCGCGGCCGCTCGCTCGCGCTGTCGGTCGACAGCCCGGACGCTCCGCGTACGATGATGGAGGCGGTCGTCCGGACCGCGGCCGGCGTGTTCGAGGCGGCGGCCTCGTCCATCGCGCTCACCGACGCGACGACCGGGGAGCTCGTCTACCAGTCCGCCTGGGGTGCGGGCGCACGCGAGATCGTGGGGGTGCGCCTCCCACCCGGCACCGGGATATCCGGCGACGTGGTGGCCAAGGGCGAGGGCCAGGCGGTGCGCGACTGCCGCAGCGACCCGCGCTTCGCCGCTCAGATCGCCGCGGGCACGGGCTACGTGCCGCGGACGATGGTGGTCGTCCCGCTGATGCGCGGCGGCGCGCCGATCGGCGTGCTGTCGGTTCTCGACCGCCGCGACGGCGGGTTCTACAGCTCGCAAGACCTGGAGCGAGCGACGATGTTCGCCGAGCTGGCCGTGACCGCGCTCGACGTCAACCCGGACGTCTTCACGAGCCTGGGCGAAGCCGAGCTGTCGTAGCAGCCGACGCCGGCGCCTAGCGGGGCGCCTTCGCCAGGTAGCTCTTGCCGCTGGTCAGGGTGATGTTCTTCTTGCGCCGGAAGTCGCGGACGACCACCTTGCCGCGCTTCACGTGCGTGAGCGTGCCGTCACAGCGGTCGGTGATGTCCCAGATCGTGCCGCGCACCGTCGCGGAGCTGTTGCTGCCGCTCGTCCGGAACCGGCCGCGGGCGTTCGCGCGCAGCCGCCTGATCCGCCGGCGGCTGAGCGAGGCCGAGGCTTTCTTCCCGCGCCTGCCGCAGCGCGCGAAGCTCGACCCCTTCAGCACGAGATCCGTCAGGCCCTTCGCGCGCCGCTTGCGCGACTGGCGGACCTGGAACAGGCCGTCGAGGAACTTGCCCGCCTGGCGTTTCCCGGCCCGGTTCACCGCGCTCTGCAGCCGGACCGTGCCCTTCCTCGTATCCAGGAACGACCCCACCGGGATCTGCTCCGCCTCGCTCAGCGGCACGAAGTTGATGCCCTTCTGGCTGGCGCGGGCGCCGGCGGGCGCTGCCGTGCCACTCGGAATGCCGACCAGCACCGTGCCGGCCACCTCCTGGACGTTCACAGAGACGCCCTGCTGCGGGTCGGGCAGGTCGTTGAGGGTCGCCGGGCGGATGGTCCAGGTCCGGGTGGCGGGCGTGGGGTCGGAGTTGCCGGTGGTGTCGAACGCCTGCACCGTGAAGGTATGGGTGCCGTGGGCGAGGCCCGTGTAGGCCTTCGGCGAGGTGCACTCCTCCGGCGTGCCGTCGAGCGTGCACAGGAACAACGCCGGCTCGGTCGCGGTGAACGAGAAGGTCGCGTCCTCCGCGGCCGTGCTGTCGGGCGGCCCGTCGGTGATGATCGTGTCCGGCGCCTGGTCGATCGACGCGAAGTCGGGCCCGCAGAACGTGCCGGAGTCCGGGTTCCCGAACCACGCGTACTGCGTGCCCGAGGCGGCTGCGGGCAGGGCACCCGAGTCCGGCAGCGTCACGAGCGTGGGGTTGATCTCCGGGCTCTTCACGCTCACGTTCTGCGAGTTCGAGAGCACCTGCCAGAAGGGCCCACCTGGACCGCTCGGGCCGTCGAAGGTCCACCCTGCAGGTGGCTGAGTGCCGTCGAAGCTCTCGGAGAACGGGCCGCCGACCGTGTCGATGCTCAGGTCGTCGATACCGAGGCCGCGGAAGCCCTGGAAGGTCCCGTCATTCGTGTTGAAGGTGATGCGGAACTCGACACCGATCTGAGCCTGTGCCTCAGGTGGGATGGCGAACGAGAACGGCTGGAAGCTCGGCGCGACGTTCGTCCCGTTGTTCGAGTACGGCTGATCGGCCGCACCGCCGCTGTTCGGCTGCGCCTGATCGGTCAGGTTGCCAAACGGGACCCACTGTCGAGGCTCCTGGCTCGGACCGGGATCCAGGCTGTACTCCACCGTCATCACGTCGAACGCCCCGGGCGCGACGCTCTCGACCTCGAACCATCCGCTGAAGCGGATGCCTGGAGTGAACTCGCTGCCCGCCGGCAGCACCTCAACCGGCGGCGTGGTCAGCGACCCGACGTAGACCTGCGGGGAGGTGCAGCCGTTCTTCGACGTCTGGTCGACCGCCTGCGCGAACGTGGCCGCGGTGAGAACCGCGACCAGGCATATCAGCGCGCCGAGAAGCCACTTGGCTCGCGAGCCCATCCGCGTCTACTCTGGGACTGAATTGGGTCCCTGTCAACCGCAATGACCCGCTTCCGGCGTCTGATCGCGATCGCCGCCGTCGCCGCTGTGCCGGCCGGCTGCGGCGACGACGCGGATCCGGTATCGGATCCGGCACCGGCTGAGCGAACGAACGCGACCGAGCCCGCCGCGACCGCTCCCGCCGCCGCGGTCCGCGGCCCGCTCGTCAAGCTGCGCGACTCGCAGTTCGGCTCGGTGATCTTCAACGGGCACGACCAGGCCGCGTACACCTTCACCCGCGACGGGAGGCGGAGCCGCTGCTACGGCGAGTGCGCCAAGGCCTGGCCGCCTTTCTTCGCCCGCGCCAGGCCGCGAGCCGGCCGCGGCATCAAGCGCGAGTACCTCGGGACGGTGCGCCGTCGGGACGGGCGCCGCCAGGTCACCTACGCCGGGCAGCCGCTCTACTTCTACGAGCACGACCCGAAGGGCGAGGTGCTCTGCAACGACATCGCCGAGTTCGGCGGCACCTGGTTCGCGGTCACCGCCGAGGGGAAGCCACCCGCCTAGCCGTCGCGCACGGGCACGGGGTCTGACCCCTTAACAATATGAAGGGGTCTGACCCCTTAACAATATGAAGGGGTCTGACCCCTTAGAGGCCCGGCGGGTGGCGCACCGCGTAGCCGGCCGGGCTGCGGTGGGTGCTCGTCCAGCGGGAGCTGGTCTCGCCGATCGCGCTCGTGTCGAAGCGGCGGTGGTCCACGACCATGTAGGCGTGGCCGGCGTTCGCGTAGATGGTCACGTGGCGGCCCCGGCCGGGCAGGCCGTAGCTCATGAAGCCGCTCGAGTCGAGCGGCGTTTTCAGTAGGCCCGCGTAATGGAGCGCGTACGAGATCGAGCCGGAGCAGTCGTACCCGGAGTCGTGGTAGGTCCCATGGCCGCCGCCGTACTTGTAGGGCATCCGCGCGATCCGGTTGGCGGCGCGGACGATGCGCGCCACGCGCCCGTGGCCGCCGCCACCGCCGCCCGTGCGGGAGCCGCGGCGCTTGAGCGTCCGGCCGGAGCCGAGGCCCATCGCGCGGCGGGTCTGCGGCCCCACGATTCCGTCGGCCACGAGGCCATGGCCGCGCTGCCAGCGCTTCACGGCGGCCTCCGTCGCCGGCCCGAACACGCCGTCGGCCGGCACGCCGACCACCCGCTGGAGAGCGCGGACGCCGCCGCCCCGGTGCGACCTGTGATGCCGATGCGTCCTCCCCGCGTTCCCGCTCCGATGGCGCCGCTTCAGCACCGGCCCGGAGCCGATGCCCATCGCCGCGCGCGTCTGCGGCCCCACGATCCCGTCGGCCACGAGCCCGTGGCGGCGCTGCCAGCGCTTCACGGCGCGCTCTGTGGCGGGGCCGAAGACGCCGTCCGCGGTCACGCCGACCTTCCGCTGAACCTTGCGGATATCGCCGCGCTTGCTCGCCGCGTGCGCCTTCACCTCGGCGCTCGCCACCGCGGGCGCGCCCATGGTCATGCCGCACGCGAGCGCGAGCGCTACCAGTGCGTAAAGGGCCTTCCTCTGCACGTCTACGGCACCTTCTGTCGGGTTCCGCCTACGAGGTGAGCTGACGGGCTCGCGGCTATGCGCTACGCCCGGGCACAGCCCGGGCGATTCGCCCCAGCGGCCCGAAGGCCGCATCGGTTCCCCCGTTCGCCCCACCCGGAAGCGGGGCGATTCGGCGTTAGGACAGGCGTCGTTCTATCAACATCTCTTCCCTTTTTCCTGCAAGCTGCACGATTTGTTGCAGAATGCCCCCATGAACGAGCTCGCCCCCGGAATCTGCCACTGGACCGCCCCCCACCCGAACATCGGCATGGAGGTGAGCTCGTACTGGATCCCGGAGCTCAAACTGCTGCTCGATCCGCTCGCGGTGCCGGAGGAGGTGGAAGACGTGGATTGCATCCTTCTCTCCTGCCGCCACCACGTGCGCGACTCGATCGAGGCCGCCGAGCGCTTCGACGCCACGATCCAGGCCCCGCGGACCGGGATGCACGATTACGGAGACGACACGCCGATCCAGCCGTACGACTTCGGCAACAAGCTGGTCGGCGGCGCGGTGACGGCGCATCAGGTGGGCGGCCTCAGCCCGGACGAGACCGCACTCCACATCCCGTCCGTGAGCGCGCTCAGCATCGCCGACGGAGCGATCCGCTACGGCGAGGAGCTCCACTTCGTGCCGGACCGGTACATGGACGAACCGCAGAAGGACAAGGACGACCTGAAGCGCGGCTTCGGCGAGCTGGCCGACCAGCTCGACTTCGACGTGCTGCTGCTCGCGCACGGCAAGCCGTACGCAAGCGGCGGCCGCGACGCGCTTCGTAGGTTCGCCGAGAGCTAGACGAGCTCCAGGAAGACCATCTCCGTGGAGTCGGACTTCCTGGGTCCGAGCTTCAGGATGCGGGTGTAGCCGCCCTCGCGCTCCGCGTACCGCGGCGCGATCTCCTCGAACAGCTTGTAGACGACGAACTTGTCCTGGCCAAGACGGGCCATGGCCAGGCGGCGCGAGTGATGATCGCCCTTCTTCGCGAGCGTGATGAGCCGCTCCAGCTCGGGCTTGACCGCCTTGGCCTTGGCCTCGGTCGTCTGGATGCGTTCGTGATCGATGACCTCACGGCAGAGGTTCATGAACAGCGCCTTGCGGTGCGCTGGGTCACGCGACAGCTTGCCCCTCTGCTTCTGATGGCGCATAGCTGCGGAACCCTACCCGGCGCGAAGCCCCAGACCGCGGGCATCGAGGGTCTCCTTGACCTCCTCGATCGACTTGCGGCCGAAGTTCGGAATCGCCGCCAGCTCGGACTCGGACTTCTGCACCA